>JABLTR010064446.1_pt1 | contig 24825 bp, 21 predicted proteins | sample 7160071 | NCBI WGS metagenome assembly JABLTR01 (sample SAMN14651230, study PRJNA627086) | human gut metagenome | isolation source: feces | host: Homo sapiens | reverse complement strand
TGCCGAGAGGCAGCTTGTAGCGGCGCTCACTGCGCAGCCGTTGGCGGCTTTGCCGCCTTACGGATGCGGCGTGCCCTTTACGGGCGGTGAGCGCCATGCAGGCTGGCAATATTTGCGGTCTGAATTCAATGGCGTAATGCCCTCAGATTTGTCATTGCGAGGCCCCAAAGGGGCCGTGGCAATCTCGCAGTACCCGGTTGAATCGTGAGAAAGCCATCGGCGAAAACGCAACTTTCTCCCCGAGATTGCCACGTCGCTTCGCTCCTCGCAATGACAACTCAGGGAAGAACCGGCAGCCAACCGGCTCTCTTACGACGACATAAACAAACCCTCCCGCCGGGCGGCGGGAGGGTCTTTTGCTGTTTGTTGGCTTATCTGCCGAGGTCCTCGACATAGAGCTCGCGGACCGCATTGGGATCGGCGGCCTTCTTCTCGGGCTCTGCGGGCTTCGGGTTGTTGCGGGCTTCCATGAACTTGCGCGCGACCTGCGGGAACAGGGCGTAGGACAGAACGTCCTCCTCGCAGCGGGCGATGTCCTTGGACTCCTCGCGGTACTGCGGCAGCTCCGGCTTGAGCAGGTCGGCCGGGCGGCAGGTGATGACCTTGTCATCGCCGATGCACTTGCGGCGGACTTCCTCATTTACTTTACCGGGCAGCTTGCCGTACTCGCCGCGGAGCAGGCCCTTGGATTCCTTCGGGACCATCTTGTAGCGCTCACCGGCGACGATGTTCATGACTGCCTGCGTGCCGACGATCTGGCTCGTCGGGGTGACGAGCGGAGGATAGCCGAAGTCCTTGCGGACACGGGGCACCTCAGCCAGCACGTCGTAATAGCGATCCTCCTGGCCTGCCTGCTTGAGCTGGCCGAGCATGTTCGAGAGCATGCCGCCGGGGACCTGATACATCAGGGCCTTCGTATCGACCTGCAGGACCTTCGGATCGAGGAAGCCTTCCTTCTTCAGCTTGTCGGCGACCTTGCGGAAGTGCGTGGCGGCCTCGTTCAGCTTGGCAAGGTCCAGCCCGGTGTCGCGGTCGGAGCCCTGCAGCGTCGCCACGAGGGACTCGGTGGCGGGCTGGGACGTGCCGTTGGCAAGCGGAGACAGCGCACAGTCCACGATGTCCACACCGGCCTGACAGGCCATGAGGTTGACCATGTCGCCGGTACCGGCCGTGTTGTGCGTGTGCAGGTGGATGGGCACGGAAACGCTGTCCTTCAGCTTGCGCACGAGGTCATAGGCGTGCAGCGGCAGCAGCAGGTTCGCCATATCCTTGATGCAGATGGAATCTGCGCCCATCTTCTCGAGGTCCTTGGCGAGGCCGACGAAGTAATCGTCGTTATGCACGGGGCTGACGGTGTAGCTCAGCGCGACCTCGGCCCAGCCGCCGTACTTCTTCACGGACTCAACAGCCTTGCGCAGGTTGCGGATGTCGTTCAGCGCATCGAAGACGCGGACGACGTCGATGCCGTTTTCGATGGACTTCTGGCAGAATTCCTCGACGACATCGTCGGCATAGTGCTTGTAGCCCAGGATGTTCTGGCCGCGGAAGAGCATCTGCAGCTTCGTCTTGGGCATGTGGGCCTTCAGGGTGCGCAGGCGCTCCCACGGGTCCTCGTTCAGGAAGCGCATGCAGACGTCAAACGTCGCACCGCCCCAGCACTCCAGCGACCAGTAGCCCATATTGTCCAGGAGCTCGCAGGCAGGGAGCATATCCTCGATGCGCATGCGCGTGGCAGCCTGAGACTGGTGCGCGTCGCGGAGGATGGTTTCTGTAATTCGCAGCGGATTCTTCTTTTCCATAACGGACATACCTCCTTATCAGCCGAACAGGGCGATGAACACGCCCGCGGCGACGGCGGAGCCGATGACACCGGCGACATTCGGGCCCATGGCGTGCATGAGCAGGAAGTTGCTGGGATCCTCGCGCTGGCCTTCCTTCTGGGAGACACGCGCAGCCATCGGAACAGCGGAAACACCGGCAGAGCCGATGAGCGGGTTGATCTTCTTGCCCTCCGGCAGGAAAATGTTCATGAACTTGGCAAGCAGGACGCCGCCGGCCGTGCCGCACATGAAGGCGACAATGCCCATGGCGAGGATGCCGAGCGTCATCGGGCTGAGGAAGGACTCTGCCTTCGCCGTAGCGCCGACGGAGACGCCGAGGAAAATGACGACGATGTTCATGAGCTCGTTCTGCGCGGTCTTGGACAGACGGTCGACCACGCCGCACTCACGGAACAGGTTGCCGAGCATCAGGCTGCCGACCAGCGGAGCTGCGCTCGGAACGAGCAGAGCGACGAACGCGGTGACGGCAATCGGGAAAACGATCTTTTCCTTCTTGGAAACCGTACGCAGGGCGTCCATGCGGATCATGCGCTCCTTCTTCGTGGTCAGGCCGCGCATGATGGGCGGCTGGATGACCGGGACGAGCGCCATGTAGGAATAAGCGGCAATGGCGATCGGGCCGAGCAGCTCGGAGGCCAGCCGGGACGTGACATAGATTGCGGTGGGGCCGTCCGCGCCGCCGATGATGCCGATGGAGGCAGCCATCTTCTGCGTGAACTCAAGGCCCGGGATCCCCAGCTTGCTCAGGCCGAGCGCGCCGAGGTAAGCGATGAAAATACCGAGCTGTGCGGCAGCGCCGAGCAGCAGGCTCTTCGGGTTGGCGATCAGCGGGCCGAAGTCCGTCATGGCGCCGACGCCGATGAAGATCAGGCAGGGGTAGATACCCAGCTTGACGCCGAGGTAGAGGATGTCGATGAGGCCGGCGGCTTCATTTGCACCATTCGAGAGCGTGACGCCGTTCTTGATGAGGTCCCAGTGGATATGACCGCCCTCGAAGATCTCAGAGTGGAACATACCTGCGCCGGGCAGGTTCGTCAGCAGCATACCGAAGGCGATCGGCAGGAGCAGCAGCGGCTCAAAGCCCTTACCGATGGCCAGATACATCAGGACGAAGGAAATGAGGATCATGACGATCGATTTCCAGTCCGCATTGTGGATCAGGGTGGCGATGCCAGCCTGATTCAGGAAATTCGTCATTGCTTCCGAATTGGACTGCGCACCCTGATCCTCCACGGCGGCAGTCTCCGCGGCCGACGAGGAGTCCGGCTGGGAGGCAGCGGAGGCGAAGGTGAAGCACAGGCACACCAGAAGTCCCAGCACCATAAGCGCAACAAGGGCGCGGTGCAGGTTCTTATTCTTTTTCTTGAACATACGGCATCTCCTTACCCGCTTACGCGATGGTGCAGAGGAGAGCCTGAGTCTCGACGGAGTCGCCCTTGCGGACGTTCACACCGGTGATCTTGCCGTCGGAGGGAGCGCAGATCTCGTTCTCCATCTTCATGGCTTCCAGAATGACGAGAACGTCGCCCTTCTTCACGGACTGACCGGCCTGGACCTTGACATCCAGAATGGTGCCGGGCATCGGAGCCTTGACCTGAGCGCCTGCACCGGCAGGAGCGGGAGCGGCGGCGGGAGCAGCGGCGGGAGCGGCAGCAGGAGCGGCGGCGCTCATCTTCGCAGGAGCAGCCATTTCTTCGATCTCGATCTCATAGAGGGAGCCGTTGACGTTCACACGATACTTTTTCATACTTCTTGTTCACCTTTCTCAATATGTTTTTACAGCTTCTTGACGGAAAGAATGCGAATTGCAGACGCATCCGTACCGCTGGCTTCGGCAATGGCGGCCGAAACGGCGGCAAGAAACTCTGCGCGGTTGGGAATGCTGCTTTCCTGTGCAGGCGCAGCAGCGGCAGCGGCCTGCATTTCCTCCTTCTTCGAGCTGCCGCGGCATGCCAGACCCAGCAGCCAGCACAGTCCGATGATGAGGATCAGGACGACGAACACCGTCACCAGTCCCATGACTACAACAAACCAGTTTTGCATTATTTGCCTCCTCGCTTAGGACGGCAGAGCCGTCTTAATAAAATTTTTATACTCCCGGCCGGGGTTTCCTGCTCCGGCCGGATAGTTAACGAAAGAGAATCAGGAGATCGCGAAATCGATGGATTTCAGCAGCTGGCGGTTCACATAGACCTCCAGCGTGTACTCCCCTGCCGCGCCCGGATTCGGGATCGTGCTGGTATGGCGGCGCTCATGCCACATCTGGTCCCAGGTGAGCTGCGCCGAGGCATCGCTCACGGGCTCGCCGTTGGCATTGCGAATGACATAAAGCAGGGTGATCTCGTCGTCGGAGTCCTCCTTGCGCGTCAGCTCCAGGCACAGAGCGATGTCCTCATCCGCTGAGAAGGAGGTCTTGGACGTCGTCAGGGAGCGGTAATCCCAGTTGACCTCCGCCGGCGTCTCCCACAGGGAAATATAGGTTGTGGAGGGCGTTGCGCCGTAGCGGTCGAAGCGGCCGCCGGACGGCGTTTTGGCGCTGGCCTCGACGGTACCGAACACATCCGCACCGTCTGCAGGCGTCAGGGAGATCGTGTAATCCGCATCGGGGATGAGGCCCTTGAGCGTGACAGAGTTTTCCGTGCACTCCTGCAGACGCGGCTCGTGATTGCTCGTCGGCACGCCGTAGGTCACATACCAGCCGCCGGCGGGCGCACCGGAGGCCGTCTGCCACGAGGCGGTGATGGTGCCGTCCTCATTGGCCGTGGCCTGCAGACCCGTCACAACGAGCGGGTTGGCGGGCAGCGTGAGCACGGCGGGCGCGGGCATACCCTCGGCCGAGACGGTGAAGGTATAATCGCGCTTGAGGTCGGGCAGCTCAAAGACGCAGCTGCTCTCCGTGACGGTCTGCGTGACCGTCGTGAACTGACGTGCCTCGCAGGTGACCGTCCAGCCTGCGGGAATGTTTTCGCCCGTCTCCCATGTCACGGTGACGGTGTTTCCCTCGATGCTGCTGACATTCAGCTTATCGACCTGCACAACGGGGATGGGCGTGAACTCCGTCGTCGTCGTGCCGGTGAGGAAGACGGTATCCGTTCCCTCGAGCGTGAACGTGTAATTCTGCTGCAGCGTCAGGCCGGTGACCGTGACGGTATTGCCGGTGAACTGCTGCGACTGCTTCTGGCCGTCGCCCGCAGCATAGGACACGGTCCACTGGGCAGGCGTCGGGCCGTTGGCGCTGAAGCTCAGCACCACGCTGCCGTCGGCATCGCCGAGGGAGGCGGTCAGATCCGTGATCTCCGTGGCCTCCGGCGTCGTGACGGAGAGGGTGCTGACGCCGCGGCTGCTCAGGCGGTGGCCGTCGGCCGCCGTGACGGTGATGGTATACTGCGTGTTTTCCGACAGGCCGGTGAAGACATACTGGCCATCGGCCGCCGTGGCGGGATAGGTGTTTCCATACATGTCGGAGCAGGTCAGGCGGAAGTCCGCCGCCTTGTCGCCGCTCTCCAGCGCGACCGTCAGCTCCTCCGTCGTGCAGCGCACGACGCGCAGGGCATCGGCCCGCACAAAGTAATACGAAAGCAGGAACCACGCCGCCGCGCCCAGCAGGACGATGAGCGCAGTCACGATGCCGATCGTGACGGCGCGGCGCTTTTTCTTCGGTTTTTTCTCCGGTTCGGGTGGGAGCGTGCTCTCCGCGTCGTTATCGACATAGGTCGCCTCCGGCTCGGCGGGCCGGTCAGGCTCGTCCGGGGACGCTTCCTGCTCCGGTTCCTCCGGCTGCGGCGGTACGTCGCCGACGGCCGCATTCACCGAGGCAAGGAAAGCGTCGAGGTCCATCTGATCCGGATCCTCGTCCTCCGGCTCTGCCGGGGCAGGTCCGGCTTCCTCCGCCGGTCCGGTCTCTTCTGCAGGCTCGTCCGCTTCCGGTTCGGTATCTTTGACCGGCTCTGCCTCCTTGACCGGCTCCGCCGGTTTTTCTGGCTCGGCAGGCGGCTGCGGCTTTTCTTCGGCCTTCTGTTCCGGCTTCGGTGCGTCCGGCACGGCGTCGGGATCGATGTCCTTTTCCGTGCCTGCGCCGGAAAGATCCGGGGCAAAGCTCGTGCGGAACTTCTCGTCGAGCTTCTCCGCGTCCGTCATGCGGGCAGGCGCGTCCTCCCCGTCCGTCTCCGCCTCGGGCGCGAGCGGCGCCTCCGGCGTGACGATGGGCGGCACGATGAGCGTGTCCGACACCTCGTTGCGCTGCATATAATAGACCAGCGCCTGCTTCAGCTCCGCCGGGGTCTGGAAGCGATCCTCCGGACGCGGAGCGCAGGTCTTCAGGATGATGGCAGCCAGCTCATAGTCGGCATAGATCGGTGTCGGCATGGCCTTGCCGGTCAGGCGGAGCTTGTCCGCCATGGCCTCGCCCGTAGCCTCGTCCTCAAACGGGCCGTGGTTGCCGTTATAGATGCGGTAGAGCAGCATGCCGATGGCATACAGGTCGATCGTGGGGTTTGGGGACGCCGTGATGGCGGAAAGCTCCGGCGCGGAATACGGGCCGAGGTAATTCTCCGGTACCGAGGCATACTGCAGGTCCTCCAGCGGCGCAAGGCCGAGGTCCCCGAGCAGGAACCTCCCGGACTGCGTGAGGAACACGTTCTCCGGCTTGAGGTTTTCAAACAGATAGCCCGCATCGCGGCAGGCCGTGAGCGCGTCGCACAGGTCGATGCCGAGATTCACGGCGCGCAGGCCGGTCATGGCGCTGTGGTCGAGGAAGGCGCGCAGCGAGACCATGCGCGGATAGAGGATATAGACATCGTAGCCGATGCCGCTCTCTTTCGGCTCGATCTGGTAAGAGCTCGCGCCCGCAAAATAGCCGTTCTCTGCCAGACGCATGCCGGTGTCGAGCTCATTTTTGATATCCTCGGCAACACTGCCGTAATAGGCATGGACGGCGGCGTCATCCGGGTAAGCGCCGGAGAGGATCAGCGCCCGCACCTGCAGGTCAGACGCGGGGACGGAGATCCGCTTTACGACAAAGCGCTCGCCCGACTGGACGTGGCGGAGGGCGTAGCAGGTACAGCCATTGTGCCCGGCGATCTCCTCCTCAACGGACATCTGATCCAGCAGAGGGGAGACAAGTTTCAGTTCGGACATCGGGTTCGCCTCCTAAATCAAGAACTCAAATTATTTCTAGTATATACTATGATATTTTTGCAAAAAATGCAAGAACATTCTTGTCATATTCTTCGGAAAATGGTATGATAGGAAAAACCGGCGGAGGCGATTCCTGTCGTACGCCGGGGGAAAGGAGACCAAGCATAGCACGATATGCGTTGAGATATGGAAAACAAAGTTGTTTGTGACTACTGCGGCACGATCTACGACGGTTCGCGCGAAAAGTGCCCGCTCTGCGGCAGCACCACCCGCGCCGAGGGCGCACCCGCCGCGCCGCGCCGCCGCCTGACCGAGGAGGAGCGCAAAGCCCGCCGCCGCACCCAGCAGGAGGAGCAGCGCGCGCAGCAGGATGCGCAGCGTGCCCGGCGTGAGGAGGACCGTCAGGCCCGGCTGGAGGAGCGCCGCCGCGTTCCGCAGAAGCAGCGCGGCTCCAAAGCGTCCGAGGCACATGGCGGCATCCCGCGCGGCTATCTGCGCGCCGCCGTGGTCTTTTTGACGATGGCCGTGCTCGTCGTGCTGTTCTTCATCGGCGACATGATCGGCTGGTGGCCCGGCCTGGAGGATGTGCTCCGGGCGACCACGCCGAGCGAGACGGCCGCCGCGCAGGACGATTCCTCCTGCACCTTCCTGAATCTGACGCCCGATCATCTGAGGTTCTCCGCCGCGGACGAAACGCTGCAGCTGCAGGTCGCCATCAATGCCAGCTGCGAGCAGCCCGTGTCGTTCAAGAGCTCGGATGAGAGCATCGTCCGCATCTCCGGCGACCCCGTTGTGAGCGCGCCGGACTACGACCAGACCGAGGTACTGGCCCAGATCGCCGCCGTCGGCGAGGGGCAGGCCACGATCACCGTGACGTGCGGCGAACGGAAAATGACCTGTGCCGTCACCTGCGATTTCAGCGGCAGTCCCACGGATGTCTCCACAGAACCGGACACGGACGCCACGGAGCCGAGCGAGCCGACGACATCCGCCAGCTTCAAGCCGGAGCTGAACTACAGCGACGTGACCATGAGCCTGCACAACGAGACGCTCCGCGTCAAGGTCACGAACCTGCCCGCCGGAAAGACCGTGAAGTGGTCGAGCAAGGACGAGAAGGTCGCCATCGTGGACGAGGACGGCCTTGTCACAGCCAAGGGCCCCGGCGTAACGACCATCACCGCCGACGTGGGCGGCAAGACGGCCGAGCTCATCGTGCGCTGCAGCTTCGAGGACACGGCCGAGGGCGGCTATCACCTCTCCCTGACGGACGTCACGCTCAGCGTGGGCGAGAGCTTCAACCTGCGGCTGCTCGATGAGAACGACGAGCGCGTCGAGGGCGCAAGCTACAGTGTGAAGGACACGACTGTCTGCACGGCAGACGGCTCGAAGATCACGGGCAAGGCCAGCGGCGTCACGCGCGTGACCGTCACCTACTACGGCGAGAGCTTCGAGTGCATCATCCGTGTAAAGTAAATTTAACAAAGAATTTACGGCGGCGTGCTGGTACGGTACGCCGCCGTATGCTATTCTATGGGTGGAAGTGCGGAGCGCATGACGCCGCGTTCCGCCGCGCAGCCGCCCTCTGCGGCGCTTGAACCGGGCTGCTGCGGCGGAGGCAGCCCGCTGCTTGCGGAGCACGCATGCCGCGCCCTGCCCGGCAGGACGGATCGTATTTCCGGAATTAAAATATTCGCCCGCTGCGGGACCGCAGCGGGCTTCTTTCGCTTTTTGCGCTCTTATTGACGCGGAGACGGCAAGGCAACACCTCACAATTCAGCGAGATGCAATCGTGCAGCGCTGCCTCAGATCATTTGGGCAAGTTTTGTGCGGAGGAAGCGCCCGTTCAGGCGCTCGAACAGACGCGGTAATCCGGTATAGCGCGCGACAAGCCAGCCGATCTCAGCCACAGCCACGCCGCTAATGACATCGTAGAACACATGCTGCTTCGTGAACATCGTCGCGAGGAACACGAGCACGGAGCCGACGGTGCACAGCGTGCACGTCAGGCCGCGATGACGAAGGCTGCGGCACTCATAGATATAGCGCGTACCGAGCCACGAGACAAAGCAGTGGATGGAGGGAAACAGATTCGTCGGTGTGTCCAGCAGCCAGATCGTCCGCATGGCCCAGCCCGTAAAGCCGCCCGTTTCCAGCGGCGGGCGGACATTGTGCGTCGGCAGCAGGACGAAAAACAGGAGACAGATCACCTTGGCCGCAAAATCGGCCGCCACAAGGCGATAGCACAGAGAGCGGCTCTCCTTGGCCACGACGGAATACTGATAGATCCAGAACGGGAACGCCGCGACATAGACGAAGACCCAGACCGGGGAAAACGGAAACGCGCGGTCGAAAGCCGCCGTCATATCGTGCATGGGAAGGCTCCAACCCAGGACCTGCAGCAGCTTCGGGCCGCTGAACGCGATGAGGTTCATCAGGCCCGTGATGGCAAGCGGAAGGCTGTTTTCCGGCGGGACGATCTTATGCAGGAGTCTGCGCAGCAAGCTACCACCTCCAGAACAGAATAGGGAGATTATAGCAAACCGCCGGGATAAAGTCAACCGCAGAAGGGCACTGGTCCACTGCCGCACCACCTGACGCGGCGATCTCGGGTAGGCACTGCCAGTTCATACAGGGCGTCGATAAAACGTATAAACCAATTGCGTCTGTAGCGGCGCTCACTGCGCAGCCGTTGGCGGCTTTGCCGCCTTATGGATGCGGCGTGCCCTTTACGGGCGGTGAGCGCCTTGCAGGCCAGCAACATGTGCTGCATTGCTTCTGTGGTGCAGTGCCCACAGGTTTGTCATTGCGAGGCCCCAAAGGGGCCGTGGCAATCTCGGGTAGGCAGTTGCGTTTTCGCCGGGAGTACCCTGTTATCCAACCAAGCACTGCGAGATTGCCACGTCGGCTGCGCCTCCTCGCAATGACAATTCGGGAGTCATCCCTATTTTAACGAGAGCCTACACAAGTCGACAGTACAGCGCCGGGAGGGGCATGCCCCTCCCCTACATAACGCGTGCGGCCGGCGGGAATGCCCGGGAATCTGCTGGCTCCCTCCACCAGCGTTCCTTACTCCGCCTTCTTCTCACGGAAGGCAAAAAAGCGCTGGCCGAAGTAGTTGAACACCACAAACAGGCCCATGCCCGCCAGCATGGCCAGATTCTCCGCCCATTTCTTCGGCAGGCCGGAGAAGATCAGCCGCACGAGCGGCTTGGCAAGGCCATAGGCAAGGCCGTAGCACACGGCAATATTCAGCGCGAAGCGCAGGGCCGTCTCCCAGCCGCTGCCCTGATATTTGAACGTGAAATACCGGTTGAGGAAATAGCTCATCACGCTTGCAAGCGCATAGCTCAGGCCCGTCGCCGGCCAGTAGGAAAACCCGGCGAGGTTATATAGCAGGAACATCAGGCCGTTGCCAACGAGCGTGTTGAGCACGCCCACGAGCAGGAACTTCCACAGTTTTTCGTCAAACAGCATTCGAAGCTTTTCTTTCATACGGATTCTTCTTTCTTTATTGCCAACAGGACGTGATCGTTCCATCGCTGCTGACGGTGTAGATCGTCTGTCCGTCGCTGCTGACGCCCTCGAGCGTGACCGTCAGCTCCTGCAGGCCGCAGGCACTGCGGACATCATAGGAAATGACGCCGACGATATCGAGGTAGCTCTCGAGCGACAGGTCGTCCTTGTAGACCTCACCGCCGAACTTCTGCGCGGAGGCATAGGTCATGGTGCTCTCCTGCGTCAGGCGGAGCGTTCCGGCCGTCTCGTCATATTCGGCATCGGAAAACTGCGGCCAGTTCTCCTGCACGACGGACTCGACTGAGGCTCTCGGCTCGTCCTTCGCGCCGCAGGCGCACAGCAGGACGGCGGCCAGGACAATGGCCAGAAAACAGGAAACAGATCTCACAGGCAGCGCCTCCAACAACAAAAATCGGCGCGCATTCTGCGGACCGTATGCCCTATCATACCGCAAAGGCCGGGAAAACGCAAGCAAAAAAGTATTGCAGGCCGGTCATGCGGCGTCCGTCAGCCTTGTGTGCGCCAGAATGCGGGCAAACTCGGCATGATAGGACTTCTCCAGCTCTGCCGCGCAGCGGATGGTCAGAGTGTAGCACGTCGTGCCGTCATAGAGCAGCGTGCCGCAGCAGGCAAGCTCTCCCTCGTCGTCCGCGCCCGTCCACGCGAACTGGTACTGATCTGCCTGCGGCCAGGCCAGATAGACCGGGTCCAGCGCAGCCGTCTCTCGGCCCGTCAGCTGCCGCAGCACCGCATCGGGCGCCCCGGCTGCCGTCTCGATGACGACCTCATAGGCCCCGTCCGCGCGCGTATAGACGCTGCGTCCCTCTGCGGAGTCCTCCGCCGAGCGCTGCAGCTCTGACGGGAGCTCGGCCGTCAGGCAGAACTGCGGCGGCTCCGGGCCGGAACCGGGGTCACAGACCGTCTCCGCATCCGCCGCGCTCTTGACAGCGCAGCCGCTCAATGTTAAAATCAGGCAGACAATTGCAATGCATGGAATCCGTTTCATATTCCACCTCCGAAAGGATGATCCTGATGCTGAAATACTATGTGTGCTGGCTGCTTCTCATGAGTGCCGTCACGTTTTTTCTTATGGGATGGGATAAGCATCTCGCCCGCTGCCGCCGCAGGCGTATCCCCGAGCGCGTGCTGCTCAGCTGGGCGGCGGCCGGGGGCGCGCTCGGCGGCGTTCTCGCCATGCAGCTGTTCCGCCACAAAACGCTCCACCGCCATTTTTCCGTCGGCATGCCCGTAATGCTGGCCGTGCAGCTCCTGCTTGGCGCAGCGGTCCAGCTCTGGCTGTGAAACATCCGGCACGCACTGCCGTCTTATATACGGGATTTCGGTTGCAAAATATCCGTCTATACGATAGAATATAATTACTCTGGCTGTGCTCTCCGGACACAGCCGCTGAACAGGAGCAGAGAGCATGAAACAAAGACAAAGCCGCGGCCTGATGCCGTGGATCCTGACGCTGCTGTGCGCCGTGCTGCTCACGGTATGGGTGCTCGGCAGCATGCCCGCCGCCCCGAAGGAGGGCGCGGCCGTCGCCGCTGGTACGGCCTATCTGGACAGCGCGGCCGCAAAGGACGCCTCCGCCATCGCCGAAACGCTGCGCGAGCGGGAGAAGCAGCGCCGCGCGGAGCTGCTGGCCCAGCAGAAGAAGGAGGAGCGCGATGCCCTCGTTGCAAAGATCACGAGCGGTGAACTGGACATCTGGTCCATGTTCGACAGCTACGTCATCCTCGGCGATTCCCGCGCCGTCGGCTTCTATTACTTCGATTTTCTGGAAAAGAGCCGCGTGCTGGCGGACGGCGGAAACACCATCCGCGACGTCGCCGCGCACATGGACGACATCCGCGCCCTGCAGCCGGACTATGTCTACCTGTGCTACGGTCTGAACGACATCAGCATTGGCTATTGGGACACAAAGGAGGAGTATGTCGCGGAGCTGCTGCAGGTCGTCGCCGACCTGAAGGAGGCCCTGCCCGGCGTGACGGTCGTCGTCAGCTCCATCCTGCCCGCGCAGGACCCTGCTTTTGAGAAGAGCTCGAAATGGCGCAATATCCCCGAGTGGAGCGAGGCCGTCGGCGCGGCCTGCGCCGAAAACGGCATTCCCTTTGCGGATAATACCGAGATCTGTCAGACCTATGCCGACCTCTGGCAGCCGGACGGCATCCACGTCCGCCCGGAATTCTACCCCTATTGGGCTGCCAATCTGATCCTTGCCGGGCTGGACAGCCCTGCAGAAGCGGAGGATGCGACAAATGAAACAGAAAACGATCCTGCTTGAGCTGCTGCGCTGGCTGTGCGCAGGTCTTGCCGTCGTGTTCCTCGTGGTGAGCTTCCGGCAGGAGCCGGTCAGCTCGGCCGCCTTTGAGGATGTGGCCTCCGCCGTCACGGCGAGCATCGACCTGAGCGCCCTGCAGGAGGGCAGCGTGCAGATGGTCAAGCGCCTGTACGGCCTGAATCCGTCCGATTTTGACGGCTGCCTGCTCTATTACCCGCAGACAAACATGGAGGCCGAGGAGCTGCTTCTGCTCAAGCTGCGCGATACGTCGCAGCAGGAGGCTGTCCGCGCCGCCGTGGAGGCCCGGCTCGAAACGCAGAAGACCAGCTTCGACGGCTACGGTCTGGAGCAGTATGACCTGCTGACGAATCACTCCATTCTGGATATCCGCGGCAACTACGTTCTGTTCGTCGTCCATACGGACGCCGCTGCCGTGCAGCAGGCGTTCCGCGGCGCGCTGTAAGGAGGGGAAGCTATGGCATTCAGTACACTCGTCTTCCCGTTCGTATTCCTGCCCGTCAGCCTCATCCTGTATTTTGTGCTGCCGAAGCGGCTGAAAAACGCCGCCCTCGTTGTGTGCAGCCTCGTGTTCTTCGCCTGGGGGACGCCGGAATACCTCGTCCTCATGGTGCTGGACATCGCGTTCCACTATTTTGCGGGCCGTGAGCTGGCGCTTCAGAAAGCGCGCGGCCGGAGCGGGCGGTTCGTGCTCGTCTCGTCCGTGCTCGTGAATCTTCTGCTGCTGGGCTTCTTCAAATACTACGGCTTCCTTGTGGACAATCTCAACGCCCTGCTCGGCACGGCGCTGCGCGCCCGGGAGCTGCCGATGCCCATCGGCGTGTCGTTCTTCACGTTCTCGCTGCTGTCCTATCTGTTCGACGTCTACCGCGACCGCGCGCCCGCTGCGCGCAATGTGCTGGACTTCAGCCTGTATGTCACGTTCTTCCCGAAACTCGTCTCCGGCCCCATCGTGCAGTATGCCGAGATGGAGCCGCAGCTGCGCGACCACCCCGTCACGCGCGAGGGCTTCGGCTCGGGCGCGCGTCTGTTCCTCATCGGCCTTGCAAAAAAGGTCCTGCTGGCCAATACGCTCGGCACGACGTTCTATGCGCTCTCCGCCCTGCCGATGACGCAGCTTTCCACGCTGAGCGCGTGGCTCGGCGCGGTGTGCTATGCGCTGATGCTCTACTTCGACTTCAGCGGCTATTCGGACATGGCCATCGGCCTTGCCTCGATGTTCGGCTTCCGCTTCGGCAAGAATTTTGACTATCCCTATGTCTCGCAGAGCATCACGGAATTCTGGCGGCGCTGGCATATCTCGCTCGGCGCGTGGTTCCGCGACTACGTCTACATTCCCTGCGGCGGCAGCCGCGCCGGGACGGTACGCACCATCGCGAACCTGCTGCTCGTCTGGCTGCTGACCGGCATCTGGCACGGCGCAAACTGGACGTTCCTGCTCTGGGGCGTTTATTACGGCATACTGCTCCTCCTCGAAAAGTTCGTGCTGCGCCGTGTGCTGGAGCACCTGCCCGGCCTGCTGCGCCATGTGCTGACGCTGCTGCTCGTGCTCATCGGCTGGGTGTTCTTCTTCTCGTCCTCGCCCGCCGCGGCCTTCGGCTGGATCGGGCGGATGTTCGGCAGCGGCAGTGCGCTCGTCGACGCCACGGCGAAGTATTATCTGGCAGGCTGCTGGCCCCTGCTGCTCGTGGGCGCGATCGGCTCGTTCCCCGTCGTCTCGCATGTGGGCACCAATCTGCTGCGCCGCAGCAAGGCCTGGCAGGCCTTCTCCGTGGTGCTGTTCCTGGCGCTGCTGCTGTTGTGCATCGCCCTGATGATGAACGACACCTATTCCACCTTCCTGTATTTCCAGTTCTGATCGGAGGCGATGGTTTTGGAAGAACACAGAAATCCGCGCCGCTCCCGGCGGCTTGCCTACCAGCGCGCCCGGCTGCAGCAGGGCCTTCTTATGAGCGTCATCCTGCTCGGGACCATTCTCTGCCTGACGCTCGGCAGCCTGCTCACCCCGGACCGCACCTATTCCGACAGTGAGAACCGCAAGCTGGCCCAGTTCCCGAAGCTGAGCTGGTCCGCCGTGAAGGATGGCAGCTGGTTTTCCGATCTGGAGTCCTACACGGCCGATCAGTTCGCCGGCCGCGACTTCTGGATCGCGCTGCGGCTCCGCTTCCTGAAGCTCACGGGGCAAAAGGAATCCAACGGCGTCTACCTCTGCAGCGGCGACTATCTCATGGAGCCGCCCGCCGATCCGCCGCAGGACAGCCGCAATGTGGAGGCCATCAACGCCTTTGCCGCGCGCCACACGGACCTGCGGCTGAACATGGCAGTCATTCCGAACGCCGCGTGCATTCTGGCGGACAAGCTCCCAAAAAATGCGCCGGTCCGCAACCAGAGCGCCGACCTGACCGCGCTGGCGGGCAGCCTGCAGGGCATCTCGTACCTTGACGTCTCGGCTGCACTTTCCGCTCACACGGACGAGCAGCTCTATTACCGCACGGACCACCACTGGACGAGCCTCGGCGCGCGCTATGCCTTTGAGGCCATGGCAGCGCAGCTCGGCATCTCGCAGCCCATCCAGAATTACGACACCTATACCGTCTCCACCACGTTCGAGGGCACGCTGGCCTCCCGCAGCGGCAGCCACGCCGCCTATGACACCGTGGAGCTGTATGTCCCGCAGACGGACGTGGAATACTACGTTTCCTACGGCGATGCCGCAGAGACGTCCGCCACGATCTACGACCGCAGCGCGCTGGACCAGAAGGACAAATACACCGTGTTCTTCGGCGGCAACTACCCCCGCGTGGACGTCTATACGACGGCCGAAACCGGCAAGACGCTGCTGCTGTTCAAGGACTCCTATGCCAACTGCCTCATGCAGTTCCTCTATCCCTATTACGACCACATCATCCTCATCGATCCGCGGTATTATTATGACAATGTCGAGTCCGTCATCTCCCGCGAGCAGGTCACGGACGTGCTGTTCCTCTATAACGCAAACACCTATTTTGAGGATACCTCGCTGGCCGATGTGCTGAATGTCTCGGAGAACTGAAGAAACCGCGAAGGGCGTGCAGCTCGAAAGCTGCACGCCCTGTTTTTTTACATGTTCTGCAATTTCGCTTGCAGGAGTGCGGCTGTCAGACCCGGCGCGGCACTGCCGAGCCGCGCGGGTTGACGTCAAAAACGTAACTGCCTCCCCGAGATTGCCACGTCGGCCTGCGACCTCCTCGCAATGACAATTCGGGGGCATTCCCGATTTAGCGCACGAACTCCATACCGCCGTCACGGATGCGGATGGTACAGGTCTCTCCGGCAGAGAAATCCATAGAGTCCATCGACCCTTCTTCGAGGAAGCTTTTAAACTCCACGGTAAACGCGGCGTCCTGCGCAGTGAGATACAGCTTTCCGCCTTTCCGCACATAGCGGATATGGCTTTCCCCACTGCCGGTCACCTCCAGATAGAACTCTTCGATGGAAAAAAACCGTATGCTGTATTCCATATTCTCGCCCGTGGTCTCAACGCCAGAGTCGGTAAATATGGTCCTTTGGACCCCACTCCCGAGTACGGCCCACCCGCCCAGATCGCTGCCGACGCTGATGAAAGAATCCGGACCTGCATTCTCAAGGGAAGCCTCGAGCCTTTTGCTGTACGGAACTGTCAGAGAAAAATATGAAGCGCTGAAACCACCGGTCGACGCATCTATGACCTGCATATCTCCGCTGTAATTCGTACCTTCGCACTCCAGCGTCTCTCCCTCTGCATTCTTGAACCAACACTTTCCGTGACTCTCAAACGAAACCAGCATCTCCTCCGGCACCGGGTGCTGCTGCCGGTATTCGCAGACAGCGGAAAAAGCGACAAGCAGGCAGAGAAATACGACCAGTAAAATCGGGATCGCTTTTTTCATGAAGGATACCTCCGTTCTTATCGCCGCGCCTTCTTGCAATGACAAATCCGGCGGCCTTGTGCCATAAAATCGATGCTGCAAGTACTGCCGGTCTGCATGGCGCTCGCTGAGCGCCGCTACAGACGCAATCGGTGCATACCATTTTATCGGCAGCTGGTTCGCATCGGCAGTGCCTTCCCGAGATTGCACCCCAAGGGCACTTCCTCGCGCTTCGCGCTCAGGGCGCCGCGGCCCCGCTGGGGCCTCGCAATGACAAATCGAGAGTGTTTACCGTTTTGACGATAGCCCGCTTCTTGCGTCGGAGCAGTGCCGGGTCCGGCTGTCCGCTCCCCTACACCGGACTGTGCGATTGGTGTTTCTCAGTCCACGCGCTCGAACACCATCGGGTATTCCGAGCCGAACATTCCGCCCCAGTCACCGCTTTCCTCGTCCTGCGGCGGCGTCAGATAGAGCTTGTTGTCCTCCACGGAATAGTAGAGGATATCCTCCCAGTCCTCCCCGCTCTGCGTCAGGTAGAGGATGCCGTTCGAGGCCGTATAGGTCCCGGATGAGCCGTCCACATCGAGCTGCAAACCGGCAAAAGCCTGTTTCAGCAGCGCCTCCTGATCGGGATACTTCTCACACAGCGCGTCCTCCAGCGCATTGAGCTCTTCCCGGAGCGCCTTTGCGTCATAGTCCATGTGATAACTGCCGTCCTCCCCGAATGTAACGAGCATCGTCATCACCGTGGGATCATCCATCTGCAGATCCAGGCCGAGCGCATCGTTGAGCGCATCGAGCAGGTTCGGCGTCAGGTCGACCTGCATTTTCCAGGTCCCGGTAAGTACCGCATCCGTCTCGCCCGCCGTCATGTCTTCCCCGTAGAGAAGCCGCGCGATCTGTGCGCCGATGCTCTTCTCCAGCGCCGTCAGCTCATCCTCGGAGAGGTCGAACAGGCCGACGGGTCTGTCCGAAAGCGCCTCGGGCTGTGTCTCCAGTGCTGCCCAGTGGAGGTCAAGCGTCGCCTTTGCGTCAAGCTGGTCCGGCAGGTCCAGCGTCACGCCAAGCTGCGCGCCGCCGTCCTCCGTGCCGTAGTTCATCGTGAGCAGGTCGAGCTTCTCTGCACCAAAGCCCGTCGACAGGCGGGCCGTCAGGCTCTGCGCCGCATCGTCCAGCACAAGCTGCAGACCATAGCTGCCGGTCTCGTCGCCGACGGCGAGCGTCAGAAGGCCATTCTGACCGGTAAGGCCGCAGACAAACAGGATCTCCGGCTCCGCATCGTCCTCGGCCGACCAGGCCTCGACCCGGTTCCACGGATTATCCGTCCCGGCGAGCCGGATGCTGACCGTAATGTCCGTTCCGGACTCCTGCACCGTTATCTCCCAGGCGCGGACCATGCCGTCGCCGTCCACCGAGACGTGCAGCGGCGTGCGCACGCTGTCGATCAGCTCGCCGATCACGGTATCCGTGCTCATCTTCACGCCCATATTGACGGTGAAATCGATCTCATAGGCATCGCAGAAGGCTCTGCACAGGCGCGTGAGCTGCTTTTTGCTGAAATCGATGTCGTAATTCGTGACCGGCACGCTGCGCCCGTCCAGCGTCAGGACGGACGTCCCGGCCTTCGTGACCTTCAGGCTGTCGCCGAAGGTTCGGAGCTTATCCTGCAGATCAGCAGACAGAGCCGGGTCTCTGGCGGTCTCCTCCGGGAACAGATCAAGGTCCTCCACCGAGCCGAGCTCGCCCAGCATTTCGCCGAGGGCGGAATCGGCATAGGCCTCGGCAAGGCCGTGCGCCGGGATGCTGTAGACCTCGTCCGTGATGCCGGGCAGCGTGAGCTGCAGCTCCTCCGCATCACCGTAGAACGAAATAGGCAGCGTCCCCTCCCCCCACGGCATGGTCAGCTCAGCCGTGCCGCCGAGGCGGCGCGCCGCATTGTCGCGCTGCGAATAGAGCTCGGCCGCGAGCGTTTCGCCGTTGGATTCAAACGTGAGCGAGGCCGTCAGCGCGCGCTGCTCGCTCAGCGGGCCCCGCAGCGTCTCGGCAAAGGCCATCAGATTCTCCGGACGGCCGACCTCCGTCTCGAGGGCAGTGGCAGTCTTCTGCCACGCGCGCTGCACGCGGGCCTCGGGCGTATTCCACACGAGGAAGTAATACAGCGCTCCGGCGGCCAGCGCCAGCACAACGACCGGGAGCAGGATCCAGAGCCAGATCCGCTTTTTGCGCTTTTTCGGCGGCTCCGGCGGCAGGTCCTCTCCGGGCATGACCGGCATTTCCGGCGCAGGCTCCGGCATTTCGGGCATTACGGCCGACTCGGGCATCGCCGGTTCCGTTTCCGGCGGGTCGAGCGGGCTGCCGCAGGCGGTGCAGAAGCGCACGTCATCGACAAGCGGCGCGCCGCAGTTATGACAATACTTCATAATTTTCCCTTTCTCTGTTTCCCTGTCAGAATAATGGTATCATGGTTTGTCAAGGAAGCTCTGGATAAATCAGCAAAAGCGGATGGCGAGAGATTTTTGGGCAAGTCGAGGTACGGAAAGTGCAGTTGTACTTTGTGTACCCGCAAGGGGCATGCCGCATCCGTAAGGCGGCAAAGCCGCCAACGCTGCGCAATACCACAAACTTTTCGAACCGATGGATTGACGAAAAAGATCCGGCATCCGCCGCAGATGATTTATTCAGAGCTTCCTTACTATTTCCATCCTATCATGAGACGATGGGCCTGTCAAGCAAGTTCCCGGTTTTGCGCATCCATATCTGTGAATTTTTAACACAAACTTCGTTGATTCCGGCCGGAAAAGCTGCTATACTGACAGAGATAACAGGAAGAAGGTATGACTTATGACTTTTGAAGAGATCGAAAAAAATGAAACGATCCGCGCCTATATTTCCAAGGCGGACGAATCGCTCGTGGCGCTGGGCTACACGGAGCACAGCTTTGCCCATGTGACGCATGTGGCGGCTATGGCGGGCTATCTGCTCGAAACGCTCGGCTACGACGCCCACACCGTCGAGCTGGCGAAGATCGCAGGCTATCTGCACGACATCGGCAATCTGGTCAACCGCATCGAGCACTCGCAGAGCGGCGCCGTCATGGCGTTCCAGATTCTGACTTCGCTCGGCTTCGGGGCCGAGGACGTCGCGACGATCGTCACGGCCATCGGCAACCACGACGAGGGCACCGGCGTGCCGGTCAACGCCGTCGCGGCCGCCCTCATCCTCGCGGACAAGGCCGATGTGCGCCGCAGCCGCGTGCGCAATCAGGACACGACGACGTTCGACATCCACGACCGCGTGAATTACTCCGTGAAAAAGTCCACGCTGAAGATCAACGAGGACCGCACGCTCGTCAAGCTGAAGCTGACGGTCGACACGCACTTCGGCTCCGTCATGGACTATTTTGAAATTTTCATGCAGCGCATGATCCTCTGCCGCAAGGCGGCCGAAAAACTCGGCCTGCAGTTCAAGCTCATCATCAACGAGCAGCAGCTGATCTGAGCGGCTCCGCATCCAGATCGCAGTAGGGATACAGCCGCTCCCACCTCCCGGTTTGCGGGTCGCGGGCCACGCTGCTGCAATGCGAGGCAAGCAGCTCGATAATGGGATAGACGTCGATCCAGATCTCGCTGTCGCACTCCTTCTGCGACTCGTCGAAGATCAGCTGCAGGCCGAAATGCAGGTGCACCGTCTCGATATTGTTGACGTTCTCCTGCGCAGAATAGCCCGTGCGGCCCATAAAGCCGATAACCTCGCCCGCCTGCACCCGCTGCCCAACGGCAAGTCCCTCGGCATAGGGCGTGTCTTTGCGAAGATGGGCATAGTAATAATAGCGCTTCCGGTCGTCGGAGCGGATGCCGATGCGCCAGCCGCCGTAGCGGTTCCAGCCGAGCGCCTCGACCGTGCCGCCCTCCACAGCGCAGATGGGCGTGCCGAGCGCACCGAGGATGTCGTTGCCGAGATGCGGCCGCGCATAGCCATAGCTGCGCTGCGCTCCGAAGTCCGGGTAATGCGACCAGGGATAGCCCGCTGCAATGGGCGAGAACGCCTTGAGGCCGTAGGCCGGGATCCACTCCGCTTCGCCGGTCTGCGGGTCCGTGCGCCGGATGGCAAAATGCCCGACCAGCCCGCCGAGCGCCGCGCCGTATGCCGCGCGGTAATAGGAAAAACAGCGCCCCGCCATGCCGGGCAGCCGCTCCGGCGGCGTATCGCCGCGCAGGGCCTGCGCCGCCCGCTGTGTGTCCGCCACAGTCACACCCGTTCCGCCGCGCCATGCCGCGGCCAGCGCCAGAATATCGATCCAGTCAAGGGGCTGCTCCCCGCCCTGCGAGGCCATGTCCAGCTCCAGCGCGCTGCGGAGCACCGGCGCACTGAGGCGGAAGTCCACCCAGTGAATGTAGTCCGCCGACGCATGCGGCAGCAGGCCCAGCAGCAGGATCGCGATCAGCACTTTTTTCATCTGCACCACCTCTCCGGTTATTCTGCCGGGGAGGTGGTCGTTTTATGCCGAAAAACAGGCCGCCGATCAAATAGCAGGAATCAGAAGTCAGCCTGTGGCGGCTAAGCACCGGCCCCCGAATTGTCATTGCAAGAAGCGAAGCGACGTGGGAATCTCGGGAAGGCAGTGCCGATTCGTACAATGCTGCGTTAAAATGGTATGCACCGATTGCGTCTGTAGCGGCGCTTAGTAAGCGCCTAATGCAGTTGCAGGTATCGTAGCAGTGATTCAACAGCGCAAGGCTTCCAGATTTGTCATTGCGAGGAGGCCGCAGGCCGACGTGGCGCCCTGAGCGCGAAGCGCGAGGAAGTGCCCTTGGGGTGCAATCTCGCGGGACCCGGCCGCATCGTGGGAAAGCTATCGGCGAAATCGTAATTGCCTTCCCGAGATCGCCGCGGCCCCTTTGGGGCCGCGCAATGACAAATCCGGTAGCATTGCGCCACAAAAAATACTGCCGCAGGAGCAAACCCCTGCGGCATTGCTTTTCCGGATTCAGATGACCTGATAGCCCTGATCCTCGACAGTCTTCTTCAGGAGCGCGTCGTCGACCGGTGCGGACAGCGTCAGGACGGCCGTGCCGCTGACATGGCTGACCTCGGCCTTTTCCACGCCCGGCAGGGCCTCGAGGCACTTCTTCACGCGGGCCTCGCAGTGACCGCACATCATACCTTCGATCTTCATCGTCTTTTCCATGGATGTTTCCTCCTTGTTTTCCTTATGATCTTCAGCCGTTTTTGCAACGGTCTGCTTTGCATGGTTCTTCCGCTTGTGGGCGTGCTTTGTGCTGCGGATGTGGAACAGGTTCAGGCGCAGGGCGTTCGTCACGACGCAGAAGCTCGAAAGGCTCATCGCCGCCGCGCCGAACATTGGGTTCATCTCCCAGCCGAGCAGGTGGATCCATGCACCGGCAGCAAGCGGGATGCCGATGACATTGTAGAAAAATGCCCAGAACAGGTTCTCGTGGATATTGCGCAGCGTGGCGCGGCTCAGGCGGATGGCAGCCGGAACATCGAGCAGACGGCTCTTCATGAGCACAACATCCGCCGCGTCGATGGCGACGTCCGTGCCCGCGCCGATGGCGATGCCGGTGTCCGCACGCGTCAGGGCGGGGGCGTCGTTGATGCCGTCGCCGACCATGGCGACCTTGCCCTGCTCCTTCAGGCGGCGGATGACGGCCTCCTTGCCGTCCGGCAGGACGCCAGCGATGACCTCGTCCACACCGGCCTGCGCGCCGATGGCCTTTGCCGTGCGCTCGTTATCGCCCGTCAGCATGACGACGCGGATGCCCATGCCCTGCAGCTCCCGGACGGCCTGCGGGCTGTCCGGCTTGATGACGTCCGCCACAGCGATCACACCGAGCAGCTTGCCGCTGCGGCAGAAGAACAGCGGCGTCTTGCCCTGCTCCGCCAGCCGGACGGCGCGGTCCTGCATCTCCTGCGGAATGCTGACAAGGCTCTGCGCAAAGGCAAGGCTGCCGCCCGCAAGCTTCTGCCCATCCAGCTCGGCCGTCAGACCGTTGCCGGGCAGCGCGCGGAAATTCGTAACCTCCGGCGCGTCCATTCCGGCCGCGCGGCGCACCACGGCACGGGCCAGCGGATGCTCGCTGCGCTGTTCGAGCGCATTGGCCAGCCGCAGCAGCTCGTCCTCCGTCACGCCCGGCGCAGGCAGCAGGTCCGTGACCTCCGGCTCGCCCTGCGTGATGGTGCCGGTCTTATCCAGCGCGACGATCTCGACGCGCCCGGCCGATTCCAGCGAAGCGGCCGTTTTGAACAGGATGCCATGCTTTGCGCCAACGCCGTTGCCGACCATGATGGCCACCGGCGTGGCAAGGCCGAGGGCGCACGGGCAGCTGATGACGAGCACGGAAATGGCGCGCGCCAGCGCATAGCCCACGGTCTGGCCGACAAGCATCCAAACGGCGAATGTGACGAGAGCGATGCCGATGACCGCCGGGACGAACACGCCGGAAACACGGTCGGCCACCTTGGCGATGGGGGCCTTTGTCGCGGCGGCGTCGCTGACCATGCGGATGATCTGCGAGAGCGTCGTATCCTCGCCGACGCGCGAGGCGCGGCAGCGCAGGAAGCCGGACTGGTTCAGCGTGGCAGCAGAGACGGCGTCGCCCGCAGCCTTATCCACAGGGATGCTCTCGCCGGTCAGCGCGGCCTCATTCACGGCGCTGCTGCCCTCCTCGACGACGCCGTCCACAGGGATGGTCTCACCGGGGCGGACGACAAAAATGTCGCCGGTGCGCACCTGCTCGATGGGCACGACGGTCTCCTTACCGGAGCGGACGACCGTCGCCGTCTTCGGGGCAAGCTTCATCAGGCTCTTGAGCGCATCGGTCGTCTTGCCCTTTGAGCGGGCCTCGAGCATTTTGCCGACGGTGATGAGCGTGAGGATCATGGCTGCGGATTCAAAATAGAATTCGTCCATATAGTGCATGACCAGCTCGGCATCGCCGTGCAGCTGCGCGGCCGTCATGGCAAACAGCGCATAGGTGCTGTAGCCGAAGGCAGCCGTGGAGCCGAGGGCCACGAGGGTGTCCATATTCGGCGCGCGGTGCAGTAGGCTGCGGAAGCCGCTGAGGAAGAAGCGCTGGTTGATGACCATGATGATGATCGTCAGCAGCATCTCGGTAAGACCCATGGCGACGTGGTTGCCCTCCAGGAAGCCCGGCAGCGGCCAGCCCCACATCATGTGGCCCATGGAGAGGTACATCAGCACAAGCAGGAAGCCGACCGACGCGATAAGGCGGCGCTTCAGCTTCGGCGTTTCATGGTCCTCCAGCGCCTCGAGTGCATCGGACGGCCGGGCGGCCGACGGCTCCGCGCCCTTGCGCTTTGCGCCATAGCCCGCCTCTGTCACGGCGGCGACAATGGCGGCTTCGTCCGCCGTTCCCTCAACGGCCATGGAGTTCGTCAGCAGGCTCACGCTGCACGACGTCACGCCCGGCACCCTGGAGACAGCCTTTTCCACGCGGGCACTGCAGGCCGCGCAGCTCATTCCGGTCACTTGATATTGTTCCATCGTTCCCATCCTTTCCGATGAATTTCCGGGATCGCTTCACTTCATGAGCTTCTGCATGGTGCGCACAAGCTCGTCGATCACCTCGTCGTTCCCGGCGCGGATATTCTCCGCGACACAGGTGCGGATATGGTCGGCAAGCAGCTCCTTGCAGAAGGCGTTCACCGCCGCGTTGGCGGCAGCCGCCTGCGTCAGGATGTCAGGGCAGTAGGCGTTTTTCTCCAGCATGCCCTTCAGACCGCGGATCTGGCCCTCGATCCGGTTCAGCCGGTTCATCAGGCTCTTGTATTCCTCGTCCGTGCGGACCTTGGTCTTCTGGCAGCAGCATTCTTCCATGACGGTCACCTCGTTCTTTCAGATACCCCATTGGGGTATCTTGATTATATACCCCTGCAGGGTATTTTGTCAAGATGAGCGCAGGACTTTTTTCAGTTTTTCCGTTTTTGCGCGTAAAAAACCGCCGGCAAGGCCGGCGGTTCGGGCGCAGCGAGCGTTTACCGTTTTAACAACAGCCGCTGCAAATCCTCATACTGATTCCTGATTAAAACATTTCATCAGGAATCCCGTGTGCTACGCACACTCGCATCGTGCTGACGCACGCTGCGCCGTCTCATGCAG
>JABLTR010042729.1_pt1 | contig 24847 bp, 26 predicted proteins | sample 7160071 | NCBI WGS metagenome assembly JABLTR01 (sample SAMN14651230, study PRJNA627086) | human gut metagenome | isolation source: feces | host: Homo sapiens | reverse complement strand
TCTCGTAGACCGTCTGCGCTTCCTGCTTCTCGCGCTCCCACATCCGCTTCAGGGCGGCTTCGGTCTTAGCCAACGTCGCTTGCATTTCCTTGCTTAGCTTCGGCGCGTCAGGCTTGAAATCGAACGTTTGCGGCTCCACTGGCACCCTCCCTTCTCACGATTGCCTGATAATTACTTCTTATCCGGCACGGGCTGTCTAAACCCGAACCGAAAGCGGCGGTTTATCTCGCGTTTCGTCCTCGGTCGCCGCGATGCCCGAAAACGGCGTTTTGGTTCACCTTTGGCACACCTCCTAACCCGCCGCACGGCGCTTCGCTTCACTGAAGAGCTGAGCCGCCGCCGCGTCTCGTCCGGGCATCAGGTGGCCGTAGATTCGAAGCGTCGTTGCTTCGTCCGCGTGCCCCATGCGCTCCGATAGCGTCTTCAGGTCGCAGCCGTTGGCGATAAGCCACGAAGCGTGCGTGTGACGCAAGCTGTGAAACGTGATCTCTCGCGGCAGTCCGCATGCGTCGCGTATGCGGCTGAAAGCCCGTGAAATCGTCGTTGGGCGCATATATGAGCCGTCTAGCGTCACCAGTGGGCAATCTGCGCCCAAACGCCCCAGAACGGCGCTCTGAAGCTTCGTGAAGGCATCAATGACCGCGATATCGTCTTGCGTAAGCGCGATGTTGCGGCACTTGCGGCCTTTGGTGACGTTGCGGCGATAAGGCTTCTTGCCCTTGCCCTCAATGACGTTGCCGCCGACGTGGACGTAAGACAGGGCTCGCTTAACGTCGATGCGCTGCACCGCGCAGACCTCGCCAACGCGCATGCCGGTAACGAGCGACAGCCACGAAGCGAAGGCGTAGACGGCGGCGCGGTAATCGGCCTTCGTCTTGATCTCCTTGCTAAGCGCGCCCTCTAGCTTCTCGTTGAAGCCCTCGAAGTCCCATTCGGTGAGCGCCGAAGCTTCGTGTCGTTCCGGCGATGGTTTGGCGACGTACACCAGCGGGTTAGCGTCGCAAATGCCAGCGTCTACGAAGTGGTTATAAGCGCCGCGCAAGAAGTTGTGGACGTTGATAACGCTATTGCGACAAAGCCCTTGCCCTCCTTCGTCCTTTGCCATGAGCAAGCGTTGCTCAAATCGGTTGAAGTCCATAACGCCAAGATCGCGTGCGTTTGCGGTCTTCAGGTAACGTGCGACGTAGCGGCAGAACAGCCGATAGCTCTTAATGCTGTTCGGGCTTGCGCCGTTGCGCTCGCGCAGTTGCACGTAGTCTTCGAGCAAATCGGTCAAGCGGGCGCTTCTAACCGTTCCGTCAGCCGTCACGTAAGCCGCCCACGTCTCAGCGAGGGCTTGCGCTTCCTCTTCGGTTGCCGCATTCGGAAACCGCTTGTAAGGGCGAATCGCCTTGCCGTCGATGCTGCGACCAAGGTACAACCGGCACTCGAAAACGCCATCTGCACCGCGCTTGACCTTAACGCCCATCATGACCACTCGCAGTTTTCACGAATCCGCGAAGGGCAGTTATCGTCGTGGCAGTCCGCGCAATCCAACGGCTCTTTCCTGATGTTGAACTCAACGATTCGGTACTTCAGAGAAAATCGGATGAGCAGCAGCAGGGCATGAGCAAGCGAGTTGGTAAATTGACCGTCCCAGAACGGGCAAAGTCCGCTCATCGCGCCGCGAACCTCGTACTTGCCGCCCATGCTACTTGCCAACCTTCATGAACGCGCGCATAACGCAGGTGAGCGCGAACACGACGAACACGGCAAAGGCGATAAGCCCGAAACCAGCGCCGAAGAACACGCCAACCGCGATGCTCACAACGAGCGCCAGAATGGAAAGCAGGACGATTGCGGCGCATCCGTATGCGCCCTGCTCGATCTCTCTATCTTCTTTCAGCATGTGAAACCTCCTAAAACGTGAGCGCTATAAGCGCGAGAAACACTAGAAACAGCGCGATTGCCAGAAGCGCTTGATAAGCCCAGTAGCAGACGCACCAGAACGCGGCTACGGTAGCTGCGGTGGCAACGGCGCAAAGTACGATCTGGTAGCGCTTCACTTCTTTCCTTCCGTCTCGGCAATCAGGTAGTCGATGCACTGCTTGCACTTCTGCAAGTCCTGAACGCCGTTCTTGCGCCGCCAGCGCCAAAGGTATTTGAATGCGCAGCCCCACCAGTAGGCCGATTGGGCGGGCAAGGCGTACTGGTCGCCGCTCATCATCGAGCGCATAGCGTCCATGCACTCAATCTGGCCGTCGCCCGCGTAGTGGTCGGGATGCTCCACGGCATCACCGCGCGAAAGCTCGCCAAGGCTCTTCGCGTGCTTCGTCTCAATCATCGGTAGGTAACTCCAATCATCCACTCACAAACCCACTTGTGAAACGCTCTGAGAAATGGCTGAACGTTCGTGTCATCAGCCCAGCCCGCAATGCCTATGAATCCGTCTTCGTTGAACGAGATAGCTTCACGGCCTGAGAAGTAGAAGCCGCTAACGCGCAAAAACGCGCTTTTGATGCCTTTACCGCCATCGGCAAGGTTGATTTGCGGCTGGTACTTCTTGCGATAGCACGGGTGCATTTCCATGTGCTCGCCGTTGCGCTCATGATGCGCGTACTCGATTGCAAGGAATCCTTCGAGCGCTCGAATGTCGTTCGTCGTGATCTGCTCATAGGAAAGCTTGCTTGCGAACAGCTCGCGCGCGCCGTCTCGTGTTGTTGGCGCAATCATGCAGTCACCCCCATTTCGTGCCATTGTTGAAAACTCTGTTGAAAACCTGTGGAAAGTCGTTTTTCTGGCGCTCGAATGAGCCGCACAAAACAAGACCGCAAAGAGAAGAAGCAAGAGAAGAAACCTTGCTTGTAGAGTTGACTAACAAGCAAGTACGGTGGGTTTTGGTTTTGGTTCAAGGAACCAAAACCCACCTTGTCTTGTTTTGTATTGTTTTGTTTTATGGTTAGGCGACCATTTGCGAGTGGGTTTAGCCAACCTGAAACCAGCGGTTTTGCATTGGGTTTGCAAGTCATGTCTTTACACCTCCTGACCTGCTGAATCGTTGTTCTTTGGGTTCTTGCGCGGTCTTCCGCCCTTGCGACCGTTTGCGCGTTGGCGACCGAAATAGAGCGCGTTTTTGAGCATCCGAAAGTTCGTCAAGAAGCCGTCAGGATCGCGTTCGAGCAGCCCTATATCCAACAGCTCTTCGACAAAGGATTTGCAATCTTCAATCGCCATGTACTCATCGAACGCGCCAGACTGTCCGAAGCCCAGAACGCCCGCGAGAATAAGCGCGTCTTCCTCCGTCTCGAAAGCGATACGGTGCCCCTTGGTAGCCGCCAGGTATTCGCAGAGCCGCCACCAGCGCCCGTAGCCGTCATAGCCCCGGCGATGAATGAGCCGTTGGCACTTCACATCTTGCGATGCGTTGGAATCGTGCGAAAAGAAGGCCATAGGCTCTTGCGCAGCGGTCGTTTCCTCCCGTGTAGGCATGTAGTCACCTCCTAACCGTCTTCCTCGTCGCAGATCACGTCTGGCGCGCCCTGCTGGTGCCATCCGTCCCATACGCAGTGCCCAACTTCGCGGCAGTTCGTCCAAACGTCGCGCCCAACGAACGTGCAGCACGTCTTGCCGCGATGCCGCATGCTTTCGAACTCGCATGCTTCGGGGTCTGGCATGGGCGGTTCGCCGAAATCGAGCGGCAAGGTTTCCTGCGCGCTATTCCTCTTCATCGCTTGAAATGTCGTAGGCAATCGAGCTGCCAACGTAGGTGAGCAGCTTTTGCATTTGCTTAACGGTGCTCGGCTCGGGCTTCGCGTCATCTTCAAGCAGGGTGTCAACCCATGCGAGGGTGCCGCGAACGATTGCGAGCGTCGCGCCCATATCAACGTCGAAGCCCTCGCCGGTCTTGGGATTGATGAGCGACATGCTGCCGTTAATGGCGAAGGTGCCAGCGCCAACCTTGGCGATTGTCTCGGTGATCTCTTTACGCTTCATGGTTGTTCTCCATTTCGTCAAATAGTGAGTGCTTAGTCCAGATGTTCATTTCGGGGTGACGTTCGAGCAGCCAACGCGCCAGAAGCGGCGTGATGGTGTTGCATATTCCGTATGTGTGCGGGTTGCCCTGATCGTCGTAGAACGTCACGGGATTGAGCTTCGCGCCGCCTTCGTAACGCTGCTTCTCGATGAGGTATTTAGTCGAAACTCGGATGCCGCGAGCGTCGATAGCGAGCGCGGTAAGCTCGATTTCGCGCATAGCGTCCGGGTTGATTCGCACCCACTCTTCGAAAAGCTCCATATGGTCGCGCGCCTTCAGCGGCAGCGGGCGCGGCCTGCGCTCTTCGCGCATGACCTTTTCGAGTGGCTGCGCGTAGTTATCGGTGTCCATGGCGCGGGCACCTCGCTTCACGGCTCATGACGCGGCGCAAGGCCGCTTCTGCTTCCGCCTTGCTCGCCGATGGTGCGACGGGTAGCATCTGGCGGCGGTAGACCCTGCCGATGCCCCGGTTTTCCGGCGTGCTCGCGTCTTCCTCTATGCGTGCCATCCAGAAGCCCGCGTTGTCGCGGTAGACTTCGGCCTTCATGACCAGATCACGCGCCACAAGACGCGTCCAACCACGATGTAAAGCGGGATGAGAAGCCACCAGCCCACGAGATCGCACAACCACCCCAGAAGGGCGGCAGCGGTCATAGGAAGGATGCCTGATAGCGTCAGAGCGGCGATTGCATACAATCCCCAGCGCTGGTAGCGCGGCATGCGCGCTATACTGTCTTCTGTCAATTGCGGCCTGCAATTTGACGCGCCCGTTCGAAGTTGCCGCTTCGGGCGGGCATCTTTCTTCGTTGCCACCACGCGATAACGAGAACCACAATCGCCCGGTAGAACTGCCGTTGCGCGGCATCTAGGCCGCACGGTTCGTGCATCCGTAAAACCACCTCCAATACCACCGGTTTTAATGTCGGTTTCCGATTTGAAGAACCGACGATTTGCGCACGGGTTCATTTACGCCGTCTCCTTCCATCCCATAAGCTCGTTGGGGCTTTTGCGCACGACGTGACAAATCGCAATGATCTTGTCCGCACCCGGCGTGTATCCCTCGCCGCTCTCGTACTTAACGATTGCGTCTTTGGACACGCCGACAGCCTTTGCAAGCTCTTCTTGCGACATGTCGAGAGCCGCGCGGGCTGCTCGAAGGTTTGCAGCGAAAACCTCCTTGTTGAATCCCATGTGTGTTCACCTCCTTCATCAATAAGTGCTAACCACGTTAGCAACTGTAACGGAACAATAGACAAGCAAAGTAGCTATGTCAAGTGAAAACAAACAATTTCGTTGTGAATTAGCTAACTACGTTGTACTATGCACTTGTACGAATAGCGAAGGAGGGTAGCGGTGAATGTCCAACTAATGAGATTGCGCAAAGCGGCTGGCTACTCAAACAGAGACGATTTCGCGAAAAAGATTGGTGTTAACAAGTACACCTATCGTTCTTGGGAATCTGGCGCGGCGATGATGAGCGCTGAACAAGTATGGAATTGCGCAGTTGCCCTAGGCTGCACACCCAACGATATTCTCGGCTGGTATGAAGACCACCCGCGCGAAGACAGCGGAGAGCGTTTGACTTCCGAAGAGCGCGAGATCGTAGGGTGCTACCGAGAGAGCACGCCGCAATGGAGACAGAACATAGCCATGACTGCCCGCGCTGCTGCGGGCGAATCTAAAGAGACTGCCAAACGTGGTGTTTCTTCCACCGAAGAGCGGAAGGTTGGTTAGAAATGATTATTAGAGCCGAAGAAGGCAAGATCATTATTGAACTCAATGAGCACGAAAAAGAGCTAAGTATCAACGAAGATGAAGTGACCTTAGCAAACCGCGCTCTTAATCGCTTTGTGAACCTTGGATTAGATGCTAATAGGCTTGTTCTAAAGCAGAACACAACAAGCTATGCAACAATTTCATATCGCGGTAATTCGTTCGATTGGGATTTGATTAGATTTAAGTACACTAACCGTGCGAAGTGGGTTTCGGTCAGCATGTCATCTAATGAACGAAAAGAATATGAACATAGCCCCATATTTGCGGCTCAAAAGAACAAGAGACAGGCAATGTGGAAGGCTCAAATTGAATCAATCGAAGACGTAGACCGCCTTACTGATATCGCTTTTAGGTACATAAAAGAGATCATGGAGAAGTTCCCTGAGAAGTTCTAACGTTTCAAGTGCTTAGCCAGGAACAGCCAGGGCAATTTTCAGACGTGTTTTAACGCATCGCAAGCCTTCTAGCTGGTGTTATTCGGTTTTAGTTGTGTTGGGAAGTGGTGAAAAACGGCAATATAAAGTGCTGTTTTCAGAGAGAAACCCCGCGCGGGAACTTTGGCGGAACGCGCGCGGGGCTGGTCAAGAAGCAGGGCGCTTTACCGCGCTCGCTCTAAGGGGTGATTTTAGCATGGTAAAGAACCGCGCCGCCATATATGCGCGCTTCAGCTCGCACAATCAGCGCTCAGAGAGCATAGAGATACAAGTTGAGAACTCACGCGCATACTGTGAGCGCGAGGGTTTGCAGGTCGTGCGCGAATACTGCGACTATGCGCAGACGGGGCGCAACATCGACCGTGCCGAGTTCCAACGAATGATGAGCGATGCCCGACACGGCCTGTTTGACTACGTAGTGATCTACAAGGTTACGCGCATCATGCGCAACCGAGACGAAATGTCGCTTGCCCGCATCATGCTTCGCAAGGCTGGCGTAGAAATCCTATACGCTGGCGAAGACATTTCCAGCGGGTCAAGCGGCGTGTTGCAGCTCGGCATGCTCGAAGTTCTCGCCGAGTACGAAAGCGCGCTTGACAGTGAGCGCATCAGAGACGGAATCCAGAAGAACGCGCAGCGGTGCATGGCGAATGGTCGCACTCTTTACGGGTGGGATATCGTAGAAGGCCGCTACGTAATCAATGAGCGCGAAGCGTCCGTGCTTAGCAGGATGAAGAACATGTTGTTTGCCGGTAGCTCCGTCGCCGATATCGTGCGCGCCGTGAGTACCGAGCGAAGCAAGCGCGGTGCCAAGTTCAATCAGGATACCGTCACGAAGCTTCTAAAGCGCGTCCAGAACGCGGGTGTATACAAGTACGCCGGTCATGAAGTGCCGGACGGGATGCCCGCCATCTGGTCGCAGGTAGAACAAGACATGATAGACAACATCCTTGGCGACCGTCACAAGCCGCGCCGCAAGATCAACTCAACGCTAGAGTTCCCGTTGTCCGGCAAGCTCTACTGCGCCAAGTGCGGTGCGCCAATGGCGGGCACAAGCGGCACGTCATGCACTGGCGCGACGTATCACTACTACAAGTGCCGGAAGTGCCGCCGAACCGTTCGGCGTGATCTCGTAGAAGACGTTGTTTGTGATATGACGCTGCAAGCCGTGGCGCGCGAAGACGTTAGGCAGCGCATAGCAAGCGGCATGGTTGCGTTTCAAGCCGAGCAACCGAAAGAGCAATCGAGAAGCTACGCGATAAAGAAGGAACTGAAGCGGATTGACCGCACCTTTGAACGCATCTGGCAAGCAATAGAAGACGGCATCGCGCCGCCCGGTGGCAAAGAGCGCACCGAAGAGCTGAAGCAGCGCAAGAGCGAGCTTGAAGCAGAGCTGCGCATCGCCGAGAGAGAAGAAGCGTTCAACATCGGCGTTGACGAACTCATGCTGTGGCTCGATGATGCGGCGGAAAACCTAACGCCAGAAGTGATCTTAGGCACCTTCGTTCGATTCGTTGAAATCGACGGGAAGACGCTTAACGTCTACTTCGCCTTTGACCGCTACGGCGATGATTTCAGGCCGAAACAGAAAAAGGCCGAACCATGCCCCGAAGGGCATAGTTCGACCAATTCTCTTGTGGTGGAGGCGCGGAGAATCGAACTCCGGTCCATACTACATCGTCCATGAGGCCCTACAAGCTTAGTCGGCGATCAGCATTCGGTCGCGCGCGGTCCGCCGACGGGCGTTGCGCTTCCTAGCCGGTTCGATCTTTGCCCGAGCCATACCGGCTACGTGCTCGAGCGCATTCCCCTAGGTTGATGCCGGACCAAAGGGCGGGGAAATCCTAAGGCCGACAGCCTGGTGCTATTAAGCAGCCATGGCGAGCGCCGGAGCGCTCTGAGTCTTAGCTTTGCCAATTAAATTGACGGTACCCCTGTTTTACGTGGCGAGGAGACCACGACCTGCTCCTCATTTCGGACGTACCATGTCGAAACCAGTCGCCCCCTTGCAATGCAAGGCGAGCTCGTCGAGGGACGAGCTGTGCGGGTCGAAGGCCCCACCTTGTCAAAGTCCGAACGCCGAAAACCATCCGGCAGGCCGCCAAACGGCGAACATCCATTCTAACCGCGTCCGCTCGTTTGTCAAGCCGCGCGCAGGCAACGACGTTGTTCGGGGAGTCCGAGGAGCCGCTTTCGAACGGGAACGAGCAACGGGCGCACGACAGGCCGATGAGCCTGGCGCAAGAGGGCGTGGTATGCTTGCGCCTTTCAAAAGCGCTCTTGTCGGGAGTTAAGATACGTCGCCGTCGGTTCGCGATATGAAGCGCTCGTGGCGATATTGTGGCGCTCGTAGCAAGAGGGGCTTCGCTCGTCCTTTTGTTTGCCGTTGCTTTGCCGCATCTTGCTACAATGGAAACGAGCACCCGAGCAATGAGAGCGAGTATGAACAAGAAAAAGAACACGGCTCCGCAGGGCCGTCATGCGATCGGGCCTTCAACGGCCGACTCATCAAAGAAGGCTTCCGATCAAGGAAGCGGGACTGCGCCGTCTTCTTCCTCGGCTCGTGGCCAGGCAGCGCGTTCCGGCCTTGCAGGAAAGCCCGCTCCATCGCGGGTTCCCGACGCGACGATAGCCATGCCGCCGGCGAAGCGCGGTACAAAGCCCCCGAAAAGCACTGTTGCCGCCAGCAAGCAAAGCGCTCCGTTTCCGGGCGTGCGGCCCGTCGATGCCTCGAAGGCGAGCAAGCGCTCGCGCAAGAACAAGCCGCTCAAGGTGGTCGGGATTACGCTCGGCGTCATCTTGGGCCTGCTCGTTGCCGTTTACGCCGGGATCGCCGTCTACTTCACCGATCGATTCATGCCGAATTCCAACGTTGGAGATATCGACGTATCGCTCATGTCCGCGGCGGACGCGGAGAAGGCGCTTGTCGAAGCTATCGATGACTATACGCTCTCGATCGGCGGCGACGGCTTTTCGCTTACGCTCTCCTCGTCCGATGCTGCGCTATCGATAGACGAGGCGTCGGTCATTCGTGACATGCTGGACGACACGAACCCCTGGCTTTGGCCGCTCGAAGTGCGCAACGACCACGACGAGACGGACAAGCTCGTCGCGGTTTCGAATGGGACGGGCCTCGAGGACGCCATACGTTCAGCGGTGGAGGAGTTCAACGCGTCGGCCGAGCAGCCTGTGAACGCCACCATCGCCTACGATCCCGACCAAGGGGCGTTCGCTGTCCAGCCTGAATCGGCCGGCACTGCGCTCGATGCCGATCAGATCGTCCGCAAGGCCGATGAAGCGCTGGCGGTTCTTAATCCGAAGGTAACCCTCACAGCCGAAGATCTGCTGAAGCCTACTGTGCTCTCCACCGATGCGGCGCTTGCCACGGCAACTGCGAATGCGAACACCATGATCGCGGCCGAGCTCGTTCTGACCATGGCCGGTGACACGGCGGCGACGCTCGACGCGGGCCTCATATCGCAATGGGTTGTTCTCGGTGAGGATCTGTCTGCGACGCTTGACGATGGAGCTCTCACAGCATGGGTCGAGCAGCTTGCGTCCGACTGCAACACGGTGGGGACGCAGCGGTCCTACACGCGTCCCGATGGCAAGTCGATCACGGTGTCCGGCGGGGCGTACGGCTGGACGGTGGACTCTGAGGCGCTGCTCGCTACGGTTAAGGACGCCGTAGCCAATGGCACGCAGGCTACCGTAGAGATACCATGCTCCACGTCGGGCAAGGCCTACAACGGTGCGGGAGGACAGGACTGGGGCGCGCGCTACTGCGATATCGACCTGTCGGAGCAATATGTGCGGTTCTATGACGAATCCGGGGCGCTCGTGTGGGAATCCCCGTGCGTATCAGGCCTGCCCAACGGCAAACGCGATACGCCAACCGGCGTGTACTGGCTCAACCAGAAGGCAAGTCCGTCCACGCTTATCGGCTACGAGAACGGGAAGAAGACTTACGAGACCCCGGTACAGTACTGGATGCCGTTTGTCGGTAACAGCGTTGGCCTGCATGATGCTAATTGGCAGTCCTCGTTCGGAGGCACGCGCTACAAGACCAATGGAAGCCACGGATGCGTGAACCTGCCGCCGTCGGCTGCAGGCGAACTGTACGGTATCATCCAGGCGGGCGACGTAGTGGTGTGTCACTGGTAGTTCAGGTGATCGTGAGATCGGCCGCTTTTATCGGCACGATGCCTCTCAGGTCTTCGAGCGAGACCTCCACCTGGCAGCCGATGCGGCCGCCCGAGAATACGATGCGCTCGTGTAGGAGCGCTGTTTCGTCGATAAATGTAGGGAAGAGCTTCTTCATGCCGATGGGCGAGCACCCGCCGTGCACGTATCCCGTAAGCGGCAGGAGCTCGCGTGCCTTGATCATGGCAATGGACTTTTCGCCGGTCGTTGCTGCCGCCTTCTTCAAGCTGAGTTCGCGACCTGCGGGGATCATGAACACGTAGTAGCCGCCCGACCGTCCTTGCGTAACGAGTGTTTTGAATACGCGGTCCTGGTCGATTCCGAGTCGGCGCGCCGACTCGACGCCCGAGAGCGCGATAGGCGTCTCGAAGAACCATGAGCGGTAATCGATTCTCGCGGCGTCGAGCACGCGGATGGCGTTGGTCTTGCGATCGCGTTCTTTCGTCATCCAGTCCTTCCTATCTATTCGACTTGGGCTCCGTTGCGTCTTGCTGGCCACTCGATCGTACCGATCATGGATCGCGCAAGGACTCGAAGCATCCGAGTGTCTCGGTGAAGAATGCTTGCAGTATACTGGCAAGCATGAACGATAGTATACCAAGCGCACCGAACCAAACTTCTTCCCTCCGGTTTCCGACGCACGGGCCCGCGGGCGCTCTCTTGTCGGGCGTGAGCCCCTGCGCGCCCATAGGCGTGTTTGATTCCGGCTTCGGTGGGCTCACGGTCGCGCGCGAAATTGCGAAAGCACTGCCGCAAGAGTCCATCGTGTATGTGGGGGACTCTGCGCGATGCCCCTACGGGCCGCGCGACCTAGCAGAAGTGGATGGGTTCGTACAGCAGATTGGCGCCTGGCTTGTAGAGCGCGGGGTGAAGCTCATCGTCATCGCCTGTAACACAGCGACTGCGGCAGGACTTGCGCATGCACAGAGGACGTTCCCCGTCCCGGTCATCGGCGTTGTGGAGCCGGGTGCTCGCGCGGCTGCTCATGCGACGCAGAACCGTCGCGTAGGCGTCGTGGCTACGAAGGCCACGGTGGAATCGGATGCTTACACGCGCGCCATCCGCCATCTCGACGCCGGTATCACGGTATTCTCCACAGCTACGCCGCGCTTCGTGGAAATTGCCGAACAGGGCATCCGTATGGCAGAGGGGCCCATTGAGAATTACACATCGCTTGCATCGAAGGTCTATATTCGCCCTGCGTTCGAGGAGATTGCGCGCGAGTACCTGGAACCCCTCCGTCGTTGCGATATTGACACGCTCGTGCTTGGTTGCACGCATTTCCCTCTGCTCAAAGCGCTTATCGGCGGAGTCGTCGGGCGTGGCGTCACGCTGATTTCGTCGGCGAGGGAAGCGGCGCTGGACGTCGCCGAGATTCTTGCGCGACGCGATGCTCTGGCTCCATCCGATAATGGACCTTGCTACGAGTTCTTCACGACGGGCGAGGACGTGAGCGAATTCGCGAGCTTCGGCAGCCGCGTGTTCCGCGCGCCTATCGACACGGTTGCTCGTGTGGAGCTGGCTTGAGGGCGGCTGGGTCGCAAGAGGCGGGAACTGGAAGAATATGCCGAAGGAAGGCGGAGGCATGAAAACGGTAGTGCTCGCAACGAACAATGCGCACAAGGCTGCGGAGATCGCAACGGCGCTTGACTTCCCCGGCTGGGAGTTCCGTACGTTGCGCGAGTTGGGACTTGAGTCTGATCCGGAGGAGCTTGCTGATTCCTTCGAAGGAAATGCTCGCATCAAAGCGCGCGCTGCGCACGAGGTATCTGGCGGACTCGCGTCACTTGCCGACGACTCCGGTCTTGAGGTGGATGCGCTCGACGGAGCTCCCGGAGTGCGCTCGGCACGGTTCGCCGGCGAGCCGTGCGATGACTTCGCGAATAATCAAAAGTTGCTGGCTGCGCTTGCCGACATGCCGGATGGAGAGCGCACAGCGCGCTTCGTGAGCACGTTGGTTTTTATCGACGAGGACGGTACCGAGACGGTCGCACGGGGAACGATCGGAGGCTGCATCGGTCGTGAAGAGCAGGGGGAAGGCGGCTTCGGATACGATCCGCTGTTCTTTCCGGACGTGTTTGGCGGCAAGCGCACGCTCGCCGAGGTGAGCCAAGGCGAGAAGAACGCGGTGTCTCATCGCGGCAATGCGCTGCGCGACCTTCGCGAGCAGCTGGAAGCCTCCCTGCATTTCCTCGGCGATTCCGAGGGGTAGCGCGAAGCCGTCATCACTTCGACAAGGCTTCTGGTATAATACCCATTGCCGTTTCGGCGTCGGGGCGTGGCGCAGTTTGGTAGCGCGCCTGCTTTGGGAGCAGGATGTCGCAGGTTCGAATCCTGTCGCCCCGACCATCATATTCCGACTACGGTTTGATCGCGCACTTCGTGTCTTCGCCGGAATGCATCCGTTTGCCCAGGCGCCGCGTTCGGAAGAACGCTTGCTTTGCAGCGCGCGAGGTTGTGCATAGCTACGATTGCTTTAATGCCTGCTCCACATCGAAGAAGCCCTTCCAAGGATCGCTGTGCGAACCGATGCGCTCAAGGGCGTCAGCCATCGTCACGGCATCGGGCGCAACGTGGTCGAGTTCGTCCCATGACAGAGGCGTTGACACGCGGGCCCCGTGGCGGGCGCGCAGTGAATATGGGGCGATGCTTGTGGCGCCTCGACCGTTGCGCTGCCAATCGATGAAGATACGGCCCTTGCGCTTCGCCTTGCGTATGTTGTTGGTATACCGGTCGGGCCAACGCTGCGCCATCACGTCGGCGATGCGCCGCGCGAAGCTATGGAACGCCTCCCATGAGGCCGAGGGTTCGAACGGAACGACCACATGGTAGCCTTTACCGCCGCTTGTCTTGAGGAACGACGTCAGCGACAGCTCGTCGAGCATCCCTTTCAAGTCGCGCACGCCTTGGCGTATCTGCTCAAGACCAAGGCCCTCGTCGGGATCAAGATCGAATACCATCATGTCGGGCTGCTCGAGCGTTTCCACACGACTGCCCCATACATGGAATTCGAGCGTGTCCATCTGCGCTTCCGTGACGATGCCTCGGACGTCGTCCACGTAGAAGTACTCCTCCGGCGTGCCATCGCTTGACGGCACGGTTACCGTTACGACGCCTGCGGCGCCCGGACCGGGATGCTTCTTGAAAAAGCATGCGGATTCAATGCCGCGCGGACAGCGTACGATGCTCAAGATGCGCCCGCTCGCATAGGGCAGCAGGGCTTCGGCGGCTTGCGCGTAATAGCGTACGACGTCGGCCTTGGTCACGTCGGGATCGGTGAACAAGAGCTTGTCCGGGCTCGTGATGCGGACGCCATCCACCACGAGTCCGTCAGTCGCGGCGGTTCCGCGGGGGCTCTTCGGACGGGGCGAGCGCTCGCCCGGCTCGGCAGCGCGTCGCTTTGAGCTTGGCGGGTCGGAGGCGCGCTCGAGCCCGTTCTTCGAGTCGCTCGATTCCGCCAAGGCATGCGCGGCTCCGGTGTTCTCGGTGGTCATGCGATGCTCCGTTCTATTTGTGCTCGATGCGTTGCGTTCGGGGGAGGCGATGCGGGAAGCGGGTTCGCTCTGCTTCGCAGCGCGTCGAGTCGTATCGTCGGTGTCGTTGCTTGCGGCACTGGGTCGAGGCGCGCCGGCGGCATCCTCGCGATGAACGTCTCGGGGTTCTTTGTCGGCGCGTAAGCCCTGGTAGCTTGGATGGCGGAGTTGGCCGTCCTCGGTCCATTCGGAAAAACGCACCTGAACCACAAGCTCAGGCTTGAGCCATGTAAGGCACTCTCCCGTTCGAGCGCGAGGCGGGTTCGAGAACGGGGGGTCGCAGCGTTCAAGGCCCTGAAACCGCTCGAGCAGCTCATGCGCATCATCTGCCGAGATGCCTGACCCCGCACGCCCTGCGTATTCAAAAACGCCGTTCTCAAAGGTGCCCAGTAGAAGAGCGCTTACGCCGGCACGGGCTTTCTCGGTGCAGGTGTAGCCTCCCACGACGAACTCCTGGCTGCGGTCGCATTTCAGCTTGATCCAATCGCCGGTGCGCCTTCCACGATAGCGAGAGTCGCTTCGTTTGCCGACGATGCCTTCTAAGCCTAGTTCGCACGCGGCGCGGAAGCTCTCTTCCCCCTGCTCTGAGACGTGCGCACTGAAGCGAACAGCCAGTGGCGCATCATGTACGAGTTCCTCGAGGAGGCGCTTACGCTCGACAAGGGGTTGATCGCGTAGATCCTCACCGTCGAGCGCGAGGAGATCGAACACGATGTAGGCGGGTCGCTTGCCTTCGGGACTTCGAAGAAAGCTCTGGAGCGCCTGGAAGTCGGACCGTCCGTCCTCGTCCGTCACCACGAGTTCTCCGTCGAGGACCATCGCACGACCATCTGACCAGCGAGAAAGCGAGGCGGCTATATCGGGAAAACGATCGGTGTAGTCAAGTCCATTGCGCGTCGTAAGGCGCGTTCGCCCGCCTTCGACGTATGCGACGATGCGATAGCCATCGTATTTTACTTCGTATAGCCAGTTGCGGCCTGTAGGGACGTCAGTTACAAGCTTGGCTAGCTGGACCGGCGTTTCCTTGAAGGGATTGCGCTCTCCATGTTCGGCTGCTTCTTGCGCAATCTCTTCCATCGTGCGTCCGGTTTCAATGCTCGTCGTGAACGGCGAAATCGCGTTTTCGGATTGAGCGAATTCGTCGCGCTCCTTGATCAGAAGCCAATTGTCGCCGCGTTCGCCGGGTTTTTGCCTAAGCTTGACCAGCACCCAAGCTCCTTTGAGCCGCTGCCCGTATAGCTTGAACTTCAGCTCTCCATTGCGGAGGCTTTCGTCGACGTCGCCGAGCGGCGTCCAAAATCCCTCGTCCCACAGCATCACGGTGCCGCCGCCGTACTCGCCTTTCGGTATGGTTCCTTCGAACGAGCGGTACTCGAGGGGATGGTTCTCAACGTGCACAGCCAACCGCTTGTCACGTGGATCGAAGGATGGCCCTTTCGGAACGGCCCAGCTCAAAAGCGCGCCGTTCCACTCGAGACGCAGATCGTAATGGTCGCGCCGTGCTACGTGGTGCTGTACGACGAACCTGAGACGGTCGGAAGGATCGACCGTCGGAGAACCCGATCCGCTTTCGATCCCCTTGGGCTCGGGTGTGCGGTCGAAGCTCCTCTTTCGGTTGTACGCTTCGAGTTGTGCGTTCATGGTCGCATCGGTCCGTCCTCCGCTTCGGGTGCTGCCGGCTCGCGTTGGCTGACGACGCGACTGTACTGCTTCGAAAGCGATGCCTGGCTTGGGATGGTGGCTTCGGCAATACGACGTCAATGTGCTTTGGTATCGCCGTTACCCAGCGGACGGGAGTTTTTCGGATCGACGTCTTTGCAGTGGGAAGCGCACGTGCGATACGGCGGCTTGTGTATTGCGGGCAACCCGCGCATAGGCCTTGATGAAGCCGGGCTGTACCTCTGTGTAGTAGGGGAGGCCGACGGGATGTGAAAAGGCCGAAGGCAAGGTGCCCTCGGCCTGGCAATCGGATGGAGCGGGTGACGGGAATCGAACCCGCGTCATGAGCTTGGAAGGCTCAGGTTCTACCATTGAACCACACCCGCGTTTTGCGCGACGCTCATTGTACCGCAAATTCGTCGCATGCGCACGAGATTCTCGTGCGCAAAAGGGCCGCAGCCTGCGCCTGCAACGGCTATGGTCCTTATCGAAGAGGGCAGTCCCGGCGAGTAAGGGTACTCGCGAGAGAACGTACTCCAATGCAGCGGGTTCCATGCACGTCTTTCTCGCGGATGATCTTGAGCGCAGCGCGCTATCGTTAAGCGTACAGGTTATTGTGGCACCTGTGTCCTGAGATATTCGACGATGTCGTCCGATTCATACAACGGTTTGCCGTTGACGACCAGACAGGGAACCTGCTTTTTGCCTCCTACGCGCACAAGGTCGTTCTGAATGCCCGGCTGCAGCGTATCGCGCGTATCCATCATGATCTTTCGATCGTCCATGAACCGAAGAACTTTCTGACAATAAGGGCAGGATTTCTTGTAGTACAACGTGTGATTTTCTAGATAGGGCATTGGCGTTGCTCCTTTCGACGCTCGTCGACGAGAGGTGAGCGCACGGCGATTGAGCTTTCTATGATAAAGGAGGGTGCCATCAAAACGGCGCATCCAAACGAACCGTTGCCAATCGGTTTACCGAAGGATTACAAGGAAGCGCTGAGAACTACGCCTTGTCTTCAAAGTGCCAAAAAAGCAATAATGTCTATTGCCATACTATTATAAATATGACATCATAAAAAGTTTAATTTTTAGAAAATAAAAAAGGCCGTCCTTGTTGAGCCGGACGACCTTCGAATTCTGGTGCGCCCAGCAGGATTCGAACCTGCAACCGACGGATTAGAAGTCCGTTGCTCTATCCATTGAGCCATGGGCGCCTTTCGGAAAGCACCGATATTATACCGTAAAACTACTGCGCGAGAACAAAGGATGCGACAAAGGGGTCGAGAGGGCCGAGTCTGTGAGGATATCAGCAAGTAACAGGGGTTATGCGACAATCGCTCGGTTTCAATTCCACAGGTAAGCAGATCGCGAACGGCCTGTTTGACCGCTATCTATAAGACGCTTGCATCGGAATTGCATCTTTTCGAATGTTTATGCATTCACATTAATAAAGACTTGGCTGCTTCGAGCTTGAAACGCGTTTCTTTTGCCGCAAAACAAGGGATTGAAGCGCATGCGAACCGCTACAGTGCTTTATCGTAAAAAAGTAAATTTGTCGAAAATATGGAGAAATGCACAAAAGAATGACTCCGTTCGCCGAAAAACCACGAGGCATTTTGACGTGTTCAGATTTGTTTCAGTTTTGTGGTTGCAATTTGACCTGAAGCATGAGATTTTGGCGATATCGGACGGACGCCTGGTGCGCAACGGGCGGTTCCGAATGGCGAAAATCTGGAAAATGCATACAGAAAAGGAGGGTTGCAATGGCTGGTGTGAACGTCAAAAGCGAAATCAAGCCTTTGAAAAAAGTTCTGCTCCACCGCCCGGGTCGAGAGCTTCTGAACCTGACGCCGAACACGCTCGAGGAGCTGCTGTTCGACGATATCCCGTTCTTGAAGGTCGCCCAGGAAGAGCACGACGCCTTCGCGCAGATTCTGCGCGACAACGGCGTTGAGGTCGTGTACCTCGAAAAGCTCATGGCCGAAGTACTCGATCAGAACCCCGAGCTGCGTGAAAAATTCCTCAAGCAGTTCATCGAAGAGGCCGGAATTCGCACCGAGCGCTACCAGAAGATCATCTACGATTACCTTAACGACAACTATCCCGACAACTACGACCTCGTCCTTAAGACGATGGAGGGCATCAACCTCACCGAACTGCACACCGACAAGTCGAACTCTCTTGTCGACCTGGTGAGCGATTCGTCGAAGATGGTGGTTGCCCCTATGCCGAACCTGTACTTCACCCGCGATCCGTTCGCGATGATCGGCAACGGCGTGTCCATAAATCGTATGTACTCCGTCACGCGCAACCGCGAGACCATCTACGGAGAGTACATCTTCACGTATCACCCCGAGTTCAAGGACGTCCCTGAGTACTACAGCCGTTACAACACGTTCCACATCGAGGGCGGCGACATCCTCAATATCAACGACAAGGTGTTGGCCATCGGCATTTCGCAGCGTACCGAGCCTGATGCGATCGACGCTATCGCGAAGAACATCTTCGAGGATTCCACCAGTCCCATCGAGACGATCCTTGCGTTCAATATCCCGAACTCCCGTGCGTTCATGCACCTCGACACGGTGTTCACTCAGATCGACGTCGACAAGTTCACGGTGCACCCGGGCATCCTTGGCCCTCTGACCGTGTTCGAGATCACTCCTGACGGCCAGGGCGGCATCCACGTCAAGGAGATCAACGACACGCTCGAGGATATCCTTGAGAAGTATGTGGGTCATCCTGTTGAGCTCATCCCCTGCGGCGGCGGCGACCGCATTGCGGCCGAGCGCGAGCAGTGGAACGACGGCTCGAACACGCTGTGCATCGCACCGGGCACCATCGTGGTGTACGAGCGCAACGACGTCACAAACGCCGTGCTCAAGGAGAAGGGCCTCAAGGTTCTCGAGATGCCCTCTGCAGAGCTCTCCCGCGGTCGTGGAGGTCCACGCTGCATGAGCATGCCCATCTGGCGCGAGGACTAGGCGCTCAGCTTTTAACTCCCGGGCGAGGCGAGACCCGCTGTCGCCCGAACGTGGGGGATCCGAACGGATCCCCCACGGAAGCGGTAATCTGCGGGCGGTTTACTTGGCGTCGCCCGCTTTGTTGGACATCGATGAAAAACTTGGCAACGTACGACGAAAGGAATTGAATCATGCCCACGAGCCTCTCCGGACGCAACTTCCTGAAGCTGCTGGATTTCACCCCCGAGGAAATCCGCTATCTTATCAGGCTGTCCAAAGAATTCAAGAACCTCAAGCTGACGGGTACCCCCCATCGTTACCTCGAAGGTAAGAACATCGTGCTCCTGTTCGAAAAAACCTCCACGCGCACCCGCTGCTCGTTCGAGGTTGCCGGCATGGATCTGGGTATGGGCGTCACCTATCTCGATCCCGGCAGCTCGCAGATGGGCAAGAAGGAGTCCATCGAGGATACCGCGCGCGTGCTCGGCCGCATGTACGACGGCATCGAGTATCGCGGCTTTGCCCAGGAGATCGTCGAGGATCTGGCCGCAAACGCCGGCGTGCCGGTGTGGAACGGCCTGACCACCGAGTTCCATCCCACACAGATGATCGCTGACATGCTCACGGTCGAGGAGAACTTCCCGCAGGGTCTCAAGGGTCTCAAGTTCGTGTTCATGGGTGACGCCGAGAACAACGTGGCGAACTCGCTCATGGTCGTGTGCGCGAAGCTGGGTCTGCACTTTGTGGCTTGCGGCCCGAAGGCGCGTATGCCGAAGGCCGAGCTCGTCGAGGAGTGCAAGAAAGTAGCGGCCGAGACCGGCGCTTCCATCACCCTGACCGAGGACGTGAAGGAGGCCTGCACGGGCGCCAACGTCATCTACACCGACATCTGGGTGTCCATGGGCGAGCCGGACGACATCTGGGCCGAGCGTATCAAGCTTCTCGAGCCCTATCGCGTGACGAAAGAGGTCATGGACATGGCTTCCGATGACGCTATCTTCATGCATTGCCTGCCCTCGTTCCATGATACCAAGACCACCATCGGCGCCGAGATCGCTGAGAAGTTTGGCGTCACCGAGATGGAGGTCGAGGATGCCGTGTTCGAGTCGACCCAGTCCAAGGTGTTCGACGAGGCCGAGAACCGCATGCACACCATCAAGGCCGTCATGTACGCCACGCTCTCCTAGTCGTAATCAGAAGAAAGGAGACGAACTATGGCATACCAGAAAGGCGAAGGCAAGTCCGTGGTCATCGCTCTTGGCGGCAACGCCTTGGGCGACACGCCGCAGGAGCAGCTGGAGCTGGTGAAGAACACGGCCGAGCACATCGTTGATATGGTGGCCGAGGGAATCAACGTCGTGGTCTCCCACGGCACCGGCCCGCAGGTCGGCATGATCAATAACGCATTCGACTACGCTTCCACGCATGACGGCAAGACGCCGGCTATGCCGTTTCCCGAGTGCGGAGCTATGAGCCAGGGCTATATCGGCTATCAGCTGTCGCAGGCCATCCTGAACGAGATGAAGCGTCGTGGTATCATGCGCTCCACGGCATGCGTCATCACGCAGACGGTGGTCTACCCGGAGGATCCGGCATTCCAGAACCCGACGAAGCCCGTAGGCGCCTTCCTTACCGAGGAAGAGGCCATGAAGCGCGCCGAGGAGACCGGCTACACCTATAAAGAGGACGCCGGCCGCGGTTGGCGTCAGGTGGTGCCTTCCCCGAAGCCGCAGCGCATCGTGGAATTCGATGCCATCAAGGATCTCATGGACGATGGCTATATTGTCGTTTCCACGGGCGGCGGCGGCGTTCCGGTCGTCGAGAAGGACGATTCCTACCACGGTGTGCCGGCGGTTATCGACAAGGATCGCTCGAGCGCCAAGCTTGCAGCCGACTTCCGTGCCGACATGCTGGTTATCCTCACGGCGGTCGAGAAGGTGTGCATCAACTTCAACACGCCGGAGCAGCAGGAGCTGAATGCTATGACGGTGGCCGAGGCCAGAAAGTACATCGACGAGGGCCAGTTCGCTCCCGGTTCGATGCTGCCGAAGGTCGAAGCCTGCATCGAGTTCGTCGAGCAGCATCCCGAAGGGCGTGCGCTCATCACCTCTCTTGAGTGTGCTGCCGACGGCTTGAAGGGCAAGACGGGTACGGTCATCACGGCGTAGGGGACGCTCGCTGTACGGCTTCCTCCTGCCGCCGCCCGCTCCGCATTCGAACGGGCGGCGGCGGATGCGCCGCACGAAGAAGGCGTCTTTCGCCTTGTGGACCTTGCACGTCTTTAGGGGTGCTCGCGGGCCGCGCGGTTATGCTTCCGGCCGGTTCGCTCGCAGGTTCTTGAACGCACCACGCAACTATCAATCCTCTGGTAAGGAGGGGTCTTATGACCGCGAAAGAAAAAAGCAGAAAGAAACGATCTATTTCTTCGTTTACCATTTTGCTGATTATCCTCGTTGTGCTTGCCGTCGTCACCGTGGTGATGTCGCTTGCAGGCGTCGAAGGAGTTGAGGGAGCGACGATCGCCAATGTGACGACCGCTCCCGTCAAGGGCTTTACCGATGCGCTTCCTGTATGTCTCTTCGTCCTCATTTTGGGCGGATTCCTGGGAATCGTGACCGAGACGGGCGCTCTTGATGCAGGCATCGCTGCGCTGGTGAAGAAGCTGAAGGGTAACGAGCTTGTGCTCATCCCCATCCTCATGTTCATCTTCTCCATCGGCGGCACCACGTATGGTATGTGCGAAGAAACCGTGCCGTTCTACCTGCTGCTCGCAGCAACCATGGTCGCTGCCGGCTTCGACAGCGTCGTCGGTGCGGCTGTTGTGCTTTTGGGCGCCGGCTGCGGTGTGCTGGGCTCGACGGTGAACCCGTTCGCTGTCGGTGCGGCTGTTGACTCGCTGTCCGGCACCGGTATCGCCATCAATCAGGGCACCATCATCATGCTCGGCGTCGTGCTGTGGCTGGTAACGCTCGTCATCTCCATTCTGTTTGTCATGCGTTACGCGAAGAAGGTCAAAGCCAACAAGGGTTCGACCATCCTCTCGCTGCAGGAGCAGGAGGTTATGAAGGAAGAGTTCGGCGAGGCTCAGCAAGAGGCTGTCGAAGCCGAGGCCAACCCGAACGAGAAACTGATGACGGCGCGTCAGAAGTGGTCGTTGATCGTGTTCGCCCTGACGTTCGTTGTCATGATTGTCAGCTTTATCCCGTGGGAAGATTTCGGCGTAGATATCTTCAACGCGGGTGCGGCTACCGAGGAAGTTACCGAGCAAGTTTCCGGCGACGATATCTCGGCTGCCTGGACCGACAATGAGGTCGGCGGAGAGCTTTCGTTCACCGGCGACGTCGAGGGTACGGTGACGACCGAGGAGCAGATTTCCGAAGGTTGGTCCGCGTTCCTGACGGGCGTTCCGCTGGGACAGTGGTACTTCGACGAGGCATCGACTTGGTTCCTGCTCATGGCTCTGGTCATCGGCGTTATCGGCGGTGTGTCTGAGAGCCGGTTTGTGAAAGCGTTCATCAATGGCGCGGCGGACATGATGAGCGTTGTGCTGATCATCGCGCTTGCCCGCTCCATCACGGTGCTCATGGGCGAGACCGGTCTGGATATGTGGATTCTCGAGAACGCGGCAGCGGCACTCTCGGGCATGTCGGCCGTTATCTTCGCTCCGTTGTCGTTCCTGCTCTATATCGTGCTGTCGTTCCTCATCCCGTCATCGTCCGGCATGGCGACCGTGTCCATGCCCATCATGGGCCCGCTGGCGAATTCGCTTGGATTCTCGCCTGACGTCATGATCATGATTTATAGCGCTGGCAACGGTCTGGTGAACCTGTTCACCCCGACAAGCGGCGCCATCATGGGCGGCTTGGCTCTTGCGAAGATCGAGTACTCCACATGGCTGAAGTTCGGTGGCGTGCTGTTCATCATCCTCGGCGTCGTGTGCGCGGTTATTCTTACGGCAGCGATGCTAATCATCCCTGGCGCAGGAGGAGCAGTGTAACCGAGCGTCTCGGACAGCGTGCTTCCCGGACAGGTTTTTGAAGGGGCATCGCAGTACACAAAGGCCCCCGCGCATTGAGTCGCGGGGGCCTTTGCATGTATCGGCCTGAGGCTGGCGGACGAGGAAGGCCGCCGAAAACGATAGGGACAAAGCGGCGGTCTTCACCGGGTCAGCCGGAGCGTTTGTCCCGAGACGTGGGTGAAGCGGGCTAGAGCGGCTTTTTCATCCAGATGTGAGGAACGTGCTCGTCCAGCTCTTCGGTGCCGTACCGCTCGTATCCGGCGCGTTCGTAAAGCCCGGTTACGTGACACTGAGAATGCAGATGCATCTCGGTCGCGCCGGCTTCGCGCGCCACACGCTCCGACTCCGCTAAGAGCGCGGCGCCGAGGCCGCTCTTGCGCGACTCGGGCAGTACGGCCAAACGGCCGAACACCCAGCGTCCCGGATCATCGGCATGTTTCGGATCGGGGAACGTTCGCGCACAACCGACGAGCCTCCCGTCGCGGTACAGCGTGAGATGAACGGTTGTAGGATCATCATCGATCTCGTCGAATTCGTTCTTGAATCCTTGCTCTATCATAAAGACGCGCGTTCGCACGAAACGCGCGTCTTCGAAACGCCCCTGCTCGAACGTTAGGCCCATAGCGTACCACCTTTCATTGCGTGACTGCATCGACCGTGTCGCGTATGCCTGCCAACTGCCTACAATACCATAGTCTCTAGGTACGCGGATCTTCAGAAGCGCGCAATGAATTGAGTCTTGCACGAGGTCATGTGTACGTTTTCTGCATAACGGCCAAAGTCGCGCCCATCGCTAGATCGATGCGGCTGCATCTTGCGAAAAGGTGGTAAAATCATTCGACATATACACTCCCGAGATCCACGAGGAAAGACGTTCACCATGCAAATTCGCGAACAACTTGAAGAAGTCTTCGACCAAGCTATTGCTGCGGCAGTCGAAGACGGATCGCTCGAGCTCGAGCAGGCTCCCGAGGCGGCGCTCGAGCGTCCGCGCGACGAGGCCAACGGCGACTGGGCGTCCACCGTGGCCATGCGCTCGGCCAAGCTCGCCAAGAAGAACCCGCGCGAGATCGCCCAGATCATCGTCGACCACCTGCCGGAGAACGATCTCGTGCAGAGCGTGGACATCGCCGGTCCCGGCTTTATCAACATTCGCCTGGCCCCGTCGGCCCTGCAGGGCGTGGCCGCCCAGGTGCGCGCCGAGAAGGGTGACTTCGGCCGCGGCACCATCCCGGAGGGCGAGCGCAAGATCAACCTCGAGTACATATCGGCGAACCCGACCGGCCCCCTGCACGTGGGTCACGGTCGCTGGGCCGCGCTCGGTGACGCCACGGCGCGCGTCATGCGCCACGCGGGCTACGACGTGTTCGAGGAGTTCTACATCAACGACGCCGGCACGCAGATGGACAACTTCGGCGAGTCGGTGGCCGTGCGCTACCAGCAGCTGCTCGGCCGCGACGTGGAGATGCCCGAGGCGTGCTACGCCGGCTCTTACGTGAAGGACATCGCGCAGACCATCATCGACGAGGACGGCGACGTGTGGCTCGACGCCGACCCGAAGGAGCGCATGGAGAACTTCCGCGAGCGCGCCTACGCCTACGAGCTGGCCGAGCAGCACCGCGTCACCGAGCGCTTCGGCACCACATTCGAGTGCTGGTTCTCCGAGCGCAGCCTGTACGTGCCCGACGAGACCGGCAAGAGCGCGGTCGACCGCAGTCTCGAGGCCATGGACGAGAAGGGCTACATCTACGTCGAGGACGGCGCCACCTGGTTCAAGTCGAGCGCGTTCGGCGACGAGAAGGACCGCGTGCTCATCAAGGCCAACGGCGAGATGACGTACTTCATGAGCGACGTGGCCTACCACTACAACAAGATGGAGCGCGGCTTCGACCACCTCATCAACATCTGGGGCGCCGACCACCACGGCTACATCGCCCGCTGTGAGGCCATGCTCGCGGCCTGGGGCTGGCCCGGCGCGCTCGAGATCATGCTCGGCCAGCTGGTGAACCTGTTCCGCGACGGCGAGGCCGTGCGCATGTCCAAGCGCACCGGCGAGATGATCACGTTCGAGGAGCTCATCGACGAGGTGGGCGTGGACGCCACGCGCTACCTCATGCTGGCGAAGTCCTCCGACCAGCCCATCGACTTCGACATCGAGGTGGCGAAGAAGAAGGACGCGTCGAACCCGGTGTACTACGTGCAGTACGCGCATGCGCGCATCTGCTCCATCCTGCGCAAGGCGGCCGA
>JABLTR010075317.1_pt1 | contig 24857 bp, 28 predicted proteins | sample 7160071 | NCBI WGS metagenome assembly JABLTR01 (sample SAMN14651230, study PRJNA627086) | human gut metagenome | isolation source: feces | host: Homo sapiens | reverse complement strand
GATCGCAGCCATTAATAAAGCTAATTTCTTCTTCATTTTGTTGTCCTCCTTTTAAAATTTTTGGGGTATCCCCCATTTTTGGTTATTTGTTCTTTTGGGGTTTTCCCCTTTACAAAATGAATTGTAGCAATTGTCGGTTTTTAAGTCAACAGAAATGCATAATCTGTAACAATAATGTAATACTGAGGGTAATGTCGGGGTGCCCCTTTCTTCCAAAACAGCCCCAGACAGGCATACCACTGCCCTAAAAACTGCTATTGCAAATAGAATTATAACAGAATCCTAATAATTTTCAAGAGAAAATCTCATCTTGTAACATACTTGTAACAATAAGTAATATTATCAAAAAAACGCGGAGAAACCAGCGTTTCTCCGCGTAATATCCTACCTCATAAACTTCTTCTTTATCCTTATATCATCGCCTGTTAAGGTCAAAAACTCAAACTCATCTGTCATCCTTGACAATACTCTGTCAGAATACTGTTCCTTTATCCTGTCAGGGGTCAGGTTAGTAGAGATGACCAGCGGCCTCCTATTTGCCATACGCTCATTTATTATATTGAAAAACTGCGAGTTTACAAGCGTTGTCGAAAATTCAGTCCCCAGGTCGTCTATTATGAGCAGGTCCACCGTAAGTACATCGTCATAAAATGTCTCTGTCTCCTCATCTTCATTACGGCTGAACTGCTCGTCCTGAAGCGTCTTAAACAGCCTGCCGGCTGATATATATATTACCGTGAACCCTTCGTCTAATACCTTCCTAGCTATGCAGTTACATAAAAACGTCTTTCCAAGCCCCGTCTTTCCCATAATGAGCAGATTCTTATATTCCTTTGAAAAACGCTCCGCAAATCTATAGCATGTCCCATAGATGATGCGCATATTTTCATAGGGTGTTATGCCGTGCCTGTCTTTCTCTGTCTTTGAATAATACTCCGGCTCGAAGGTGTCAAACCTCTCATCCTCTGATATCTCATTCAAAAGCGATCTGCCATAGGCCTTCTGTATAAGATACTGCCTGAAACAAGAACATTCTTTCCCTTCCACCATTCCTGTGTCCCTGCATTTTTTACATTTATAAACACTGTCAAAAAAGTCTTCCGTTATCCCCAGCTGCTCATAAATGCTCTCCTTTTCATCGGATAAGGCCTTAAGCCTTTTATCAAGCCCGCTCTTTATTTCTTCCTTTTCCTCTTCGCTTCCTGCCCTAAGGGTCTTTACTGCTGCCTTTACTCCGGCTGTGTTCATCTCCCGGTCTATCTCCTCAAGACGCGGATTGGCTGCGTATATCTTACCCTTCAGCGCCTTCCTGGCAGAATCCGAAGCTGTTTTCCTGGAATCAAAATCCCTTAAGGCCGATCTGTAAATTTCAGTTTTTATACTCATAGCTTATTCCTCCAGATTTCTGCGGAGTTCCTCTCTCTTAAGCCTCTCCAGCTCGTCAAAATCCCAGTTCCTCTGCTCATAATTGAACCTGCTCTTCTTTGTTTCCGTCCTCTGCGGCTTTATTCCCCTGCTCTCAGCAAACCTGATGTCCGCCGCCTTAGCCTTCTCCACACTGTCTACTCCGTCCTTTTTCCAGTTGGAAAATATCTTGTCCGCATAGGGGAACGGATTTCCGCTGGTCACCGCAAGAGCTGTCTTCTCACAGCCGTAAAGTATAAGATCAAGCGGCATTTCCTCTGTCCACTTTTTCATATATTCCTTCTGCTTTCCAACGGGGGATTTGCCGTATATGCCAAGGGCTTTCATTATCCGCATATATACCTGGCTGTAGTCCTTTATATGCTCCAGTGCCCCAGCCGCTGTCTCCACTCCGTCATCAGCCCAGCTTATGGCCACCTTTTCTATGTACCTCATATTCCTGTGTCCGTTTTCACAGCAGTATGCCAATAGTATCTCTATCACATCCAGCGGAAGCCTCAGCCAGTCATGCAGACTGTAAAGCGTCCTTATCTCAGACATGGTCAATAGTTTTCCCATATAGCTTTCAGCACTGTTCAAAAGGGATCTGAAACTGTCATTATGGCTCATATAATAATTTATCTCATCCGCTGAATAATCCGGAGCTGCTGATGGTATATGCCTGTATACTGCCTCAGGACTGGTCCTTACTATTTTCTCCCCGCAGCTCTCCCAAAACTCCAGCGCCTTTTTTACATCTCTTTCCGTCATCTTAAGATACTCTGCCAGCTCTGCGTCCGTAAAGGAAAGTTTCCCCTCCTGTATGAACTTCTGAGCGCATATATAAACAACTATATATGCCGTAGGCGCTGTCTGCACATATTTATTTAAAAACTCATTGGATATGCTCGTTCTGCCTTTTTCCGTCATAATAACCGTTCCTTTTCCTGTAGTTATATAAGTATATCATCAGAGAAATTTTATTTCAATCCAAAGGATGTCTAACCTAAAAAAGGGCTGATAAATCAACCCTTTTTCTGCTCCTTAACGCGGTTTTTGTTATTAAATATAAATATCACAAGACTAAGGACTATGACCGTAAGGACCGCAACCGCCAGCGCCCTTGAGTCTTTAATGGCGATGAATATCGCTAAAAGCGCAAGCAGAGCGCTTATGCCGTACATAATGAGCACTGCCTGTTTCTGAGTATATCCCTTGTCTATAAGTTTATGGTGAAGATGTCCTCTGTCGGCCTGCATGATGGGCTTATGTGTCGCAGCTCTCCTGAGCATGGCACAGAGCGTATCAAATATGGGAAGTCCAATGGACAAAAGACATACGATAAGCGCCAGTATGGCATATCCCTTAAATACTCCCATGATACTGGTCACGGCAAGGACATATCCAAGGAATGTGGCTCCCGTATCTCCCATAAATATTTCAGCGGGGTTAAAGTTCCTCGGTAAAAATCCGAGACAGCTTCCCGCCAGGGCAGCCGTGAACATCACCGCTGATTCCGTACCAGTCAGCATACAAAGCACCATAAGACATATCGAAGCTATGGACGATACACCGGCTGCAAGACCGTCAAGTCCATCGATAAGATTGACCGCATTGGTAACGCCGATTATCCATATGAGCGTTATGGGGCCGCTGAGTTTCTGAAGATAAGCCGTTACAGGCCACATAACGACATTTATCCTTATTCCAGAGCCGATTACCAAAAGGGCCGCTACTATCTGGAATACAAGTTTTACCCTGGCCGGGAGCTGCTTTGTATCATCAACTATGCCTACGCATACGATGACAGCCGCACCGGCGATAAAACCGCAGAAATGCCTTATATTTATATCGTTTACGAACCTGTAGAGCAGCAGTACCGTTATCATAAAGCCAAGTACGATGGCTATGCCTCCAAGACGGGGCATGGGCTTAGTATGCATACCCCTGGCTTTAGGGTAATCTATGGCTCCAAGTTTTTCAGAAACCTTTTTTGCAAAAGGCGTTGCGACCATTGATATGGCAAAGGCACAGGCAAACGCCGCTATATATAATACCCAGTTGTGAACCATTTCTATCTCCTACTTAAAAAATCATTTTGTGCCAAAGATCCTGTCTCCCGCATCTCCAAGACCTGGAACAATATATCCGTGTTCATTGAGGCGCTCATCATAGGCAGCGGCATAAATATCCACATCAGGATGAGCTTCCTGAAGCTTTTTGACTCCTTCGGGAGCGGCAAGTATGCAGAGGAATGTTATTTTCTTAGCACCCTTTGCCTTGACGAAATCTATACCTGCAACGGCAGTTCCGCCGGTAGCGAGCATGGGGTCTGTAACGAATACCTCCATATCAGCTATTTCCTTAGGGAGCTTGCAGTAATATTCCACAGGCTCAAGCGTCTCAGGATCACGGTAAAGACCTATGAATCCAACCTTGGCAGTCGGCATCAGTGTAAGAAGTCCGTCGAGCATTCCCATTCCAGCACGGAGTATGGGAACGATGGCAAAACCTCTGTTGATGATATTTACATCAGCACTTGCGATGGGAGTTTCCACCTTTGCGGGAACAAGTTCGATATTCCTTGTGGCCTCATAGCAGAGGAGCATGGCAACCTCAGATATGATCTCCTTGAACTCCTTTGTACATGTATTTTTGTTTCTTAACATAGCCATCTTGTTCTGAATAAGGGGATGGTTTGATACAAAAAACTCACTCATAGCCGGCTTCCTTTCTTTCGTGTTTATCGTTATTTTATTCTTCGATCTGTTTGATCCTTCTTATATGTCTTTCCTCGTTAGAAAAAGGTGTCTCAAGGAATATCCTTACGATCTCTGTCGCAAGGCCGGGTCCTATAACTCTGGCGCCCATGGTAACGATGTTAGCGTCGTTATGTTCCCTTGTTGCCTTAGCTGAGAAACAGTCATGCACAAGAGCTGCCCTTATGCCCTTTACCTTATTGGCAGTGATGCATACTCCGATGCCTGTTCCGCATATAAGAATTCCCTTTTCACATTTTCCGTCAGCTACGGCATGGGCTACCTTCTTTGCATACTCGGGATAGTCACAGCTTTCCTCGCTGTATGTTCCAAAGTCCTCATACTCGTATCCAGCGCTTTCGAGGAATTTGATTATTTCTTTTTTAAGCACAAATCCGCCGTGGTCACAGCCTATAGCTATCATATCATTCATTTCCTTTCATAAATCCTGCCACTATCTTCAATGTGTTTCAAACACCGCCTGTTCAATATGGACCAAAATACAGGCCGGTTTATAAATATATATCATTTATCTTCAGCCTTGAGCTTGTCAGCAAGGGCTAAGGCACAGTCAGCTATCTCCTCAGCACACTCCAGATAAACGGAAGGGCTCTGTCCGAAGGGATCGGATATGTCACCGCTTTTTCCAAGGCTGTATTCCTTAAATGTAAACAGCTTTTCCGGCGGGCATACCTTTTCCAGAGCCTTTTTATGGGACTCTGTCATGGTGAGCACCAGATCAGCTCCACTTATATCCTCAGGTGTGATATTTTTAGCCATGTGTGAATCAAGGGAAAGGCCGTAATTTTTCACAGCCAGCTTAGCATAATCGCTGGCAGGCTCCCCTTCCGACGCATAAAGGCCTCTGCTCTTTACATCAGCCTCGATGCCCTTATTTTCAAGCACAGCCTTTAAAATGACCTCAGCCATGGGGCTTCTGCATGTGTTTCCAGTGCATACGACCAGTATATTCATATCTATCACCGCCGTTTCAGCATCTTATGTAGTTAAATCCCGCAGCCTTATTGAGCCTGTTCATAATGGCGGCACCTTCTCCGTCCTCATCAAAGACTTCAGAATAAACCACATCAGTTCCGATAAAATCAAACTTTCTCAATATTTTAAATAAGTTCGCACCAATGGTCTCGGGCTTTTCTCTGTCGCCCACTACAAGTACGCTTCCGCCCACATAGCTGTCCTTTGTCTGGACCGTGGCCATGACACCTACTCTGAGGCCCTTAGCGCTGTCTTCAGCAATTTTCTCATTGATGGTCTTAATGACATTTTCCCTGCTTCCTGAAACCAGTATTACCTGGGCAGCGGGGGAATAATGTTTGTATTTCATTCCAGGGGCCTTGGGAACGATATCGTCCGAAGGTTTAGAATATACAGCCGGGTCAACGTCTATCTCTCCAACGACTTCTTCTATCATTTCCTTTGTTACTGCTCCAGGACGCAGCAAAACAGGCTTGTCCGCCGACACATCAAGTATCGTTGATTCAAGCCCCCAGTCAGCGGGTCCGCCATCGATTATCATATCTATTTTCCCACTGAGGTCAAACTCAACATGGGATGCTCTTGTGGGGCTGGGTTTTCCGGAAGAATTGGCACTGGGAGCGGCTACAGGTATACCCGCAGTCTTTATGAGCTCTCTGGCAATCAAATTAGACGGAAATCTTACAGCCACCGTATCAAGCCCGCCAGTTACCTCAGGAGGGACACAGTCCGCCTTTGGAAGCACAAGGGTTATGGGTCCTGGCCAGAAGGCGTCTATTATCTTCTGGGCATTTTCAGTCACCCTGCTTACGATGGGATAAAGGCCGCTTATATCACCAATGGTGAGTATGAGCGGATTATCGCTCGGTCTGCCCTTAGCCTCATATATTTTTTTGCAGGCCGCGGCGTCAAGGCCGTTTGCGCCGAGACCATAGACCGTTTCCGTGGGGAAAGCCACCAGTCCTCCATTTCTAAGGATACTGGCAGCTTCCTCAAATACGCCGGCATCGGGATTATCCCTGTCGACTTTTATTATCTTTGTTTCCATGATCTATTATAGGTTGGCTCCGCAACATTTTTTATATTTTTTGCCGCTTCCGCAGGGGCAGGGATCATTTCTGCCGATCTTGGGTCCGTTATTTACTACAGTACGTGCGTTTTTCTGCTCTTTGTAAAGTTTTTTGCGCTCGTCTTCTGTAAAAATTCCATCCCACTGGGGAAGTGTATAAAGATGCTCGGCCTTGTATTCAACCATCTTTTTATAAAGCTTGTCAAACTCAATGTGGAGTTTTACAACTGAATCAGCTGTGAGCTCATTTACATCATAGGGCTCAGGAAGAACGTCATTGATGCCGTCTACAAATGCAACGGCCTGTTCGTCTGTCATTGAGAATTTCTCAGCGATCTCAGAAATTTTATACTCCATATCCTGCACTTTTTCACCGATTATATATTCATAAATCTTCTGTTCAAGGGGAAGATAAACATCCCATACAGCGTCAACGCTCTGTCCTTTCGGTGTAAAGGCTTTTTTCATCCAGTTTTCATATAAGCTCATCTTATATTCTCTCCTTGTTAAACAAATAATATTTTAAAACACATACTTATGAAATAATAATATATTTTGAGCCTTATTGCAACAAAAATATATAAATTCCTTAAGCTCTGAGTGCTTCCTGTGTTCCTTCTTTCTCTCTCTTAACTATTATTATCTCAACTTTACATCTATGGAGCACTTTTTCTATCTTATCGAATTCAGATTCTTTTATTTTCTGCATCTCCACAAACTTTGCAGGCGGCTCGCCAAGAACTATCTTAGTTATGCCGTATTCCTCAATGAAATCTCCTATGGCCTTTGCCACATCCTCACTGCAGAGCATATGTATCATTCCGCCCTTTTCGCTTCCATATTCAAAAAGCTTGTCAAGCATTATGGGAGTATTATCATTGATAAAAATACTGCTTCCCTTATTTACGTGAAGTATGTGAAGTTCGGCATTGAACTTATCGGCAACTTCCGCCGCTGTATCTATAAGTCTTTCTGAATTGTACTGTGCCGTAATGCAGGCTACAACTTTATTTGTACCCATTGGTGCTGAAGCATCGAAATCTCTGACCATTAGCAAAACCTCCTCTTATAAATCTTATAAATAGGTTTAAATCTATATCTAATATCTTCATCTGTTATTCCCATTGTGTGTTATCAATATTCTGCATTTGTGTTCTGCATAGCATCTGTCATTCACTACAGTACAATACTAACACACTAATTTGAAATAATATTGAACACATAATTAAAAATTTCTTAAATTAGGATAACACAATAATAAAACCCCGTCAAACTGCATTAAATATCAGCCGGACAGGGCTCTATTCTATAAAAATTCACAACAAGAGGTCAGCTGTTTATTATTTTGTCCGCTGTATACCAGGGTATATATACGGTCTGACCGCATACATACGCCTCAGCCCCGGCTTCATAGGTTTTTCCATTGGTAAGCAGGCTTCCGCCCCTTTCATAGACTATATCAATTTTATTATTTCCACAGAGGATATCCAGATATATTTTATCAGCCTCTCCGGCATCTCCGCCAGCATTGTCATACAGCCAGGGATCTTCCGCAAGTTTAACTGCTGTCGCACCAGGCTTTATGGTTATTGTCTTTCCGTCAAAAGTCCATTCTGCCCCAACTTCTTTAAGTACATCAGTCAGTGACACATAATGGGTATTGTAATCCGAGGCAAAAAGCCCTCTTATGGTATGGCCGTTATCCAGGCGTATGCTTGCCTTTTTTGTGGACTCAGCTATATCGGGAGAAAGCCTTCCTGTGACTATCACATCTCCCAGGTCAGAAGGTGTTTTATTAAACTCTCCATTGCCGCTTACGGACAATGTCCTGGCATCAGCGTTCCATTCAACATCATAGCCGTAGTTTCTGAGGTCCTCGCATACTATGGCAGTCTGTCCGCCCACATTGTACCCCTTTATCTCTCTGCCGTTCAAATAAGTTTTTATATCAGTTTCGTATATGGTGTCAGGTGCTTTTCTTGAATAGTATCCATCGGGCAGTATGTATAAACTTATGTCCCTGGCGTAACCTTCATCCAGAGGGTTATTATATTTGTCGTCCACCTCAAGGGTCCTTTTATCCTGATCCCATAGGACGTCAAAACCAAAGTACCCCAGGTCTTCACATAGGACCACCGTCTGGCCGCCTATGTTATAGGCGTTTATTTCCCTGCCGTAAAAGTCAGTGCGTATATCCGTATCATAAATACGGCCCGCAATGTCTCCTGTCTTTCCCCAGGCAGTAGAAGCCATCAAAACAGTTAATAGTGCCGTCAATACTATCCTTTTCATATTTTACCGCACCTCCTGAAACATCATTCTCCGTAGTTTTCAAAGGTTATGGATTCGATTATAACATCATCAGCAGGTTTATCGTTTTCATCTACAGCAACAGAAGCTATGGCATCCACCACATCAAGGCCCTCAAATACCTGGCCAAATACTGTGTGGCAGTAGTCCAGGTGAGGTGTTCCACCAAGTTCATTATAGGTCTGGCGTGCTTCGTCTGAATAATTTACCCTTACCATGTTGCCAGTCTGGCTGTTGTAAAGGACATTATCCGTTCCATACTGTTCAACTATCTGATCGATGTACTCCCAGTAGCCGTCCTGTACATTGTGAGTCTGAACGATAAAGAACTGGCTTCCATTGGTGTTAGGTCCGCTGTTGGCCATGGAAAGGGCTCCCCTGAAGTTATAGAGGTTCGGTGAAAACTCATCTTCAAATGGTTCTCCATATATGCTCTCTCCGCCGCTTCCCGTGCCGGTGGGGTCGCCGCCCTGGATCATAAAGTCATTTATTACCCTGTGGAATGTTACTCCGTCATAGTATCCTTCCTTAGCAAGGGTCTTGAAATTCTCCACTGCCTTAGGTGCCTCATCAGGGAAAAATCTTACTTTGATGTCTCCCATGCTCGTATGGATGACAGCTATCTCCTCACCCTGTGCAGGCGGATCAAGCTGGGGTATGGAATCTCCCTGGGACGCAAGATTATCAAGATATGCCTGATATGCCTCCTGCTCCTCGGGTGAAAGTTCGCTTTCTCCATCTGTGCTTCCGTCTGTGCTGCTTTCTCCGCTGTTCTCAGTGTTTCCGTTATCAGTGCTTCCCGTTGAAGAGCATCCGCTCAGTACCATTACAGCGCATACGGATAAAAGTGCCGCAGCTTTAAATATATTGAATTTCATTACTCGTTTTCCTCTCCTTCTTTGGCGTCGATACCTGCCGCCTTGTCTATTTCTTTTATGATAAGGCCTACACCGTTTGCAGCGTGGCTCTTCTCCATATTTTTGATATAGGTATCCCTGTTTTTGTAAAGATCTCTTATCTCAATTTCTATCTTCTCTATTTCTTCCTCATTGAGCACCTTGGCAAATCCCTGTTTTTCAAAGGATTCAGCGTTCAATATCTGGTCTCCCCTGCTGGCCCTTGCTGAAAGAGGTATGAGAAGGCAGGGCTTTTTAAGGGCAAGGAACTCGGAAATGGAGTTGCTTCCAGCCCTGGATATGATAACGTCAGCAGCTGCAAAAACATCTTTCAGTTCTTCGTTGACATATTCAAACTGTTTGTATCCCTTCATTCCTTCCAGAGACTTATCAAGATTGCCCTTTCCGCAGAGATGGACCACCTGAAAGTCTTTCAAAAGTGAAGGCAGCGCTGCCCTCAGGGCGTTATTTATTTTGACTGCTCCAAGGCTTCCTCCCATGGAAAGTATGACAGGTTTTTCATCATTGAAACCACAGCACTTAAGACCTCTTTGCCTGCTGCTGTCAAAGAGCTCCTTTCTTATGGGAGATCCCGTATAAACTCCCTTGCCGTCCTTTATGTATTTAACGGTCTCAGGGAATGTGGTGCATACGGTCTTTGCATAGGGTATTGCTATCTTATTGGCAAGGCCGGGTGTCATATCCGATTCATGGGCTACAACGGGTATGCCAAGTTTTCCCGCAGCTATGACCACTGGAACTGCCACAAATCCGCCTTTAGAAAATACAACATCAGGTTTTATCTCCTTAAGGACCTTTTTAGCGTCAGATATGCCGCCAAGGACTCTGAAGGCGTCCTTTACATTTTCCTTTGACAGGTACCTTCTGAGTTTGCCGCTTCTGACCGAATAAAAGGGTATGCCTTCCCTTTCGATGAGTTCGTGTTCGATTCCATTTTCAGTGCCGATATAGTATACTTCCCAGCCCCTGCTCTGGAGCTCAGGTATAAGAGCTATATTGGGTGTGACATGTCCAGCGGTGCCTCCGCCAGTTAAAACTATTTTTTTCAATTTGATCCACTCCAATTTTGTAATTCAGCTTTAGTTTATAATATCAGAAAACAAATTATCCTTCCATAAAATTAAATAAATTTTAAAGAATTCGTCAAAATTAAAGACCCGGCGCATATAGTTTAAAAAAGGAGTGATGTTATGCGTACATATACCAATGAACACCAGCAGAATTTAACGCGCCGAAATATTTCAGCCGCATCGGACAATGTCAATGATGCTGATATACAGCCAGTCATCGATATGATAAATGATGCCCTGGAGGACGAATACAGAGATTATTACAAATATATGGCCCTTTCAGAAAAAATGGCTGACGGCACCGATGCGGAAACGGTAAAATCCATGGCCTACGACGAATATAAGCACAGACGTCTTTTTGAGGAAATTTACACCGCCCTCACAGGAGCGGCTCCTCTTCCGCCTAAAAATATATTCAAGCCCGAAAACATCGATAACCTCACCGAAGTCTTCACCGACAGTCTTTTTGGAGAGCTGGACGCCGTTGAGTTATACAGGGATATTATGTTTTCCATCTCCAACACCGGCATAAGGGATATGATATTTGAAATAATAACCGATGAACAGTCCCATGCCGATCTTATCAATTATCTCCTGCCAAAACTCTATTCAGGAGCAGTCCAGTGATACAGTCTTATAAGCCATATCAGTAGTATCAGTAATATCAGTAATAACGATAATAGTTGAGGGTGCAGAAGTTCTGCACCCCCTTTTTTTGGTCTTTCTTTTATTCTTTCAGGTTGAGTTCCACAGTGACCTTAGTTCCGTGGGGTTTATTATTTTCTAGTTTGAGCCTTCCTCCATTCTGCTCGACTATCCTTCTGCACATAAAGAGGCCGACTCCGCTGCCGCCTTTTTTGGTGGTATAAAAAAGTTCTCCCACCCTGGCTATTTCGCCGTCTGATATGCCGCATCCTGTGTCCGTTATCTTTATGACTGCCTTTCTCCTTCTGACCTTGGCCTCAATGGATATGGAATCCCCTTCTTTTGTGGCTTCCACTGAGTTTTTGATGAGATTTTCAAAGAGGCTTTCCAAAAGTTCTCTGCCGCAGTTAACTTCTATTTTATCTGTCTCAGCCTTCAGGGAAAATATCCTGCCGCCCTTAGTGTCGTATTTTTCCAATATATCCTTAAGTACCTGCACCACATTGGAATCGGCCGCACTTTTGGCATTTTTGATATACTCCATGTTCTCCTTTATAAGTGTATTTATCTTTTCTATGCACTCGTAGACAGTCTCAAAGCTCTTTTTGTTCACCCCTTTGTTATCAAGCTCAATGAGCTGCACGTTAGCCTTTATCACCGCAAGCGGATTTTTGATCTCGTGGGCAAAGAATGCCGCTTTTTCCGCATATTTTTCCGCCGTTGAATTTTCCATATAACTTCCTCCCTTTATTTTCCATATTTATTTATATTTTATTTCCAATATGTCCCATGAACAATGATTTTTTATCCTCAAAATATGCCTTTAAATTCAAAAATACGACATATAAACTTAAATTATTTACACATAAGGACTATATTTGTGATATACTTATAATCAGTTTGATGCTCATAATGGGCAACTTTAAGAAAGGACTGATATAATGGATAACTGTATTTTTTGTAAGATAATCGCAGGAGAGATACCTTCAGCAACAATTTACGAAGATGATAAATTCAAAGTGATTCTGGACAGATTCCCCGGAAACATCGGCCATGCCCTTGTACTTACCAAAGAGCACTACTCAAACATTTTTGAGATCGACGAAGACACAGCCGCTGAACTTTTCAGACTTGCTGTCAAAGTAGCTAAAAACATGAAGGAAGTACTTGGTTTTGAAGCCATGAACGTGGTACAGAACAACGGAAGCCTTGCCGGACAGACTGTACATCACTTCCATATGCACCTTATACCCAGATATGAGGGAGACAAAGTAAACATCAAATGGGATCAGCTTGACCTTACTGATGAGCAGATAGCTGAAGTAAGAGAAAAACTCAGCATGAAATAATAAAAAAAGCCTGCGGCAGTCATCATATTTTTGATGCAGCCACAGGCTTTTATTTTTATATTTATTTTTGTATCTATTGTTTCACCATTTCTATTTTTGGGTTTTTATCCCTTTTATGCCCGAAAAGATTTCTAAGCCTCAAATTCTATGACTATATTTTAAAAACCAGTCACATATTTAATCCGCTAAAAATCGGTATTATGACCAAATTTATAATTACAGTCATTGATTATGCCCTTTTATTGGCTTTATCAAGCCTTGCGCCCTCTGAACTTACTATCATAGAAGATATTTTATTGGCTTCTCTAAGGGATTCAGATATTCCTTTTCCTAATTGTCTCTGGGCAATAAATGTTCCGATGTGGGCGTCGCCTGCACCTATGGTATCCACCACATCCACCTTAAAGGCCGGTTCCTCATACCATTTTCCATCGTCGCGGCACAGACAGCAGCTTCCCTTTTCTCCGTTAGTCACTATGACCGTATTGTCTGTAATGGCCATAAGGCTCTCAGCAGCTTCCCTTATGGTTTTCTTTCCTGTAAAGGACAGGGCTTCAGTTTCATTTACATGGAGTATGGGTTTAAGGGCTAAAAGCCTTCCCATTTTTTCCTTCTCTATCTCATTTATTCTTGGACCGGGAGCAAAATATACAGGTATGTTCTTTTCCCTTAAAAAGCTTATGACTATATCTCCCGTTTCTTCCTCCATCTCCAGACCGCATATATAGGCGCAGTCAAAGTCGTTGGGGTCCAGGGCGTCACACCACTCTTTTTTAAATCTGTATTCAGCCCCGTGTTCACATATAAATGTCCTTTCCCCGTCGTCCTCCACAAGACAGTAGCAGCAGCCATTGGGTTCATCGGGATTCAGATCAGCCCTTGTAACATTCATCCTGGAAATTTCTTTTCTTATATAATCAGCATAAAGTCCAGTTCCCGTTGGCGAAAAAAGCAGATATGGTACATCAAAATATGCTATTGCCTGGGAAACGTTGAAGGCACAGCCTCCCATGGACATCTTCTGCCAGTGTACATTTACATCTCCGCCGGTCGTTGGTATCTTATTAAGCCTGATTATTATGTCCGCCACCGTTGAACCTATTACAAGAACTTTTTTCATAATATCCCCCAAAATATTTTAATTTTTTCCTTAATTATAATATCCTGCCACAAATTTATCAACTATGATGTATAAAGACATAAACCGCTTACTTTCTTCACCTGATCCACGTCCTTATACATAACAGCTGGAGCCCTCTCTGCCTTGATTATATTAAAATAAAAACCCCTTCCATAAGGAAGGGGCATTATTTTAATTACTGAGCAGCTTTTTCAGCTTTACGTTTTGTGATAGCTTCTGTTAATCTGGGAACAATAGCTTTTACATCACCAACGATGCCAAGGTCAGCTACGTCGAATATAGGAGCTGTATCATTGTTGTTGATAGCTACGATATATTCTGAACTTTCCATACCTGCAACGTGCTGGATAGCACCTGAGATACCGCATGCAACATAGAGGTCAGGACGTACTGTCTTACCTGTCTGTCCAACCTGACGGTCTTTTTCGATCCAGCCAGCGTCAACGTTTGCTCTTGATGAAGAAACTTCTCCGCCAAGTACGTCAGCAAGTTTCTGGAGTTCTCCGAAGAATTCGGGTGAACCGATACCACGTCCGCCTGAGATAAGGACTTTAGCTTCTGTGATATCAACTTTCTTCTTGTTTTCTTTAACAACTTCTTTGATAGTTACGTTCATATCAGCGGGTGTAAAGTCAACTTTGAAGTCAACGATCTCGCCTGTTCTTGATTCGTCTCTGTCAAGGGCTTTCATAACGCCGGGACGTACTGTAGCCATCTGAGGTCTATGGTCTTTGCAGACGATAGTAGCCATGATGTTGCCGCCGAATGCGGGACGTGTCATAAGAAGAAGTTTTGTATCAGGCATTGATTCGATAGTTCCGATATCAAGTTTTGTACAGTCAGCTGTAAGACCTGTATGTACACTTGCTGATACACGGGGAGCAAGGTCACGTCCGATTGATGTAGCTCCGTAGAGTACGATCTCGGGATCTGATGCCTTGATAACTTCATATAATGCCTTTGCATAAGGCTCTGTTACATATTCAGCAAGCATGGGATCATCAACAACGATAACTTTGTCAGCACCATGTTTGATGAGAATGTTTGCTTTATCTTTAATGTTGCTTCCTAATAATACAGCAACAACTTTCTGTCCAAGGTCTGCGGCAAGTTCTGTTGCTTTGCCAACAAGCTCTATACTAACCTTCTGGATCTCTCCATCTCTCTGTTCTGCTAATACGTATACATCTTTACTCATTAGCCTACCATTCCTTTCTACTTATTATAGTTTATCAAGTCAGCTTATCTTAGATAATGTGTCTTTCTTCTAACTTAGCCACGATAGTCTCAACAGCTTCTTCAGGTGAAAGATCTTTGTAGTAAAGTCCTTTGCCCTTAGCCTGTTTTGTAAATGACTGTTTAACGTTTGTAGGAGAACCTTTAAGACCGATATTAGCCATATCTACTGTATCCTTAAGTTCTTCAAGTGTCCAAACCTTTACTTCTTTTTCTCTGTAAGCATCAAAAATACCATGTACTGTCATATATCTGGGTGTAGCTAACTCTGATAATGCTGTAATAAGGCAGGGTGTTTTGATCTCGATAACGTGATATCTGTCCTCGAACTGTCTCTTAACAACGAGCTTGTCTTCGCTTGCCTCAATGATCTCCTCAGCGTATGAATCCTGGGGGATTCCAAGGTGCTCGGCTATCTGGGGACCAACCTGAGCTGTATCTCCGTCGATAGCCGGACGTCCTGTGATTATAACATCAAAATCAAGTTTCTTTAAAGCGGCAGCTATTGTTGAAGATGTAGCCCATGTGTCAGCACCGCCGAAAGCTCTGTCTGAAATAAGGATAGCTTCATCGCATCCCATAGCGAGAGCTTCTCTTAATGCAGCATCAGCCTGGGCAGGGCCCATGGAAACAACTGTAACTGTTCCGCCTACTTTTTCTTTTAACTGTAAAGCAGCCTCGATACCTGCTTTATCATCGGGATTTATAATACTGGGAACACCATCTCTGATGAGTGTATTTGTTTTAGGATCAAGCTTAACTTCTGTGGTATCAGGTACCTGTTTTGCACAAACAACTATTTTCATTGTCTTACTCCTTCCGCATATTTATATTCAAAATTTCATAAGGATTTTTACCGCAGGTAAATAAAATTATTTACCAACCTTTAAGTGGCCTGCGATAACCATCTTCTGAATTTCACTTGTGCCTTCGTAAATCTCAACGATCTTAGCGTCACGCATCATTCTTTCTACGTGGTACTCTCTCATATAACCGTATCCACCGAAGAGCTGTACGCATCTTCTTGTTATATCAGAACCAACTGTAGCGCCGTAGTATTTACCCATACAAGCATACATTCCGAAAGGAAGGCCGGCATCTTTTGTGCAAGCAGCTCTGTAGATGATAAGCTGAGCAGAATCAACTCTAGTCTTCATATCAGCGATCTCGAACTGTGTATTCTGGAATGATCCGATTGTCTTGCCGAACTGTTTTCTCTGGCTTACATATTTAAGAGTCTCTTCAAGAGCGCCCTCTGCAATACCAAGACCAACAGCACCTACACCGATACGGCCGATATCAAGTGTCTGCATGATCATCTTGAAACCGTCGCCCTCTTTACCGATAAGGTTTTCCTTGGGAACTATACAGTTATCGAAGATAAGGTCAGCTGTAGCTGAAGCACGGATACCCATTTTCTTCTCGTGTTTACCGATTGAGAAACCAGGAGCATCAGCGGGGATAACGAGGATTGACATACCCTTATTTCCCTTTGACTTATCTGTCATAACAACTGTTGTGTAATATTTAGCTTCTCCAGCGTTTGTAATGAAGCACTTTCTACCATTAACTACATAGTGGTCGCCGTCAAGATAAGCTTTTGTCTGCTGCATAGCTGCATCAGAACCAGCGCCGGGCTCTGTAAGACCCATAGCACCGATAGCTTTACCTGAAAGCAGTTCAGGAAGGAATCTCTGTTTCTGTTCTTCAGTACCAAACTGGTAAATAGGCCAGCAGCAGAGTGATGAATGAGCAGCCATACCTGATGTTACAGATGCACAATATTTAGAAATTTCCTCAATAGCCATAACATAAGCAAGGTAGTCTCCGCCCTGTCCGCCATATTCCTTGGGATACTGGATACCAAGAAGTCCTGTGGGGCCAAGTTTATCCCAAACTTCCTTGGGGAATCTTTCTTCTTCATCAATGTCCTGCATTATGGGTTTGATCTCGTTCTCTACGAACTCTCTTACCATTTGTCTGAATAACAGGTGTTCTTTTGATAACGTAAAATCCATTAATACTTCCTCCTTTATTTTGTAAAAAAGTAAAATCATCAATCAAAATTGATGTTATAAAATCAGCAGAACAAAAATTCCCCGACTGCGACAATTGCCCTGCCCATTTAGTTTCAGGAAAACACTTAAAATGTGCATAAAGATACATTATTAATAATCTTCCATATAACATATATTATACTACTGTTAATTATATGTCAATGTTTCACTTATACAAAAATCTGTTTTTCGCGGGAAACCTGTCGCAATATAGAGACTTATTTTTCGTGCAAATTACACATAAAATTCAACTGTATAATGTTGAAAACATATATTATGTCAGTTTTTTCAATAATTCAACCTATGTATACAAAAGCTCTACATCAATTTTGCCCCATAGAGCTTCTTATAGATGAGACGTCCATTCACCCTTTTGCTTTCCATTAAGCTTATTTCCTTAACAATCATTCCATCAAAATCCGGTTTAAACTTCTCAGTGAGTATTTTTTTGCTGTAAAAAAGGGAAGTTTCCCTAGAAATGGTAATATGAGGTGAAAAATTTGCCCTTTCGCGCTTAAAACCCTGTTTTCCGAGGTTCTTTTCCAGAGTCTCATAAAGTCTGACAAGAGCCTTGCTTTTATCTACACCGACCCATATGATACACTTATCCCCCCTGTCAAAATAACCGACCTTATCAAATACCAGTGGGAATGATCGGTTAGCCGATGCGGTCTCTTCCATGGCCAGGGCCACATTTTCAAGGTCGTCCGCCTCAACTTCCCCTAAAAACCTCAAAGTAAGATGCAGATTGTCCTTAGTGGTAAAATTGCCTCTTTTGCAGTCTTCCTTTATTTTATCCTGAAGCTGTGAAAGGTTGTTTTTGGTCACTTTGTCAAATTCAACAGCTATAAATGTTCTCATAAAAATTCTCCTTGCCGATAGTAAAAAGACTGTATCCGTATTACGAATACAGTCTTTTGAATATTTATTTTATTTCATTATCTTCATAACAGTCTCAACTACGTTATCAACTGTGAATCCGAATTTCTCAAAAAGCTTTCCAGCAGGAGCTGAAGCGCCATAACCATCCATGGCTATCACAGCACCATCGAGTCCTACATATTTATACCAGCCAAAATCGCAAGCAGCCTCAACAGCTACTCTCTTTCTTACGGCTGAAGGGATAACGCTTTCCTTATATTTTTCGGACTGTTCCTCGAATATTTCCCATGAAGGCATGCTTATTACCCTTGCATCGATGCCCTTCTCCTGAAGCACATCCCAGGCGTTATAAATAAGCTCGACCTCTGAACCTGTGGCCATAAGGAGAACATCAGGTACTTTCTTTTTGCTGTCCTTAAGTATATAAGCACCCTTGAGGGCATTCTTTCCTGTGCCGTCAAGGAGAGGAAGGTTCTGTCTTGAAAGTACGATGCCTGTAGGTCCGTCTGTCCTTGTGAGAGCTGAATACCAGGCAGCTGCTGTTTCTCTGGAATCGCAGGGACGTATAACTGTATAGTTGGGCATGCTCCTGAGGGCTGCCAGCTGTTCGATGGGCTGATGGGTAGGTCCGTCTTCTCCTACACCGATGCTGTCGTGGGTAAATATGCTCACAACAGGAAGTCCCATAAGGGCTGACATTCTGAGTCCTGCCTTCATATAGTCACTGAATACGAAGAATCCGGCGATATAAGGACGAAGGCCTCCATGGAGGTACATTCCGCTGGCGATAACAGTCATGGCAAATTCCCTTATTCCAAAGTGCATATTTGAACCGCCTCTGTTTTCAGGTGAATAGTATTCCCTGTCCTTCATAACGCTCTTGTTTGAAGGAGCCAGGTCAGCTGAACCGCCGATAAGGTTAGGTATCACCTTTGAAAGTTTATTGAGCACCTTCTCAGATGAAGCTCTTGTGGCGATGGTTCCTTCGTATGTCCAGTAGTCCTCATCCTTAAGAAGATCAACGGGGAGCTTTTTGCTGTGCCATACCTTCCACTCAGCAGCCAGTTCAGGATATTCCTTGCCATAGGCTGTAAAGAGCTTTTTCCATTCCTTTTCTGCCTTTGCGCCGTTCTTTGTTATTTCTTCGATATGTTCCTTTACCTGTTTGGGAACATAGAATTCCTTTTTGTATTTCCAGCCGAGGTTTTCCTTAGCAAGGGCTATTTCTTCCTCTCCAAGGGGTTCGCCATGGGCTGAAGCCTTGCCCTGTTTATTGGGCGCACCATAGCCGATCTGTGTTATGACCTTAATTATTGAAGGTCTTTCAGTATCAGCCTTAGCTTCTTTTATTGCTGCGTCGATGGCGTCAACGTCGTTTCCGTCCTCAACGGTTATGGTCTGCCAGCCGTATGCATCAAAACGTTTGAGCACATCCTCATCAAATGATGTCTTTGTGTCGCCCTCAATGGTTATATGGTTACAGTCATATAAAAGAACGAGTTTTCCAAGTTTAAGTGTTCCTGCCAGGGAAGCAGCCTCTGAAGCAACACCCTCCATAAGGCATCCGTCTCCGCAGAGAACATATGTGTAATGATCTACTATATCATATCCGGGCTTATTGAATTTTGCCGCAAGTACAGTTTCAGCAATGGCCATACCTACAGCGCCCGCAATACCCTGTCCAAGGGGTCCTGAGCCCATCTCTACTCCGTCCGTGAGTTCATACTCGGGATGTCCAGGTGTGACACTTCCAAGCTGACGGAAGTTTTTGAGATCCTCAATGGTCACATTGTATCCAAAAACATGAAGAAGTGAGTATAAAAGAGCTGAGCCGTGTCCTGCTGAAAGGACGAAACGGTCTCTGTCAGCCCATTTTGAATCAGCGGGATTTATCTTCATATTTTTTGCCCAGAGAGCATAAGCAGCGGGAGCGGCTCCCATGGGAAGTCCAGGATGTCCGCTTTTTGCCTTCTGGATAGCCTCAACTGACAGGAATCTGAGTGTATTTACGCTTAACTGGTCGATGTTCATAATTAACCCTCCTAAATTATTTCTTAGGTACGCCTTCCCAGTCTTTAAGGAATCTTTCGATTCCGATATCTGTAAGGGGATGCTTTGTCATCTGAACGATTACGTTATAAGGTACTGTAGCGATATCACAGCCTAAACGTGCAGCATGTGTTACGTGAAGAGGATTTCTTATGCTTGCTGCGATGATCTCTGTCTCGATGCCCTGAACATTGAATATATCAACTATTTCTTCGATAAGTGCCATACCGTCGCATCCTACGTCATCAACTCTTCCGATGAAGGGGCTTACATATGTTGCGCCGGCTCTTGCGGCAAGAAGGGCCTGAGCTGCTGAGAAAATAAGAGTTACATTAGTTTTTACACCCTCTGCGCTGAGGATCTTAACAGCCTTAAGACCTTCAAGAGTCATGGGGATTTTGATTACGATATTTTCATGGATCTTAACAAGTTCTCTTGCCTCTTTAACCATGCCCTCGTGGTCAAGGCTTATGACCTCTGCGCTGATGGGTCCGTTGACGATCGTTGTTATTTCCTTTACTACTTCAACAAAATCTCTGCCTTCCTTAGCGATGAGCGAAGGGTTTGTTGTTACTCCGCAGATAACTCCGAGTTCATTAGCCTCTCTTATCTGGTCAACATTGGCAGTATCGATAAATAATTTCATGGTATGTCCTCCTGTAATTTAAACTTATTAAAGTTACCATATTATCTGTATACATTTTTATTTTAAAACACACCAACGCATAAATCAATGAAAACTTAACAAAAATAACGGCTCTGTTTTTTTCAGTGTTCATTTACCTTTTTCAGGAAGTTAATGCTGTTTATGAAACAATATCTGTATCATACCATTTTTTTCGACTACCTGATTTTCTACACCATAAACAAATTTTATTTTTTCCTCAGTTATGGTATTTTTAGGCGTTCCAAAACCGCATACCACAGAATCTTTGATAAACATTATTTTATCGGCATAGATGGCCGCCAGATTTATGTCATGCACTGACATTACCACCGATATTTTTTCATCCCTGGCCAGGGACGATACTAACTCCATGGTATCCAGCTGGTTTTTTATATCAAGCGCCGAGGTCGGTTCATCTAAAACAAGCACCCTTGGATACTGGGCAAGGGCCCTTGCTATAAATATCCGCTGTCTTTCTCCCCCGCTCATTTCTCCAAGTTTTTTATATATGAGGTCTTCTATATGCATCCTGCCCACGAGCTCAAATACCCTTTCCCTGTCTTTCTCCTCCGGTCTTCGACCAAGTCCTGCCGAAAGTCCGAGCATTATTATGTCTATGGCCTCGGTCCCAAATACATCACTGCTGCTTTGAGGCACATATCCGATATTTCTGGCCCTTTGGGAAAGGCTCATTCTGCTAATGTCATTCCCATCGATGCTCACCATTCCAGACTCGGGCTTTAATATGCCGCAGAGGCATTTTAAAAGGGTAGTCTTTCCCGTGCCGTTTGGGCCAAGAATAAATACGGATTCACCATTTTCCACTGTAAAACTGATATCCGACAGCACTGAGGCACCGTTTTTATATCGATAGCAAATGTTTTCTGCCTTCAGGCTCAAACCCTATTCCTCCTTTCCCTTAATATAAGGTGGATAAAAATTGGAACTCCCAGGAATGACACCACTATACCGACCGGTATGCTTACCGGCTGCATCACTTTCCTGCCAATGGCGTCGGCGGAAATAAGCAGGAGGCTCCCCATTATGGCTGAAAACGGTATGAGATATTTATGGTCATTGCCTATCATCATCCTTGCCATATGCGGAGCTGCCAGTCCAACAAATCCTATGACCCCAGTAAAGCTTATGATAGCTGCCGTCATCATTACCGAGACCACACATATCAAGCCCCTAATTTTTTTGGGATTTATTCCTAGGCCCATGGCCATTTCATCGTCACCATAGGACATAATATTAAGTTCTCTGCTCTTGGAAGCCGATAAGGCCAGACCGGCAAGTATTATTACGCCTGATATGGCCGCATCCCTCCAAACACTTCCGTTGAATGTGCCAAAGGCCCACTGAACTATGGAAGAAAGTTTATTTTCCTGGGCAAAAAACTCCACGGCAGATGAGAGAGCACTGAAAAAATAATTAAGGGCTATGCCAGTAAGCACCACCGTTTCAGCCTTCATCCCGGCCTTTAAAGATATCACATAAACGAACATTATGCACAGCGCAGAGGATATGAATGCTCCCGTTATGACACCGGCCTCATTTCCCCAGAATATGCCGTTTCCGAAAACTATACACATGGAAGCTCCAAAGGCTGCTGCAGATGATATACCCATAGTAAATGGGCTGACCAGCGGGTTCCTGGTTACAGCCTGCATGGCCGTACCCGATACAGCCAGGCCGGCACCAGCCGTAATGGCCAGTGCTACCCTTGGCATACGCATAAGCACGATTATTTTATATATGGAGTTCTGCTCGCTGTTTCCAGATGAAAGTTTTCCGGATATCCAGGCAGCAAGTGCCTTTACCGCCTGAGTCATACTGGTATCAGCATATCCCACCGTAACAAAATAAAATCCGGCAGCCACCAGTATAACTAAGCCAAGCACAAGTACATATTTTTTTCTTCTTTCCCTCTGCCTGTATTTTTCTCTTATATCTTTATCTGCCATACTCTCAGTCCTCAAATGAAAAAGCAGGATATGTGTGGCCCTCTATATAGTCCAGCTTCTGATATTTCTCAAGCCATTCTTTGAATATGCTTTCAGGATGCAGGTCTTTCAGCTGCTCCGGATAGAGGAACTTAGCTATATACATGGTGCCCACAAGTTTTGAAGCACCTCCATGGACATAGTGGGAGAGCAGGAGGATATTATCATTTTTCACCGCCTCTATCTCATCCCAGCCGGGCCTTGATATGAGTTCTTCCTTAATGGCCTTATGTTCTTCCTCAGCGGGAGGATAATAGGACGAGTATACATCCGGCGCAGATACCTTTACTATGTACTCAGGGTCAGCCTCAACCACGGCTTCCGATTCTACCTGAACGGCAGATGCGTCTTTGAACACATTATCACCTCCGGAATACTCCACCATGTAATAGAAAAAGTCTCCGGGAACGGTCGTTTTTCCCTCTGTCCTATATTCAAAATATACTGTTTTCTTTTCCACGCCCTTGAGCTGTTCCTGGATATAATCCAGTTTGTCCATGAAAAATGAACTCAGCTCCTCAGCCTCTTTCTCTTTTCCAAATATCTTTCCAAGGATGTCACAGCTTTTCTCAAACTCATTTGTATAATAGGCATTGCATACGATAACATCTATCCCAAAGGGCTCCAGCTGTTTTTCGGCTTTTTCCCAAGTGCCGTTTCCCGTAAGGATAAGCACTTCAGGAGCCAATTCGATTATTTTTTCATAGTTAAGGTCCTTCTGGCTCTTACCGATGACCATATCTTCTGTAAATTTATTTTTCCAGGACTCCTTATCCTGATAAATGTTATAGTCAACCCCAGTGACACTGTCTAAGGCTCCTATGGCATTTATTATCTCAACATTGTAAGCATTGGCAACGACGGCATTTGTTACAGGATAGGGGATCTCCACATCCCTGCCTATGCTGTCCGTTACTGTCATATACTCTTTTTCAGCGGTATTTGTAACTTCTGATGATTTATCCTCTGTCACCTTACCGCCTGCATTTTCATTGCCGCTTTTTTGTGCTGTACAGCCGCAAGAGCTGAACACCAATATAAAAAGCATAAATAACATAAAAACCGATCTTGATATTTTTTTCATTTAATTTCCTCCCGTCTTTCCGTAACGGACTGTAAAGTTAAATGAAAGTTGAAGACCCGTCATTCCTTCTGGTACAATGGTTTTACCACAAACACAATGTACTCCCAGAAAGGAGACGAGTCTTCATGGCAAAATTATACCAACTATGCTGCCCGAAGTGCAACAACAAAGCGGACTTTTATCGCTACGGAAAGGATCCTCATGGACACCAGAAGTATCAGTGCAAGAAATGCAAGCATCAGTGGGCTGAAAACCATCCTTACGAATTGCCCGGGCGTCCTCGGAAAAAAGAATATCCAAGCTGTCCTGTTTGTGGGAAAGCGATGTATGTGCATCATGATCATGAACACTACATCCACTATTCCTGCACGGACAGGAAGTGCAGGCACTCCGTTTTTGTACCAAAGCCTACAGCTATTTCAGCTCCGTCCATGTCTAAGCTCTTTGGAAAGACAGATTTCAAGCGGATGCGCTATCCGGTCCATGTGATCCTCATGGCCTTGACCATGTTCTACCTGGGCAAGAACTCGTTCCGCAATATCGCTCTGATTTTGCGTACCGTAATGAACATCCAGGTGTCTCACACGACCATTAGCAACTGGTGTACCCGCTTCGCCCCAATGTTCCAAAATATTGCGATACAGCTCATTCCCGCGTTGAATTTCAACTCTGACGAGTGGCATGCTGACGAAACCGTGGTGAAGATACAGGGCGAGAAATACTACCTCTGGCTTATTCTGGACAGCGAAACCCGCTTTGTGCTCGGCTTCCACCTGGACCGTCATAGGGACAGCCCCCAGGCTTTTACCATACTGGAAGCCGTGAAGCCAATGGGGACTCCGCAGGCCATTGTTAGCGACCGCTATTTTGCCTACCAGATGCCCGTTAAGACGCTGCATGGGGTCCAGCATATCCGTGTGGAGAGTTTCCACGATGATATTACCAACAACCTTATAGAGTGCTTTAACAAGCAGTTTAAGGCATGGTACAAAACCAAACAGGGGTTTTCCTCTTTCGCTTCTGCCAACAACCTCATTTCCATGTTCATCTTCTTCTACAACTTCGTCCGCCCTCATTCCGCCTTGAACAACCTTACCCCGGCACAGTGCGCCGGACTCAGGCTATCCAAAAAGCGCAAACGGGAGTTTCTGCTCGTTGCGTAGCGATATTGGCTGATTTCGGGTCTTAATTTTTCATATTTACTTTACAGTGCCTT
>JABLTR010050763.1_pt1 | contig 25039 bp, 16 predicted proteins | sample 7160071 | NCBI WGS metagenome assembly JABLTR01 (sample SAMN14651230, study PRJNA627086) | human gut metagenome | isolation source: feces | host: Homo sapiens | reverse complement strand
GGCCGCCTGGCGGGCGAAGGCGAGCGACGACGCGCTTTCGGTCGGCAGCGGCATCTGGCGAAACGCACGCACGTGATCGCCGAACGCCTTGAGCTGGTCGCACGTTTGCGGAGCCCCAAGGCCCTGCAGGCGCGGCGGCCGATCGCCCGTGAGCATCACGAGCGGCACACGCGACGACTCCGCCTCGAGCACAGCCGGATAGTAGTTCCCCACCGCCGTGCCCGAGGTGCAGATGACCGCCGTGGGTCGGCCGCTCGCCTTGGCCAGTCCGAGCGCGAAGAAGGCCGCACCGCGCTCGTCCACGTCCACGAACAGCCGCAGCCTATGGGGATGCCGTCGCGCCAGCTCGTAAGCGCACATGGCGAGCGGGGTCGAGCGCGAACCGGGGCTCGCCACCACATCCCGCACGCCCCAACGCGCGAGCTCGTCCAGAAATGCACCCACGAACAACGCCGTTACAGCCGGGTCTGCGCTCATCGGATGGTTCCTTTTTCAACGCGCTGGTTGTTCGTAGAGCCAGCGAGGGTTTCCGCAGTGCCCGAGATGCAATCGATGGCGGAGGCGTAGCGTGCTTCGCTCCGTGAGCCTTCGCCAGCGGCCGCAGATCGAGTACTGCGGGAAGCCGCAGTGTCGGCTCCATCCTCTCCGCTGAAAGCGGAGAGGATGGTCATGAGCTTCATATCGATTTCGTCGTATTCGGCATCGGCATCGCTGCCGGCCACCACGCCGCAGCCGGCGTACAGCCAGCCGATCTCGCCGTCGAACACGCCGGTGCGCAGCGCGACCGAGAACTCGCCATCCCCATCGCCGTCCACGTAGCCGCACGCCCCGGCGAAGAACCCGCGGTTGTACGGCTCGATGCGCCGCAACAGCATCTTCGCCTCGCCCACCGGCGTGCCGGCCACGGCCGGCGTTGGATGCAAATCCTCCATCATCGACCACAGATCGACGCCCTCCAGCAGGCGCGCCCGCGCAGGCGTGCACAGGTGCTGCACGTGCGTGAGCGGAAGTATCCCCGGCTCGGAAGGCACGTCCACATCGTGGCATGTGCGGTTGAATACTTCGCGGATGAAGCGCACCACGTAATCGTGCTCGGAGCGGTTCTTGGAATCGGCCATGAGCTCGGCTGCCAGCCGCATGCGGTCCTTTTCGGAGCTGCCGGCCGGACACGTGCCGGCCAGGCACATGCTCTCCAGGTTGGATCCGCGCTTGCGCACCAAAAGCTCGGGCGTGCACCCGCAGAAGAACACGTCGGCGTAGCGGTAGAGCAGCACCGTGCCGCGGGCGGACCCGTCGATGAGGTTCACCAGCAGGTCCTTCGACGAGAAAGGGTGTTCGGCGACGAGTTTGAGGCGCCTCGACGGCACCACCTTCTCCACGCGTCCCTCGGCGATGGCGTGCAGGCCGGCGTCCAGAACTTGCCGCCACGCCGCACGCGAATCGGGTTCGATGCGATAGGGTATCGTCTCGCGCCGGCGCGCGGGCGCAGCCAGCGCCTGGCGAGCGAACCGCTCGATACGCCCCGGATACACCGGCCCAAGCGAGTTCACCTGCAGCAGCGTGCCCCGCTCGTTCTCGATGAGCACGATCTCCGGCAACATGAACTTGAGGCGCGGAAACGCCTCGAACAGCTCGTCGGGAGGCGCTGGGTTCTCCGCATCGAAACGGTTGAACGAAAAGAACACGGGCGGCTGTGCCGTCGGCCCTTCGAGTTCGCTCTCGGCATCGTCGAGCGTCGGCAACGCAATGCAGCGTCCCAACCCCATGTAGCGGCATGCCCGCTGCTTGTCGTAGTACACGAACTGGTCCGTGAAGCCCTTCTGCAGCAGGCAGAATGCGTCTACTATGTCGGCCTCGATCGGACGTGTGTGCGAGAATATCCTGGTCATAGGCTCTCCTGCCGCACCAGCTCAACGCAGAGCTTCAATTTTGGCAGTACGGCCTTAACCTTGTCCATGGGCATCCTCCGATCGCATACGCCTGGTGCGCACCGGGCATCGGGCGCGCCTGACAGTATACCCGTGTACGGCCGTGAGCTCGACCAGCCTCGGAGGGACGGAGCACGAAAGCGGGCGATCGTACGTTCCGGACCCTTTCCGGCACTCGCGTGCCTCCCCGCGCTACGCCACGCCGTGCTTGACTCGATCGGCTTCCTCGGAGGTCTTCGCGTCGTTCCAACGATCCATGGTGCCCACCAGATAGCCCGTAATGCGCCGGATGCGATCGAACGGCGCTGCCGCAAGCTCGTAGCGGATGCCCACGTCCTCGCCATCGACTTCGAGGGCGAGTCCCGTGACGGAACTGTTCGGATGGTGGGAGTTGCCGCGATCAAGATAGGCGCGGATTTCAGCGTCGCTCACCGGGGCATCGTCGGGATTGACGTATGCGATATCGACCGCAACGCCGTCGGTCGTTCGCTGCTCGCGTCGCTCTGCCGCGCATTCGACCTTCGATTCTCGTATCGCTTTCATGCTGGTCCTTCCGCTCGTCTTTGCGTTCGATTAAATGATATCTTAATACTATCATATAGCCGTACTCGCGAGACGCGGTGCTCGGCAACGGTTTCGTACGCCGGCAAACGCACGAGCGCAGGCTCAAGCGCAGCAAACTCGGCGTGCGGCTTGCAACCGCGCACGCGCAATCGGGGCTCTGCGCAAATAATCGCTGCCCGAACCAAAGCCGCACGAATGCGACGCTACCACGGCTCGGCGAGAGGGTCATACGACGGCCGGAAGCCTCTTCGAGCGTCTGAGAAGGCGCACCGCAGCCTCACGCTTCGACAAGCTCCACGAGGTCGATGAGCTCCTGGCGGGAGTGTACCCCCGTTTTCGCGAAGATGCTCTTGATATGGCTGCGAACCGTGTTTTTGGATATCACGAGCTCCTCGGCAATGTAGGGCACGTCGCGCCCGCGCGCCAGAAGATCGAGCACGTCGGCCTCTCGGCGCGACAGCCGGTAGCGGTCCACCACGACCACGCATCCCGCCGATACCGCATCCTTCCCTTCGGCGCCTCCCAAGGACAGAGCGGGTTCTGCCAGGATCGCCGGACCGGCCGCGCGCCGGAGGCGCTTTCCATGCGGTGCCACCATGGCGATTGAAAGCAGGTACACCGCCACCAGTGCCACGACCGACAGCTCGGCCAGACCGACGCCTCGCCCCGCTCCCACGAACAGACCCACAACCGAGCCCACCAGCTGACTCGCGTACACGACGCCGGCAAACAGGCCGTAGACAAGCACCGGCGGAAGCGTTTGATTACGCGCAGTGCGGGCGCAGGACACGACCATAAGCGAGGACGTGACCGAGAACACCAGAAACACGAACGACAGCACTATCTGGCGAAACGCACCCTCGAGCAGCGGCAGCAACAAGAACGCCGTTGCGGTGAGAGGAAACAGGATCTGGTACAGCCGCATCAGCGTGACGCGCTCGTACAGAAGCTTCCACGATGCCAACAGCACGATGGAGGCGACGAGCAGCCCTATCATATTGCTCGCATTCGTCTGGCCGATCGACCCGCCACCCGACGCCGACCCGATGCGCACGATACCCACGATGAACGCAGAAAACGCAACACATAACAGCGGCCGCCAAAGCTCTGCCACAGCCTCGCGGCACCGATCGCGCCTCTGGGAGGGAACAATTTCGAACATCGGGTGGGTTTTCGGCGCGCGGCGCCTCGCCACCGCGACGAGCACGGTGGCTGCGGGAGCGAGTGCGAACAGAGAGGCTCCGGGGACGATGCTCTCGGGCAGCAGTTCGACGGCGAAAAACAGAAGTGCGGATACGCCGGCGGCAAGGAACACGACGATGCCTGCGGCGAATACCTTCTGTGCGGCTACGATCTCTTGCAATGTGCAGAACATGAGACCGCTTCCCCAGCCGAAGCAGAAACCTACAGCGACGAGTGACCATCCCGAGGACAACATATTCGTCTGCTCCAAGACGACCAACACGGCCCCCGTCAAGAAAAGCCCCAGTGCGAAAAACGGAGAACGCCAGGCGCGCGCCTTCGGTCGGCGGTAGGCCGCCACCCCAGCTACCGCAAGCGAGGCGGGAAATGCGGCCGTACGCGCGAAGTACTCCGCCATGAGCGCGCCCGGGCTTTCGATCCCCGTGAGAAAACGCAGATACCCGCCCCAGAGCATCACCGAGGTGCATGCCAGGAAAAACCCGTATGCAAGTGCGGCCAGCATCTGCTCGCGCTTCACGTTGTCGCCCGAAAAACGCGGTTTCGGCTTCGATTCCGTGTTTTTCGGGCGACGAGCTTTGAACCCCACCGGTCCGCACCTCCCTCTCCCTCGCACGGATAGCGCCGACATTCGAGCGCATCGACGCCCGCGCGGCGCATGTCCATTGTACCGCACGCTCCGAACGGCCCGACGCAAGGAAGGGCGCCGCGCGGCTTCTGGGCGAAAAACCACCCAGGCTGGGTGAGCCATTGTTTTGCCTGATCGGATACGCTTCGGACAACTCGGAACCCGCTCGCTGCCGCACGGCCCGTTCGCGCAGTAGCTCGTTCCCGGGAGCGTTCGTCACACACAAGGAAGGGAGATTGTCATGGAGGGTACTCTGAACCGACGCAGCTTCGTCAAAGGCGCCGCCCTGGGCGCCGCGGGTCTGGTGGCGGGAGGGGCGCTGGCGGCATGCTCGCCCCAGGCAGACGCGCCGAAGAGCGAATCCGACGCCGCACAGGCGACGGCCACGAACAGCGCCGAGCAGCAGTGGAGCTTCGAGATTGCACCCGAGCCTATCGCCGACGCCGACATCAAGGAGACGGTGGAGTCCGACGTCGTGGTAGTGGGCGGCGGCATGTCCGGCATGGTAACTGCGGCCTCATGCGCCGAGAACGGCCTCAAGGTGACGCTCATCAGCGCGTCCACCGCGCCGGTCAGCCGCGGCGGATCCAACAACGGCGTGTACTCCACGGTCATGGAGCAGATGGGCATCCCGCGCATGGATCCCACCTGGTTCTACCGCATGCAGTATGCGGCCAACGGCGGCAACTTCAGGCCGGGGCTATGGTATAAGTTCTACAACAATTCAGAAGAAGCCATCAACTGGATCATCGACATCGCATCCAAGGCGAACATCAAAACGACGATCGAATCCGGTCCAGCGTACAAGGAAGGCGACCCCATGTACACGCCCACGGCGGCCCACGCCTTCTACGTGGACGACGAGGAGCTGCATGGCGCTATCGGCAACGGCGAGGGATACATCGCCGCGGAGATGGGACGCTACATCACCGAGGACTTGGGCGTGGACGTCCGCTGGAACGTGAAGGGTGAGCAGCTGGTGCGCGGCGGCGTGGCGAACGGCACGAGCGGGCGCGTGGACGCCATCATCGCTTCCAACGCCGACGGCGCGTACACCAAGTACGTGGGTACCAAGGCTGTGGTCATGGCGACCGGCGACTTCTCCCACGATAGGAACATGATGGAGAAGTACTGCCCACAGGCCGTGGAGCTGTGCGATTTCACAACCGACATCAACTACGACCAGGGCATCTGGATGGGCGGCCTCATGCCCGGCGACGGTCACAAAATGGAACTGTGGGTGGGCGGCGCATGGCAGAAGGAGCCCAACAACATCATGCTCGGCCGTCCCAACCTGCCCGGCGACCAGCCCTACACGAGCCACACCGGCCTCATGGTGGACAAGAACGGCCAGCGCTTCATGAATGAGGACGTGCTGGGCGGCCTTGCATGCGCCACAATCATGCACCTGCCCGAAAAGACCGCCTACTGCATCTGGGGCCAGAACCGAGCCGAGGCGGGCGGTCCCTGGGGCGCCATCAACTATGCGCACGGCGAATACTTTACCACCGAAGAGGTTATCGAGCGCTGGGACACCGACGCCGACGGATTCGGCATCGTCAAGGCCGACACGCGCGAAGAGGTTATCTCGAAGCTGGGGCTGCCCGCCGAGACCATCGATACCGTCAACCGTTACAACGAGATGTGCGCGAGCGGTGTGGACACCGATTTCTACAAGACCGCCGACAAGCTCATCCCCATCGGCGAAGGCGACGGCCCTTTCTATGGCGCATCGTTCACACCCGGCTTCCTAACCTCCCTCGGCGGCCTGCGCACCGACGTCAACCTGCGTGTGCTCGACGAGAACGACGAGCCCATCGAAGGTCTGTTCAACGCGGGCTGCATGATTGGCAACTTCTACTCAGCCACCTACACGTTCGCCATGGAGGGCATGAACTACGGCGCCACCTGCATCACCCTGCCCTACGTGCTGGGCAAAGATCTGGCCGCGGGCAAACTCGGGTAAGCGCTACGACCTTGACCAAAGCGCAGTGAGGCGAAACGGCGGATGCGCGAAAGCGTCGCCCCGTACCCCCTCTCCCCGAACCTTACGAGAGGGCGTTCAGGCTTTCGAAACATATCCGGCGCAGCCCTGTATCCCCTCCTAGGCAGGGCTGCGCCACTCACCTGCTGCTCGCAGAAAAGCCCAGCCCTGCAGGGAAACAGGACCGGGCGATCGAATCGCGCCGCAGCGAACAAGGGAGGGAAGGCTTGCCGCGGCGCAGCGGGAATGGCGTTCGAGGCTATGAGGCAATCAGCTCGGTGAGCACGGAGTCCTTCGCCAGCGCCTCGCCCACCAGCTGGCCAAACGTGACACAGCGGCCATGGCTGATGCCGGGGCAGTGCACCGGATAGTCCTTGCCGAAGAAATCGCCCTGCACGTTGCCGATGGCGAACAGGCCCTTGATAGGAGCATCTTCCTCGGTGCACACCTGCGAGTCCTCGTTCACATGAAGACCGAACGGGATGGTCAGCGTCGAGCACACGAGCGGCGTCGCGTAGAACGGAGCCGTCTTCACCTCGGACAGGAACTGCGCCGGGACGCCGAACCGAGTGTCCTCGCCCTTCTGGTACATGGCGTTGTAGCCCTCGACGGATTCTTTCAGCTTGTCGGCAGGCACGCCGATCTGCTCGGCCAGCTCTTCGAGCGTGTCGGCCTTGTACAGCTCGCCGCTCTCGATGCGCTTCTCCATCTCCTCCTCGATGCCGTCAAGCCACGTCTCGTACTTCGTGGGCCACTGCTGCTGCACGTACTTCGGATAGTCGGCATCGAAGACGGACCACGCCATATCGCCCGGCGTGTTCATGCGGGCGTTCGTCAGGTACGGCTCGAACGGGATCTCGGCGCCGTAGCGCTCGCCGTTCTTGTTGACTGCAAGCCAGCTCATGATGAAGGCCGTAAGATTGAAGGTGTATGAGCTGGGTGTGAACTGGTGCACCATGGGCGCTGCCGGGCTCTTCGATATAGCCGCGCCGGCCCAGCTGCCCATGAGGATGCCGTCGCCGGTGTTGGCGCCTTGCGGCGTGTAGATGAACGCGTCGGAGCGGTTGCAGATGGGAGCCCAGGCGTCGACCATCTCCTGGTTTCCGCTGATGTCGCCCGTTGCCAGGATAACGCCCTTGGATGCGTTGAACTGCACGTACTTGCCGTCCTCGCCGGTGGCGATAACGCCTGTGATGCCGCCCTCGGCATTGCCAACCAGCTGCTCGGCATGCGTGTTGAAGAAGTATTCGGCTCCGCTGTCGGTGGCGGACTTGTTGAGCGCCTCGCCCAAGGTCCAGTTGACTTCCTTGCCATCGGGGCGCACGGTGCCCACTTCGTCACCCTTCACGAACGAGACAGCATCGGGATAGATGCGCCAGCGCTCAGGGAGCGTCTCCCAACCGTACTTGGCCGTGCCGGACAGGGCGGACACCATCGAGATGCCCTGCTTGCCCACCATCTCCTCGATGTAGTTGAACACGGGACCGGTCTGCTCGGCCCAGGTGCGCAGCAGATTGTAGTTGACCGTCTGGTTGGACCACTGATACAGCAGCATGCACGCCGTATCGATGTCGATGTTCACGCCGTTCTCAAGCTTCCAGTTGCTGCCGATAGCGGCCACGTCCACGCCGCGAATCTGAATGCTTTCGGTGCGCTCAAGCAAAGCGACCTTTGCGCCGTTGCGCGCCGCCGCCTCGGCGGCCGAGTTGCCCGCGAGGCCGCCTCCGACGATGACAATGTCGTAGTCCTTCGTCTCAGCGATATCGGTAATAGGCTCGGGCGCGACTTCCCACGTGTGCTTGCCGATGCCGTTCGACGAACCCGCAGCCGACGTCGAACCGGAGCCTCCCTCGGAAGCGGCGGGGGCGCATCCTCCCAGCGCGGCAGCCGCAGCTGCACCGGCGCCGGCAACGATCGAGCCTTTCAGAAACGTCCTACGTGAAATACCCATGTCTCATCCCTTCCCGTAACCTTCGCACGCCCCTTGCGTGCAAAGCGCTTCTTCAAGCGCCCTTGCAGTCTAGGGATGAAAGGAAGCGGGCGAAACGCACGAATCCTGCCATTTTCCGAAAGATCGCAGGGTTCGTGCGACAAGGGCGACTCGGTCGCATGAATCGTGCGACTATGCGTTTAGCACCAGGTCGATCAGCTCCTGTCTGCTGTGCACCCCCATTTTCTGGTAGATGCGGCGAACGTGGGTGTTCACCGTGTTCTCGGATATACCCAGGCTCTCGGCAATCCATGGCTGCGTGCGGCCTACCGCCAACAACCGAATGATCTCCTGCTCGCGCTGCGTGAAACCCCACTCCTGGCAGCGCTCCTGCAGCACGTCGTCGGGCCGATCCTCGACGTTGGGAGAAACCTCCGCAACCGGGCGCACGAGCACCTGAGGTGCGAACAGCTCCCACACCTCCTTGCTGGTAAGCAGCAGCACGATGGCGACCGTCATCAAGTACCCGACGAACATAGCCTCCTCGTAACCATGAGCGTTCGTGGGCATCGCGAAGGACAGGACGATGGCGATCGCAGCTCCCGCCGCATAGCACGCGCCCACCGCCAGCCGCATGACGGCGATAGTCTTTACCGGCTCGCTCGAGCGCGTATGGGCGACCTGCGAGAAAATGACCCAACTGAGCACGTCGAATACCGTATATCCTCCGATAATGACAGCTCCCGACGCTTCAAACGACTGACCGTCGTACAAAAACGGCATGAGCGAGAAACCGGCGACCATAGCCAGCAGCCCCAACCGATACATCCAGCTCGCACGCTTCGGCGCAACGAGCACGACCAAGAACGCGACCACCGCCACCATACCTCTGACAACCTGGATCAGAACGCCGCCGCCTATAGCCGACTCAACCGCTTGCGGGGCGAACGACGCAAGATGCTGGACGTATCCGAAGCCGATCATGATGAGCATCACGGCGCCAAGGGCTGGCAGCGACACGCCGAAGCTGGAGCGCAGGCGCTCGGCCAGGTTCTGCTCGGACGATGTAGTCAATTCGTTGCGGAAGCCATAGGTGCTGAGTTTCGGATCCACTCGAGCGAGCATGAGCAGCGAAGCCGCCGGAAGCAGCGCGAAGAAGCAGGCGGAAGCCACCGGGATCATGAGAAGCAAAGGGACGTCGACCACGAACGCGAACGCGAAGCCTCCCGCGACGTAGACCATGGCGCTACGAGCCCCGTCACTGCTGTAAACCGCACCCCACGCCAAGCCGGCGAATCCCATGAAGATGGCGCAGAGCACGGCACCCGCGAACAGCAGCGTCCAGCTATCAGCGAACCCCGCGCATACGAGCACCAGTGAACCGACGGCGCCTGCGACCGCAACCGCCGCCATGATCTTCTTTCTCGCCAACAGCCGGCGCATCGCGTCGCTGCGACGCATTGTGACCACGTACAGCGGTACGCCGAATGCGAATATGCAGATCGCGGCGATCTCCGACATGAACCCTTGTTGGCCAGACGGACTGAAGAATACGCTCATGAATAGAGCGTCGAACCACGCCCACAGGAAACCGGAACCGATAATAGCTTTTACATCGAACCGCGCGAAACCTTTGCGAACAGCGAACGGCATGCGATCCTCCCCCTCCTGGGCGCATTATAGTGGAAGACCGTGAACCGTGCGCAGCGGAAAGCGAGGACGACGGCGCTGCCAGCTTCACTCGTCGTGCTTCGTACGGGCGCCGTTAGGGCGCTCTTCGATTCGCTCGCTCTTTTGAACAACCAGCGCGATAAGCTCCTAGCGCGTACGGACGCCTGTTTTCTGATAAATATGTCTGATATGGGTTTTCACCGTGCTGTACGAAATGAATGCATCCGCCGCTATCGTCTTAGCGGTTTTTCAGCAAGATGGGTGAGGATACCCTCCGCGCACCGGTCGGCTCCCGTTCTCGAAGCGCGATGACGGCTCCTACCCTTCGCGGTCGGGTATACTTGACACCGGCTCATAGACGTTCTGCGAAAGAAACGCACATGGAAAACCGCAAACTCATCGTGCTCGTCGGCTTGGGATACGGAACGTTCCTTGCCGTTAACATCGCTTTCATGTGGGGAGGATTGTCCTTCGCGATGGAAGCCGACGAGTCCGTGCGCAACCTCTCCCAGCTTTTCCGCATCGGCGCTACGGTCGCCATAGCACTCGCGCCTCTGACGGTTCTTGCAATTGCTGTGCTTACCGGCTTCCGACGCTCCAGTCGATCACTCCGCGTTGTCTTCACCGCTCTCTTGGCTCTTTCGATGGCAATGTTTTTGGCCGCATCGTTGTGGTGCCCTTCGGCATCCGTCGTTTTCCTGATTGTCGGCGCGGTGTTCGGCATTACGAACGGCATGTACTTTCTACTCTGGGGAGAGGTGCTCTCTCGTTTGGAACCCCGGGCATCCTTCGCAGCCATGCTCATCATGGGAGGGGTGTCGAGTTTGTCCAGTATAGCCCTCTTCCAGATCGAGGGTTTCTTTACTCCCAGGATAGCGGCGTTCGCCTTGCTCGTACCCGCCTTCCTGCTCTTCGAACACTGCGCCAACGCCACCGAGGCGCTTTCTGAAAAGTCGACCGTGCACGCTCCGCGGTTAGGAAAATCCCCTGCGCGTTCGACGCTGCGCCCGGTCTTGGTACCGGTGCTCAGCGTGGCCGCCTTGGCCTTTGAGTTCAACGCTATCCGCGAAGTGGCCGCCAGCAACTTCAACGGCACGCTCATCAACACGCTGTCGACGGCGGGAGTGCTGCTGGCCGCCGCGATACTCGGCGTTGCGTCGTTCGTCAAGAAGCGGCCGCCCGACATCGACAGCATATATCCCTGGGTAGCGCTCGGCTTGGCAACGCTACTCATTCCCACGCTCTTTCTCGAATCGTTCTACTGGCCCGTTCTCACGGCGCTCGTCAGCATCGCGTACACGTTCATGGAGGTTCTGCTTCGCACCATTCTGGCAAAGATCGCGTACACTAGGCGCGACAACCCGTTCATCGTGTTCGGCTTCGGTGAAGGTATGGTATTTTCAGCTATCGGGCTGGGAACGCTCGTCGGATCGCTCGTGTACTTGAGCGGCCTGTCCAAAGACGTGCTGGTCGCCATCGTGCTCATGGTCTGCATCTACCTGCTCGTCTTTCCTTTTGTCCTCGGCAAACTGGAGACGAAGAAGCGCCTATCCGACTTCGAAGGGGCGGCGCGCGGCAATTTGGAAACGCGTTGCGCCGCCCTGGCTGAAACGAACGGCATCAGCCCGAGCGAGTTGAAGGTGATGGTCCTGCTCGCCCAGAAGCTGAGCTACGCCGCAATCGCACAGAAGCTTATGCTGAGCGAGAACACTGTGCGCAGCCACTGCAAATCGATCTACCGGAAGCTCGCCATCCACAGCAAGCAAGAGCTCTACGACCTTGCAATGCGGAAGCCCTGATAGCTCTTATTGCACAAGCGAGCCCTTCGCCACAGCTGCGCCCAGCAATGCGCCGAGCGTGATGCAGCGCCCATGGCTCAGCCCGGGAGCGCAGATGGGATAGTCGTTGGCGAAGAAGTTGCCCTGCACGTTACCGCAGGCGAACAGACCCTCGATCGGGCGCTCTTCAGAGTCGAGCACGCGCAGCTGATCGTCCACATTCAACCCTCCGGGAATGACCAGCAGTTTGGCCGGCACCTGCGAAGCGTAGAACGGAGCTTTCGCAATAGGCTTCAAGCAGGCCGGATCTTTGCCGAAGTCTTCGTCGACGCCGAGGTCGACGAGCTCGTTGTAGCGAGCGACCGTCGCCACAAGCGCATCGGCAGGAACATCGATCGTTGTCGCGAGCTCTTCGAGGGTCTGGCCCTCGAACGTGGCGCCTTCATCGATACCCATCTGCACGATTTCAGGCAGGGGCGGCACGGCATCGGGTGTCATGCTGCCGTCCATGAAATACTTCGTCAGCGAGCCGGCAGTGTTGAAGTTGTACGTGCTCAGAGCAGACATGGAAGCCATCTGGCTCTCGTAGTCCGCGTCGAAGATAGTCCAGACAGTGCGTTTCGCGCTGCTCATCACCGCATCGGTAATGCCGGGCAGCGTTGTGTTCTCGTCGGCGAACCGCTTTCCGTTGGCATTTACCCGCAAGAAGGACGCAGTACACAGCGCACCGCCGCCTTGGATGGGATGAACCATGGGGCCATGATTGCCCGGCTGCATGGAAGCGCCCGCCCAGAGGGCCATGTTGATGCCGTCGCCCGTGTTGGCCTCGGGAGGAATGTAGGCGGTACCGTGCACGCGACCAACCAGCGGACACCACTCCGCCACCATGTCCTCATTTCCGCCATAGTCGCCCGTCGCTAGGATCACGCCTTTGGAAGCAGTGTACTTCACATACGAGGAACCCTGCGAAGCCACCACGCCAATAATATTGCCGCTCCCGTCTTTCAGCAGCTGTTCGGCCCTTGTTTTGTAGTACGACGCGCCACCGTTGGCAAGCGCGCGCTCCTGCATCCAGCCGACAAGGGCCTCCATGCACTCATGCACCCCGTATCCCGCCAGGTTATGATCGGTCGGATACGTGCGCGTGGTGAAATCGGGGGCATTCGCTGTTGCAGACGAGCCCATGCCCAGCACGAATTCGGCATCGTGATCGGCTGCAAGGTCGATTATGCGATCGAACACCTCGCCGGACTTGTCGGCCCACAGTTTGATGAGGCTGCCGTTCGCTTTGTAGCCCGATGCCTTCACCAAATCGCTGACCAGCTGGCCTTTGTCGATCGAAACGCCCGCGGCCTTTTGCACCCGCGTGTCCACGGCGGCCATATCGAGTCCACGTGCGCTCGGCTGCGACATCTTTTCGATGATAACCGCCTTCGCTCCCGCTTCGCACGCGTGCATGAACGCCGTCATACCGGCCACGCCGGCTCCGATGATGACCACGTCCGCCTCAACAGTTTCGGAGATGTCGTTTTCAGGAATAGGGTCGGGTACGGTTTCCCATGAACGGGCCTTCGTCGTCCCTGCCGTTGGCGAATCGTCCGCACCGCCTTGCGGCGCACATGCAGCCAGCGAACCCGCTCCCGCCAAGGCTCCCATGGTGACAGCACCTTTCAAAAAGTCGCGTCTGTTGATGCTCATGTTGTCCTCCTCCGTATTGGTCAATCAGACGAGATGCATTCTGCCCGGGAGGAGGCCGACGGCAACCACATTTCTAGGGTGAAACCATGGTTCACCCTAGAAATGTGATCGGAGATATAGAAAAGAGAGGATCGATAGTCCAAGAGACCGCAAAGCTCATCTTATTCGACGAATTCGAAGCGGACAATCTGTCGAAACTTGAGTTAAAGGCCTTCAGTAAGTTGCCCGACCGTGAGGTCGAAACCATTTGCAATACGCTCAATTGTTTTAATGCCGACGTTAATCTCGCCGTTCTCTATCGCAGCAAGATAGCTCCTATCAATGCCGGACGCTTCTGCAAAAGCACGCTGTGTCATACCGCGCTCATCGCGCAGCTCTTTTATCCTCAAACCCAGCGTCGTCTTGATATCCATACCGAAGACGGTAAGGAAAGCTGCTAAACTAGGGTGTAGCAAATCAACAACAAATTGCTTTCTGATGCCAAGGAGTTCAACATGCCGGTAGTCTGGCGCCTCGATCGCATCATGGCCAAATACGAGATCAGTCTTAAGCAGCTAGCTGACCGAGTAGGCATTACTCAAGTTAATCTGTCTCGCATTAAAACTGGAAAATCAACAGCGGCACGTTTCTCGACGCTCGGCGCTTTATGCGAAGCGCTCGATTGCCAACCAGGGGATCTGCTTGAGTACATTCCCGATGCGTCTTTTAATAAATAGGAAGCATGACTTGACTTGATCGATGATCACGATCTCTTGCCCGCACGCGCGTGCGGCCGCGCAACTGCCGCCACAAAAACGAACTGCGAAAGCGACGGTGACCCGTCGTGTTCCTCGAAATATGCCGAGAGCTCGTCTTTGTTGTGGATGCCCAATTTCTGATAGATATGGGAGATACGCGTGTTAACGGTGCCGAGGGAAAGGTACAGCTCCGCTTTGATTTGGGATCGCGATCGACCTAAAGCGAAAGCACGAGCACCTCCTCTTCCCGATCGGGCAAGCTACGCCGCGATTATATTACCGACGAGGTATACGATGAAAAGACTGGCCACGATATCGGTTTCCCAAAGGTGGTATGTACAAGGGAGTCACGATCAAGTGGTACAACGAGCAAGCTGCAGCCGGCTACGATGAGGACTTCCATAAGCCGCCAACTGGTTACGAATCCCCCCCCCGCAACCGGTCGCCGCATGCGTCAGCCCAAAAGGCCTTGATGGGCGGAGTTTTCAAAATCCTCCACCATATCGGCAAGTTCCTGCCGCGAATGAATATCCACCTTACGATAGATGCGCTTGATGTGCGTTTTCACAGTGTTGGCCGAAATGCACAGCTCTTCGGAGATTGAGGGAGCGTCCCTGCCGAGCAACACCATGCGCAGCACTTCTTCTTCACGGCTTGTAAGCCCGTACTCTTCGGAGACGAGAGCCGCAAAATAGTCCCGACTTAAAAGCGTTGAAGGTGCTCCTCCTCCGTCATCGCCTTCCTGTCCGCTTCCCAAAACGATGTCGGAGTCGTATGCGCTGCCATCATGCAAGCGAGCGGCTACCAGCAGAACCGCGAACACTGCGAATACCAGAACGTACATCCCCACGCCCGTATAGTCGCGCGGCAGCAATCCCACGACATATCCGAGCGTCGGAAAGATGTTCACCACGCCTGCCGCGGCAGCGTACAGCCCCGAAGCCGAGAACCCCTTGCGCTTCGCAATGGAGGCGCACAGCGGCATGAGCAGTATGAGGCAGAGGTTGAACGCAGCGCTCACGATACCCATGCACAGCACCTGCAAAACGCCGGCCACGAACGCTTGCAGGACTATCAGCAAGCAGGCAATTGGACAGAGCAGGCGAAACACCCATGCAACGCTGAAGGAGCGCACACCCGGCATCGACGCCGCCAACAAAACGACCGAAACGGCAAACGCCTCCCCGATGGCGAAGAACATACTGGCAAGCGCATCCAATCCGGCGACGGTCCATGAGTATTGGTAGGCGAACCCCAACGCCCCCGCGCAGATGATCGGAACGAAAAGGCCTTTGATACCGGAAAGCAAGCGGACGTTATCGCGCTCTTTCTCGCCCGAGCTGTTTTTCGCAGGCATCGCAAGCTTTACAGAAAAACCGGCGGATAAGACAAGGAAAAGGCATTTGGTGACCAGCACCGCCTCCGCCGATTGAAAGGCGCTAATGAAGATAACGGCGAACGATGCCATAAGGCTGCCTGCCAGAATGCAGAACTGAAAGCTGCGCCTGTCGAACAGATAAGCGACTCCTGCCCAGAACGCGAAAAGCACCGCGAACGAGGCGCCCGTCCCAACGTGCAATCCAGTCATAATTCCGAAAGGAATCGTCAGGATACCATGGTTGTGCAGGTAGAATACTCCTTGGCTCACCACGATTGTTCCTGCGGCGATCAATGCCAAACCAAGCGGAACACGCTTGATGCCGCGCGGCAAAAGCGCTGCAGCAACGAGAAAATACACCATGAAGAACGCCGTGTTCTCCACGATGCGCGAGGATATCGTCTCCGTAGCTAATTGCTGATACCCTTGAGAGACGAACACCTGCGTTGCAGAAGCTACGAATGCGGCATATCCAACGACTGCCACAAATACCCTTTTCCTCGAATCCATGCCAGATCTCCCCGTCTTGCACAATTCCCTGACCCGATTGTAGCGGAGCGGCTTTGTTTCGCAGGCACGATCCGTCACCCACGCCGGGTGATCTTTCGGCACGCACCCGCCAAGCATGGTTTCAGGCCGGCAATCGACGAGTACGGTTTGTGTCGTCTGTTATCGAAGGGAAGGGAAACCTATGAAACTCACGCGAAGGAATTTTTTGCAGGGAGCAGCGTGCGGCATTGCCGGAACAGCGCTTGCAGGCGTCGTCGGCTGCTCACCCCAGGGCCAAACAGCATCCGACCAAACCGCCGGCGAGGGCGGAGAATCCGCAAGCGCTACGGAAGAAAAGGATGTCGCCCAAACCTACGAATGCGACATATGCGTCGTCGGGGCAGGGTTTTCCGGCATGATAGCAGCGGTACAGGCGCATGAAGACGGAGCGAATGTCATCGTGCTGGAGGCGGCCGATATCACAGGCGGGGCCTCGGCGAACGGCGTAGAGGGGTCGTTCGGGGTGGATTCAAGCCTTTCAAAGGAGCTCGGCATCCAAGTGGATTTGAAGAACATCCTCATGAGCGAGATGGAGCAATCCCAATGGCGCGCAGACGGCCTTGCCTGGCTCGAGATGATGGAAAATTCTGGCCAGAATATCGATTGGCTCATTGAGCAGGGTGTAAAGTTCGACAAAGTGGACGACTACCACGGCAAGGACTATCGAACCTTTCACTGGTATCAAGGCGGCATCACGGAAGGCTATATCAATCCGATGACGGCCAAACTAGAAGAACTTGGCATCCAGGTGGAGTTCTCGACCAAAGCCGAGGAGCTCATCCTCCACGATGGAAATGTATGCGGAGTGTATGCGCAGAATAAGTCCGAGTGGATACAGGTCAATGCGAAAGCCGTCATCTTGGCCACCGGAGGATTCGGCGCGAACTATGAGCTCTGCTCGAACATAGGCTACCCTGCCGATCGGCTCCTATCCGTCGGATCGCCTCATGACGACGGGTCCGGGCATGACATGGCCATCACCGCCGGCGCAAAGGATTTCGCAGATTACGCAGCCGACAACTGCGGCTCCATCATCAAATCGTTCTCCTTCAGTATGACGAATCTCGGTTTCTGCATGGCACCTCAAATTCCATGGATCAATGAAAGCTGTGAGCGATTCTATAAGGAGGACAACTGCACGGTAAACCTCTCGCTGGCGAATCCGCCGAAATGGAACCAGGAACGCTCGTTCATGATCTGGGACGAAGCCATATTTGAAGCGTATGCCGCCACCCAGGAGGACGACATACGCGCCCTCTTGGAAAGCGCGCTCGCCTCGGATGAGGGAGACGTATTCAAAGCGGACACCTTCGCCGAGCTCGCCAAGGCCGCCGACTTGGATCCGGACCGGCTTGAGAGCTTTGCGAACGAGTACAACGCCATGTGCGCCACGGGCAAAGACGAGCTCTGGGACAAAGATCCTCGATTTCTCGTCCCTTTGCAGAATCCCCCTTACTACCTGGCTCAACCGATCAACGCCATGTTCACCACTATCGGAGGCGTGGCAACCAATCGCAATGCTCAGGCCATCGATGCCGACCATCATGCAATCGAGGGGTTGTACGTGGTGGGCGTGGAAGGCTGCATGCTCTACCGCAATGTGTATACCATCGGCACGCCTGGCTCGTGCAGCGGCAATTCCATCAATACCGCGAGAACCGCCGCGAAACACGCAGCGGCGAGACTCTAGATGATCGGAAGCAGGTGCGATCCTTCGCGAGAGAGCACGACCGAATGGTACCGGCAAAGCTTTAGAGAATCGGAAGCAGAGTGCGGCCCCTCCCCGAGCGCCACCGCTTCTGCTTTCTCGCCAGTACGCGGGGGCCGCATCTCATCGATGCGGCCCCCGCGCTTTCGCCCTACAGGCTCTTGATTTCGCCTTACAGGCTCTCGCCGAGAATCGTGCGGACGGCATGGCGCGCGTAGGTCATCGTCCTTCCGCTGGCCAGACCCGTGAACAGGTTGGGATACGAGTGCGCGAAGAATCCGCCCGACACGTCGCCCACCAAATGGAGGCCCGTGAACGGCACGCCTTGGGCATCGACCGGGTTCAGATCGGTGTTGACATGGACGCCGTCGAGCGTGCACAAGAGCCTGCTGCACGTGCGCAGCCCGTAGTACGGAGGCTGATCGAGCGCGATCAGGCGATAAGGTTCTTTGTAGAAGTCGTCGTCATGGCCCTTGGCGGCAAGCTCGTTGTAGCGCGCAACCGTTTGGGCGAACGTCTCGGGAGGTATGTTGAGTTTTGTCGCCAGTTCTTCGGGTGTGTCGGCGCTCTGCACGAAGCCGGCTTGCTCCCATTCGGCGATAGTGTCCGGCAGCGTTTCGTACTTGCCATCGGACGGAGCTCCATTGGGATACGGGTAGTGGCGCGCGCAGCCGACCGTTTCGAACTGCTTCATGTGCTCAAGGTAGTTGGCGTCCCAAATGGTGCACCAACAATGCTCGGGCTGATAGGCCGCCGCATGGACAATGTAGTCGTAGGGCGCCGATTCGTTGGCGAACCGCTCGCCGTTCAAGTTCACCTTGAGCCACGCCTGCGACCCGAACCGGACCTGCTTTTTAAGTTCGGGCCATCCCAGGCCCTCGGTGCAGGTGAGAGGCGTCTCGTTGGGATACATGCCGGTGCGATCAAACACCATGCACGCATGGGTCTCATCGAATGCGGCTCCCATCCACAAGCAGGCTTTGATCCCATCCCCGGCGGTCAGGCCGGCCGACGTGTAGCCTGCCGGCATGCTGGCAAGCGTCTGCGGCTGGAGAGCCCGCAGCATGTCTATGTTGTGCTGGTATCCGCCGGTTGCCAAAATGATGCCCTTCGTCGCCTTGAAGCGGATCACCTTGCCGTCGGCATCCTGGGCGAGAGCGGCGGTAACCGCGTGATCGTCGTGCTCGAACTTCACGAACGCCGTCTCGAAGCGGAACTCGCCGCCCAGTTCCTCCACGTACTCGGGCCATACCACCTTGCTCGTCCGCTCAGGGTCGTCCCATACGGGGCTGTGCCCGGATTGGAACTTGGGATAAGCGCCGGGATCGTCGAACGTGGCGGAGTAGCCGCCCTCGAACAGCAAGTGCCCGACGTTGCGTCGTTCAAGCAGGTCGGCGTACCAGTCGATCGCTTCGCAGCTTTCGTCCAACCACAGCTTCACCAGACGCTGGTCCATGTCGTTGGCGGCATACATGGTGATGTAGTGTAGGCACGCTGCCGGGTCGGGGCTGTTGTTTTCTGCCCGTTGCAGCTTCGAGCCGATGCCTCCAACATCGTCACGCACCATGCCGGCCGCGCCGGTCTTTTCGATCGTGATGGTTTTCAAGCCCTTTTCCAGGCAGGTCATGGTCGCCACCATGCCGCCTGAGCCCGCGCCAATGATGAGAACATCCGTCTCCACCGTTTCCTCGGGCTCGCCAACATCGGGCTCGGCGCCAAGCCAGTCGGCCGCGGATGCGGCGTTGGCGGACGATCCTGTCTGGGTGACATCGTGCGAGCCGTCATCCGAGGCGCTGCTCGACCCACCGCCCGATGGCGAGCAGCTTCCCAAAACACCGAGGGCTGCAATGCCGGCTGTTCCCGCAACGGCCCCTTGCAAGAAGCTTCGGCGCGTCAGCTCATGCTCCATCTTCCCCATCTTCTCCTCCTTCAACGTTCGGTAGAAAGCGCGCGGCCTCATTTCGAACTACGGCCGCTGCGCCTGCGCAGCTAGCACGTTACGATTCCTCCGATGTGCTGTCACTCGGGCGCGTGGATCGGCGGGGATGATCTTGCTCATCCCCCTCATCCTTCTCCATCTACTACCCATTCCATCAGGTAATTCCATGCCTAACGAAAGCTTCGACTCGACGGATCGTCACCGGCACTGCACGTATTTGCTATAGAATGGGAACGACGGCATGGGAGGGTCCTATGGGGATATGCTCGACGTCGAAACAGCCGGGGCGCGATTCCGCCCCTCATGGAACCGGAGATGGCAAGACCGTCGGTCTCTTTGCCCGGCTGCCTTCCATCCCTCTTGCTTTTCTGGGGTTCGGCATCTATCGCGCGTGGATCGAACTAGCCTTCGTCGGATCGTTTGTCGATTTTCCAGCCACGCAGTACAGCGGACATGATTGCTTCGATCTGACGATTCTTGCGACGGCGCTCGTCTTCGTCGCCGCCTCGCGGCGTCTCGGCACCCTGTACAACCGCAAGGTGCTCTACGGAGCGTGCGGGATCTCCTTGATCGGATCCACGCTGGGGCTGTTCGCTTCGCTGTACGCCCCGGAGTATGCCGCGACGCTCGCCGTGCCCTCTGCGGTGCTGGGCGGGTTCGGCATTGCCTTGAGCATCCTGTTCTGGTCAGAGCTGTACTGCTGCCTCAATCCAGTGCGCGTCGCGCTGTATTTCTGCGCATCCATTGTTGCGGGAGCGATGCTCATCTACATCTGCCGAGGATTCCTCATGCCGTGGCTTTTCGCTGCCATGCTGATCATGCCCCTCGCATCGCTCGCCTGCCTTCGAGCGAGCTTCCGCTCCCTCCCTCCCGAAGAACTCCCGCATCCGTACCGGGGTAGCTTCTCCTTCCCTTGGAAACCGGTTCTGCTCATGGCCTTGTTCGCCTTCGCTTACGGATTAAAAGAGTCCTCGCTCTACGCAAGCACGTTCGGGCCGCATTCGGCATTCGGCACCGTCGTTATGGCATCTCTCGTATTCGTCGGCGTGGTGTTTCAGGGCGGCAAGTTCGACTTTAGGGTGATCTACCGGTTCGCCCTGCCGCTCATGGTGGGAACGTTCCTCATCCTGCCAAGCCTGGGATTTCTGGACAATGCAGCGGCTGACTTCTGCTTGACCGGCGCGTACACCGCCTTCTCCATCCTCATCATGATCATCCTGACCAGCCTGAGCTTCCGACAGGGCATATCCGCCATTTGGCTGTTCGGCATCGAACGCGCCATACGCGTCTCGTTCAACATGCTCGGACGGCAAACGGAATCGCTCGTTTCCGAAACCGATTTCATGGGCGGTCTTCCTCCGGACTTCGTTCTGAACGCGCTCGTCATCCTTCTGGTAGCCGTACTCACCATGATGCTTCTGACGAGCAAGGGAATGCCGGATCGCTGGGGAGTCGCCTTTTTCGATAGCTCCGAGGACGCCGACGAAAGCTATCTCGTCAACGACCAGCATCTTGCGGCGCTGTGCAAAAAGGTGGCGAAAGAGCGCCTGCTCTCGCAACGAGAAGAGGAGGTGCTGTTCCTGTTGGCTCAGCGAAAGTCGATCGGCGCCGTTGAGAAGGAACTCGTGGTGGCCAAAGGAACCGCGAAGACCCACATCAGAAACGTGTACCGCAAGCTTGACGTGCACTCGCGCGACGAGCTTGTCGAATACCTGGAAATGCACGACTGACGTTGCGACGACACCTGCCATCATAGCAGAGCCCGGCGGCGCGGACGCAAAAGTCATGCTACAGTATCGATGCCCCCTCGCCGATGTCTGTCATCGGCGAAACGAAGCCAGCAAGGAGAAATGCGTGCAAGAGGGTTCTGTATCCACGTTCGTTCGGGAAGCGAAGGGCCTGTGCGTCGATGCTTCGGCTGCGCTCAAAAGCAACCTCCTTCTCGTACTTGGAAGCATCGCATGGTGGGGCAGCCATTTTTTGTTGCTCTGGAACGTCCCCATCGCAACGCTCGATTCGTTCATGAGCGGCTATGACGGCAGGTTCGTGCTCACCATCGCAGGAACCGTCGTCGCCCTCGGAGCCTTGGCCTTGCTTGCATGGCGCAAGCCGAACCTCAGCTTGTACGCGCATCCCGCCTCGTATGCGATGTTCGCCGGCTGCGCATCGCTTGCGCTCGTGCTGCTCGTGATACCATCCATCGTCGAAGCGGGCGCCTTCGCGGGCGCCGTCGGCGCGTTGCTTTCCGGTATCGGGAACAGCTTCGCACTGGTCCTGTACGGCGAGCTGCATGCGCGCATGGGCTACCGCTTCGTACCGCTGGCCTGCGCGGTCGAGACCGTCGCAGGGGTTGTCGTGTTCGCCCTGCTCTCGCAGCTGCCGATGATCGCGGAAATGGTTGCAGCCGCAATGCTCGTGCTGATTGCCGCCGCCCTCTATTTCACCTCCGCTCGCTCCCCTGAAAGATCCGCAGACGTTCCCGCTCCGACGCGCGTCGATATGACCGTGCGGTCATTGGTGGCCCTCGCCATGCTCACCGGGTTCGCTTACGGCCTTCTGCGCACATTCGCTATCGGAGGTCTCGAAGCGGCCAGCATGCGTGCGGGAATGACCTCGGAAGCTATCGGTACCTGCCTGAGCGCACTTCTATTGGTCGCCGTCTTTTTTCTCCAATACCGGCAGTCGCTTTTCGAGCAGTGCCTGTTGTTCGTTGTTCCGCTCGTGGCCACAGGGATGCTGCTGATATCGGTACAGGGAGTGAGCGTGGTCGCCCCTATGGCCGTCAACACGGGGGGTTTCGCATGCTTTTTCAACCTGATGTGGTATTTCGCAGCGGTTTTAGCCGCACGCAGGACACGGCATCGCGTTACTTTTCTCGTGGCATTGCTGTTCTTCGGCAGCCAATTCGGACAGCTGCTGGGAGCATTGGTGCCCGTGCAGTTCGCCAATGCGTTTTCCAGCGGACTGATGTATATGCTGCTGCTCGTTCTAACGCTTTTCCTCTACTGGCGCGCGAAATCGCTTCGAAGCGCTGCGGAGGCACCGAATCAAGCGGCGGCGTTGTCCGCCGTTTACGGAGAAGACTCAGTGAGCAGCCAGCCTGCTGTTTGGGTGAAGCAGTTTGGCCTGAGCCCCCGTGAAGCGGAGATAGCACAGTTGCTCGTGCAGAGGATCCCCTATAAACAGATAGGCGAAGAATTGTTCGTTTCGGGAAACACGGTGAAAACTCACGTGCGCAACATCTACAAAAAGGCTGACGTATCATCGCGCGAAGAGCTGCTCGAAAAGCTGAACGACCTCACGAAAAAAGGGTGACCCCGGAAATTTCTTTTTATTCTTCCTGATCAAAAGTACTATTTGAATTCACACTTTATTCGCGATTGCCGCATGCGGCAATGGTTCCTAGAATCCTTCAACGGTTCCGAAGCAATCGAAGGAGGAGGGAATCGCCATGAGCGATAGTTCGAGAAATCTTGATCGGCGCACGTTCTTGAAGGGGGGACTCGTTGCAGGCGCAGCCGCAGCAACCGGCTCCATGTTGGCGGCGTGCTCGCCGCAGTCCACCGGCGCATCCGGCGCGCACGACGATGCCGACGGCGGCACGACAGCTTCCCCGGTGGGCGCCGGCTATGCCAACCCCGACGGCGTAGGCATTCCAGTCAATCCCGACTCGACCGAGGATGTGGATGTCGTCGTCATTGGCTCCGGCATGGGCGGTTTTACGGCTGCGATGCTCACCAAGGAGCAGGACCCTGATGCAAAGGTGGTGATGCTTGAAAAGCAAGACGCCCTCGGCGGCAATACGAACTTCGCCGAAGGCGGTGCCGGATTCCTCAACATGTCGCCGGAAGAGGCGCGCGCGGCGGTGCAGGCGGATATGATCCAGCGCAATTTCGTCGTGGACGCATCGCTGTTCTACGCGCTGCGCACCCAGCAAGGAGATTGCGCCGACTGGCTGTTCGGGAAGCACGGAGTGCGGGTAAAAGACTACGGCAGCGGGCAGCCCCTCTACGAGGGCGGCACAGGCGCATCCGCCATCGCAACGCTCACCCCGCAGGCCGAACAGCTGGGCGTCGACATCCGCACCGGCTCCCGCGCGTTCGCGCTCGTTTTGGAAGACGAGTATGCCGTCACAGGCGTGCAGTACAAGGCTTCCGACAGCAGTGTCGTCCAGCTTAACGCCAAGGCCGTGGTGATCGCATCGGGCGGAATGAACAGCAACCCCGAGCTGCTCAAGCTCTATTCGAACGTGGATCTGAACAAGGTCATGCCCCTTGGCGTCGGGCAGGACGGCGACGGCCACCTCATGGTGGAGCAGACCGCGCATGGACGCACCGGGCTGCAGACTATCGATGGATTCTTCGCGGGCATCGGCACGGCCGACGATCCGTGCGGGTTCGACTCCGACCTCAACACGGCTGCCGGATTCCAGTTCTCGAGCGTCTTTGTGAACCAGTACGGCAATCGCTTCTACGATGAGTCGTTCGGCTTCAACACCGGCTCACAGCTGTTCTTCACGTGCATCCCGCAGGTCGTCTTGTCGCAAAGCCAGGCGTTTTCGCTGTTCGATGAGTCCTATATCCAGAGATGGGAGGCCGGCGAATGGCAGAACGGACACAACGGATTCGATAGCGCCACGAAAAAAGGAACCCCGCTCGAAATCCGATCGAACATCGAAAAGGTGCAGGACAAGGAGTGGTTCTACCAAGCCGATACCATCGAGGAACTGGGGGCGGCCATCGCGTCGGACGTGGAGAGCTTCGATGCGGCGGGATTCGTCAAAACCGTAGAGGCGTACAACGCCGCTGCGGACGGGGCTCCCGACGAGTACGGCAAACCGCAGGAATTCATCTGGCCGCTCAAGACCGCCCCGTTTTACGCGGCAAAGGTCGGCGTGAACGCCTACAACACCAACGGCGGCATCCACATTAACACCGATGCACAGGTGGTTGACCCCAACGGCAAGGCCATCACCGGCTTGTACGCCTCGGGCATCGCCACCGCCGGCTGGGACAGCCAGGTATACGGCGGCGGCACCAACCAGCCTGTGGCCCTGTGGTGCTCCTGCGCGGCAGCGCGCCATATCGTGGAGAGTCGTTTGAACAAGACGGTCGCCGAAGACTGGATGGGAGATATTCCCATGGCATCGATTCTGGGGGAAGACTACGCGAACGCCAATCCGCTCGGTTGAGTTTTCGACCGCCCCGTCCGCAGCTGGAATCGACCGCCCCGCCCGCAGGCGGAAGAGAGCAAGTTTATCGGCGACTCCGCCTATGGGAAGGGGCGGAGTCGCCCCCATCGCACGAGCGGCCGCCCTCCCGTCGCGCATACGGGCGCGGGCGGCTGC
>JABLTR010032956.1_pt1 | contig 25048 bp, 15 predicted proteins | sample 7160071 | NCBI WGS metagenome assembly JABLTR01 (sample SAMN14651230, study PRJNA627086) | human gut metagenome | isolation source: feces | host: Homo sapiens | reverse complement strand
GCTGACACCGGAGCTGCTGCGGCTCTTCATCCAGAAGATCGTGGTGCATGAAAAGGAAGTGAAGTGGTCCAAGTATGCACCACAGACGGTGGAAATTCACTACGCCGACATTGGCTGCATGGAAAACGGACAAACGGCCGAACCGGAACAGCACAACGAGATCCCGAAAGTATCCTGAATCATTCCCAGCTATACGCCAATGGAAAACCCGGCTGGTGCCCGAAACACCAGCCGGGTATCCCCCACCAACATTGTTACCCCTGTCAGGGGGCAGCAAATGGTCGCCCGGTCATGTTTATGCAGCTTTCTGCGTTTCACGGTCGAAGCCGTGGATCCAGTTCGACTTATGATAATAGATGAAGTAGATGACCGAGCTGATCGACCACGTGATGGGGTAGGCCCAATAGATGAGCTGGATATCGCGCGAGATGTGCATGACCGTTGTGATATAGAGGATGCGGAACACGCACCAGACGCTCAGCATGATCGTCATCGGCACGAACGCCTTGCCCGCGCCGCGGCAGATCGACGCGATCGCATGCGAATAGGCCAGCAGGAAATAGAATAGCGAGATCGTCCGCGCCTGCTTTGTGGCCAGCGCGATGACCTCCGGCGTCTGACTGAACAGCGATGCCAGCTGCGGCATCAGGATCCACATGGCCACGCCGATCAGCTCTGCCAGCGTGATCGAGCACAGGATGCCGAACCGTGCGCCCTTTTTCGCCCGCGCGTGTTCGCCCGCGCCGAGATTCTGGCTCGTATAGGTGGTCAGGGCCATGGTGAAGCTCGTGATCGGCAGGAAAGCGAAGCCCTCCAGCTTGGCATAGGTGCCGTAGGCCGCCATGGCGATCTTGCCGAAGGAGTTGATGTTCGACTGGACGATGACGTTTGCCAGCCCGATGACCGAATTCTGCACGCCGGACGGCAGGCCGTAGCGCACGATCTGACCGAACATCTCGCGATCAAAGCGCAGCTCCCGCCAGACGATGTGGAACGCCGTCGTCTTTTTGGAAAGATGGATCAGGCAGAGGATCATGCTGATGGCCTGTGAGATCGTCGTTGCGACGGCGGCAGACCAGACGCCCCAGTGGAATCCGCCGATGAACAGAATGTCCAGCACGATGTTGATCGCCGAGGACAGCATCAGATAGTAGAGCGGCCGGCGGCTGTCGCCGAGGGCGTTCATGATGCTCTTGCACGCGTTGTAGAGCACCACGGCCAGCACACCCGTGAAATAATAGCGGAAATACGAGATCGCGTCCGGCAGGACCTCCGGATCCGTGCCCATCCAGCGCAGGATCTGCGGCGTCATGATGATACCGAAGCCCGTCAGAAAAATGCCGCTGCACGTGCTGACGAGGATGTTCGTGTGGATGGCGCGCTGTACACGGTCATGGTCGCCCGCGCCGAAATAGCGCGAGATCGTCACGCTCGCGCCCATGGTCAGACCCTCGAAAAAGCTGATGAGCAGGAAGATCAGCGGGCCGGACGAGCTGACGGCGGCGAGCGCCTCGTCGCCGAGATAACGCCCGACGATCAGCGTGTCCGCCGTGTTATAGAGCTGCTGGAAGATCTGGCTCAGCAGCACGGGGAGCGCAAATCCCGCGATCAGCTTCCATGGGCTTCCTTTTGTCATGTCCAGTGTCGTACTGTGCACGGCGCATCCCTCCCATTACAAAAAAATATCGGCGCGCAGACTGCGCGACGATCAATAGCATATCAAATTTTGACTGAAATTGCAAGTGCTGCAGCGGAAAAGCGGCAGAAATGTGCGAAAAATCAGAAAAATGGAAGAAAAATCCGTGGAGGGAGGGCTCCCTCCACGGGAGGATCTCATGCGTCCTCGTCCGGCAGCTCCAGCGCCTCGAACGCCTCTTCGGACTGGTCAAAGATGAGCTGCAGCTCCGCCAGTGCATCCTGCAGCCGCTCGATGCTCGTCGTCAGATCGGCAGACAGCGCGGAGATCTCCTCGCCCGTGTCCTGATAGCGCGAACGGGCGTTGTCACACAGCGCGCTCACATGCGCCTGAAGCCGCCTGGCCCGTGCGGCGGCGTTCTGCTCGGTCAGCGCGGCGCGCCGATAGGCCGCCAGCTCGCTGTCCGGCTCCGTTTCGGGCGTCTCTGTCTCCGATTCTGCGTCATCTTCCGGCGTTTCTTCCGCGGGAACACGCTCCAGCAGCTCCAGCGCCTCGTCCTCCGCCTGCTTCCGCGCCTCCTGTTCGGCGGCCAATGCTGTTTTCGCCGCGTCCAGCGCGGCCTCCAGTTCGCCGACTTTTTCCGTCAGTGCGTCCTTTTCTGCGGAGAGCGTCCCGTTTTCCGCGCGGAGCTGTGCAAGCTCGTTCTGCAGCTGCCGCAGTTGCTTCTGGTGTTCGACGGAGATGGACTCCACACAATTGACAACATCGGTGCGGTTGAACCCGTTGATCGCGGAACGGAATCTGGAAACGTCAGACATGGCCGGCCTCCTGCAAGCACATTTTTTCTTATGATAGCACAGAATTTGCCGAAAAACAACCGCGAAGCCTGTATTCCGCGAATTATTTTCCGCCCGCGTGAAAAAACCTCTTGACAGATATGGACGTGTGTGCTATATTAAATAAGCTCATTTGAGAGATATCGCGGGATAGAGCAGTTCGGTAGCTCGTCGGGCTCATAACCCGGAGGTCGGGGGTTCAAATCCCTCTCCCGCAACCATCTAGTAGAACCAAAAAAGATATCTACGCGAAAAACCCAGAAGTTTCAACGGCTTCCGGGTTTTTTTGCGCCCATTTTTTGAAGTTGGAAAAAAAGATATCAAAAAGGGTTTTGGCAAAATCAGTGGACTTGAACCTTTACCCACGCGATTTTGGGCCGCTTTTCCGGGAATTTTTCGGGAAAGCGGCTCTTTTTTGCTCTCGGCAAAATGTAGAATTTCGACCGGCGTTTTTGTTGGTCTTGCCGAACACTCACTCCAAGCACAGATACCAGCGCGTTAGCCAGCTGTGCGACGTTTCAGACGTTAAGACCGCAGGCAAGCCTCCACCCGCTTCAGGACGAAATCACAGCGTATTGGCGATGCTGGGACGCGAGAAAGCAAACCTCCCGTTGCGCTGGCAACGGGAGGTCGTTTATCTGCTGGCTCTCAGCAGAGCATCGGTTTTTAATGTCACGCCCATCATGTCTTTGTGGGCTTCGCGGGTATCGCGGCAGAGCGGCGAGAGAAACGTCAGCGCGTTCTGAATGCGGCTCAGATCAGATGCGGAGAGCGTATTCTCGTGCAGATGGCGCAGCACCCGGCGATAGGATTCGCGGAGCCTTGCGTCCACGGACGGCTGGAAGAAATAGTTTGAAATCAGGCCGCCGATCAATGCGGCTTCGTTATCGGTGTACTGCATGGTGATTGCCCTCCTCTACGATGTTCACACAACAAACGTGGCAATCATACCACAAGATGCAGTACCGGTCTATGCGCATTGTGCCGAAATATTGAATCACAAATCAATACACAAAATGAAGCGGCGTTTCGCTCTCTTATGAAAAGAGGGTTGAAACGCCGCTTTTTTCTTTTCTTAAATTTGAAACCTGAGACGAAGGAGGTCACAAAAATGTCTGTATTCCGTGTCGAGAAAAACAAAGGTTACACGGTCATGTCCAACCACCATCTCCGCAACCATACGTTGTCTCTCAAGGCCAAAGGACTCCTCTCGCAGATGCTGTCGCTGCCGGACGATTGGGATTACACGCTGCAGGGGCTTGCACAGATCAACAAAGAGAGCATCGACGCCATCCGCGAAGCTGTGCGCGAGCTGGAACGTGCCGGTTACATCAAGCGCAGCCGTGAACGCGATGAGCGCGGCTGCCTGCGCGGAACCGTCTACACGATCTACGAGCAGCCGCACGCGGAGCCAACGCCGGAAAAACCTATGCAGGCTTTGCCTACATTGGATAATCCAATATTGGAAAAGCCTATGTTGGATAAACCTACGTTGGAAAATCCAATGCAATTAATTACTAAAGGAAGAAATAAAGAAAAACAAAATACAGATCAATCAATTACCGATTCGATTCCTTTCCCTTCCGGTTTCCCGGAGACTCCCGTGCAGAAGCGAACGGAAGCGAAGGAATCGTTTGAACGCTACCGGAACTTGATCTTGGAGAATATTGACTACGACGTTCTGGCAAGTGATCCTCACGTTGACCGGGAGCTGCTTGACGAAATCGTCGACCTGGTGCAGGAGACAGTTTGCAGCACGCGCAGCCGAATCCGCGTTGCAGGCAATGACTACCCGACCGAGGTCGTGCGATCAAAGCTGCTGAAGTTGAACGGCGAGCATATCCGTTTCGTCATGGACTGCCTGAAGCAAAACACAACGCGAATTCGGAATATCCGGCAATATCTGCTGACCGTGCTGTTCAACGCGCCAAGCACGATGAACAGCTATTACACGGCGTTGGTGGCGCATGATATGGCAGCTTAAAGCCAAACAGCAAGGGGCTTGAAAAAACTATTCAACCGATTCAAGTGCGCTGCGGACCATTGCGACGATCATGTTCATCTGTTTTGGTGTGGCCGAGCGGCAAAGAGCAAGCAGGGAATCCAAATCCTGCGATTCTGTCAGGTTCAGGTTGTCCGCAAGCAAATATGTTGGGGAAACATTCAACGTGCTACAAAGCGTTACGAAAACCTGCAGGCTGGGTGTTTTTGCGCCAGACTCTATTTGCCTGAGATATGTCGCATTGATGTTGCAGGCTTCGGACAGCCGTTCACTTGTCCAGCCCCTATCCTTTCGCGCGGTGTTGATTCGTTTTCCCAGCAACTTTTTATCCATCTGATTCTCCCCACCTGTATGCTGATTGAGGCAAATTCGTTCCCTATAAGCTTACATTTTTCTTGACGCAGAAAATAGCGACTGATAGAATACGAAATATAAGCCATTAGACTACATGTGAGGTGATACAAGATGTGCGGAACGAAAAGCTGCGCGATCCTCGGACACAGCCCTATGCGGTTTGCATGGGGATTTGATGAAGAAGCCGTGGAGTGTCACGATATGAAGATGGAGCTGGCCCAGCAGATCATGGTGCTGCGGCAGCAGGGAGTGACGCATTTTTCCGTGGCCTGCGACTACGGCGTGGGGCTTTACGCCGCCGAACTCATTAACGTTCTGCGCGACAATGATCCGGAACTGATGCTGTTTTGTGTTACGCCATACGAAGAACAGGCGACAAAGTGGACACCGGAACTGCGCGAACGCTATTTCGATATGCTGATAAAATGCACACACATGACGGCTGCTAGTCTTCATAAACAGCCGGATGCACAGCTTGAAGCCTACCGAACAATCATCCGGCAGTCTGACATGGTGCTGGCGGTCTACGATCCGGCATCTGCGCGCGGGGATGATACAGATAAGGCGATTTCTTATGCGAGAGAATTGCACCGCCCCATGCTGATGATCCACCCGGACACATTGAAAACGACATACTCCTGCGTGGAAGTCTGATATGTCAGCACACTGTCCTTTGCTATAATGAGCATAGAAAAGACTTCGTAAATTTCTGCAAATTTACGAAGTCCTAAAAACGCAATAAATATCTTGTTTCTGACACCATTATACAATAGCACAGCAAAAAGTCAATGCGGTTCGGTATCAAAATATTGATTATTTGCGTCGTTTTCGTAAAGATCAATCGGTATCAGGTGATGCAGAATACTATTGTGCGAACATCGTATCTGTATTCGCAGTCAGAACAGCCGTCAAAAGGAGGGTGCCGTTTGCCAAAAACAGGTGAGAACATTTATAAGCGAAAAGACGGACGTTGGGAAGCGCGCTTTATCAGTGGCAGGAAATCGGATGGATGCGCAAAATACACTTCTGTCTATGCGCGCACCTATGCCGCAGCAAAGGCCAAGCTGGAGGAGCGGAAACGGATGGTCGTGTCACGACCTGCCGGAAGCTGCCGCTTGACGGTAAAAGAGCTTTTTGTATGGTATCTGTCACAGGCAGAGATCAAGCCATCTACACGCGCCAGATATGTTTTTCTGATCGAGCATCATATCCTTCCGGAGCTTGGTTCGATCTTCGTCGTTTCTTTGACGGCGAAACAGCTTTCTGACTTCCTGAACCAAAAGCGTAAAAGTGGTCGGCTGCATGGCGGTGAGTTATCTGCCAAAAGCGTCCGTGACATCGGCGTTCTAATAAAAGCTGCGCTCCGGTTTGCCAGCGCAGAATACCATTTTTATTGTGATGCGCTAAACGCAAAGCTGCCGAAAGCAAAACAGCGGGAAATCGAGCCGTTTTCAGCATGGGAGCTTGAACAGCTCAAAAAAGGTCTATCGCCGTCACCCAATCACAAGGACGCTGGAATCCTGCTTTCCGCAAACGGAGGATTGCGGCTTGGTGAGGTTTGCGCCCTGCGGGTTTCAGATATTGACTTTCAAAACGGCACCGTCAGCATTGAGCGCGCCGTTCAGCGTGTCCGTCAGAATGGGAAAACGAAGCTCATCATCCAGACACCAAAGAGCGAAAAATCTGTGCGCGTTATTCCACTTCCAAACGATATGATGGCGTATTTGAAAAAAGCTGTTTCTGGTCTGTCACAAAATGCGTATATCCTGACAGGCCGAACGGATAAGCCAATGGAGCCACGCACCTATCAATACTACTTTGAATCTGTCCTGCGTCAGTGTGGCATCCGAAAACGCAGCTATCACACTCTCCGTCACACTTACGCGACGCGCTGTATCGAAAATAGGATTGACGTTAAAAGCGTCAGCGAAATGCTGGGTCACGCAGATGTTACGACAACGCTGCGGTTGTACGTCCATCCGTCACTAGATAGCAAACGGCAAGCCATTCAGAAAATCAGTTTCCTCGGCGGTGTTGCTTAAAAGCCTATTCGCCGTCAAAATTTCCGTCACCCAAAACGCGGAAAGGCCGATGATCTCAAGGCGCATCTGGCGTTTCATCGTAAATTTGCAGAACTTTATGAAGCCGAAACCGTCATGTTTTGTATGTGCAGATAGTATGTCGCATCTATGCTGGCACATACGGAGAATGGAAGAATCTTGACAATTTAATATGTTTGCCAACGAAGAATTGTAATTGCAGGTTATCTCTCGCTTTATAGTCTGCAATGAAAGAGCAATGAATCTACTCGCCCGGAACTGTGAGGATGAGCAAGTTTCTAAAGTAGCTTGGAGGAAACGAAAGACAGCGTTATGCCAACAAGCTATGTGGCCGAAAGGCCGCCATTGCGGGAGGACATCCCGTGAGAAGGTAGGAAACAGAGCGCGGACGCGACCTGCGTCCATAGTCCAAGTCAGGAGAATCGCTTTTCTTCGCCTGCATGAGATGTTGCCTGTTTTATGATCTCGTTACGTGCAGAAGTTGGTAAACAAAGGGTAGATAGCACGATGATCCTATCGGTAATTCGGAACAGGGCTCCGATTTGCTTCTAAAGTTGAAGCAAATCGGTGTTTTTGTTTTTGAAGCAATCGGATCATCTCGCGTCAGCGGGATGATTTGTTTTTTGCGTAAAAATCGATAGGAGGATCATCTGCGATGAATGAGCAGCAACGGCAAGCATATCTGGACCAGATCAACTATGGCCGCATTGAGCGTGTCATTGCGTACAAAAATGTGCAATTCATCATCACGCACCAGAACGATACGCTGGAGCAGCTAACTGCATATTTGAAATCCTGCATGGAGGACATTGGACACCCGCCCGCGATGGTCGAAGTGATCGGCGGCGAGTATATTGAGTACCGTTTCGGCTCATGGCAAGCCGCGATCCGATCTTTTTATGCCGGAAAAATCACAAACATCAAAAACCCGCCACATTTTCGTGACCGCAAGATCGTTCAGGATTTATGCGAGATCGAATTGAGGCGGCTTGCAGCGAAGAACGCGGCATCTTCTGAACGGGAGGTGCAGCGATGAATCCGAACAGAACGTATGAGGAAAATATGGCGGCGCTTAAAAAAGTTTTGACCCAACGCACCTATACGGCGCTGTCTCACAGGAACATCGAGTTTGTTCTGAAATATCAAAATGCGTCATTGCAGGAGTTGGCTGCATATTTGCGGCGGCAGCAGGCGGAGCTGCGGCATATCCCCGGCAGGACAGAAATAATTGGCGGCGATTTTATTGAACTGCGGTTCCGCGGATGGGTAAATGCGCTTGAAGCGATCGGCGTTAGCAGAGAGCTTGCGGCAAAGCGCAGCACGCCCGCGCTGGAAAAAACGGCGCTGTTTCAGGCGGAGTTCAATACACAGCGGGAGCTGGACAAAGCAGCCAAGGCTGAAGCCAAAAAGCAAAATAAAGCCAAAGAGAAACCGCCGATTCAAGGCAAAGGCCGCCGGTTCCGCGCCGATCTTCTTCTGGATGAGAAAATCACCGGAAGAACGATGTACGCGCTTGAATTGCAAGGGTTCAAATGCCCGCAGAATAAGAACGTGCGGAAAACACAGGAGTTCAAGGCTGAGTATCAGCGGCAGCTCACAAAATTCCGGCAGGAGCAGGCGGCAGAAAAGGAAGCCAAGCGCGCAGCACGGCAAGCCGAACGGCAGGAACCGGCTGCGGAGGAAAGCACACAATAATTTATTTGCACAATCCGTATTGGGAACGGATTTGCGATAGACCAGGCTCTACCCCCTAGAGCCGACTGCCAGCGCGTCACCCCCTGACGCGCAGAAATCCCCGGTTCCGAATTGGGAACGCGGAACCGGGGGATCTCAAAACAAATCTACCGGGCCTTCGCCCGTCTCGAAATGATGAATCGCATCGACAACTGAATAGCCACAGCATGAGAGCATATTGTCCCGGCGAAGCGACGCGAAGAAATGAGCGCACCAACGGGCAGAAAACGCGGTCTACGTCGCGGCGGGCGGGAGCGCAGGAAGCGGTATTGTATCTGTGGTGAGAAGCATGAATTTGTTGTTTGCAGCAGCTTTTGCTGTGACATAAAAGACCCAATGCTGATGCAGAGCTGTTCCTCGGCTGCATCGGCTTAACCGCGAGGAACGATTTTTATGCAGACAGAAAGGAAGTCAAGCATGAAACGGAAGATTTTCAATTCCCGCACGCTGGCACTGATCCTTGTGCTGGCAATGGCCGTATCGCTGTTCACGATCAGCGCATCGGCTGCAACTACCGAGTCTCTGAGCGGACACGGCAGCAACATTTCCTCTATCGTCGTAACTGGCACTGATTTTGAGAGCGTCGAGTATGCGACAAGCACAGACATTCATGGTACAGTTTACGACTATTATCTGGCTGTTCCGACCGGAACGGCAGACGGTACTGTTCTGACGGCAACGTTCACCGCGGCAGACGGTCAGCCCGCTGGATTCGTCATTTCGGCAAACGGCAGCAGCCTGCCGAACCCGCCTCTTGGTCAGGTAGTTATCCGAAGAGGTGCATCCAACACCTACACGGCCACGCTGACCAATGGCGCAGCACTCGCAACAGCGTATGCCCACAAGGACATCAATAGTGAGTTCGGCAAGTGCGACACTTACCGTTTCCACTACTATATGTCGGTTCCTGTCAGCATCTCTACCGGTGATCCGGTATTCGTTGCGTGGAATGGCACGAGCGGCACTGTTGCTGGCCGCAACGGTTCGAGCAAAATCCCCGGTGAGTTTACCCTGTGGGTCGATACGCCAACCTCCGTCACCGTCAATGACGTGGCACAGACCGCAACCGTGCAGAACGGCACGAACTACGGCTATACGATCACAACCTCGGAGGACAACACGCTCTCCATTGTGGTTGTCGCTGGCGGCGTAACCTACACGATCTCCTGCGGTGTCAAATCTCATACTCAGCCGGGCAGCGCACCCACCTCTGTTGTGAGCTATCTGCCCCTTGGCCAGTTCGCCAACAACTCCGCATGGGGCGTTCTCGGTTCCAAGTTTGCAGGCAAAACATCGCTTGACAGCACCGGCGTTTCGCTGGGCGCATTCGGCGGCTTCATTGAGTTCTACTTTGAAAACGGCATTACGAACGACGAAAAGAGTCCCTACGGCGTAGACTTCGTTGTTTACGGCAATGCGTTCAACGGCAACCCGGAGGCTGGTGCAGTTCAGGTTTCGGAGGACGGCAGCAAGTGGTATGAGCTTGCCGGCTCGAACTACTACGATGGCAACTTCAACTACAACGAATCGGCCAGCGGATTCTCCAAGGTCTACTCCGGCACACTGCGGAACACCAACGTTGTCTATACAAATGGTGCCAGCCGTGTGAGTGCATCCCTTGGCGGCAGAACTGCAAAGGAAGTTTGCCCGACAGCATGGTTCCCGCTGACATCGAACTATTCAATCGGCGGCGCGCATACGGATGAGAATGTTACGATGACGTTCAACAGCAATACGCTGACCTTCACCGGCATTACGGCCATTGCGGACTCCGATACAACTGCGGATTACGCATTTGGCTATGCGGACGTCACTCCGAACGGCAGCCCCAACACTTACGGTGATGCGGTTAACCCCTATACCCCATACACCTCCGATAAAACCGGCGGCGATGGCTTTGACTTGGAGTGGGCGGTTGACATTGCAACCGGTCTGCCTGTCAATGTAAGCGGAAAGACGTTCCATTATGTGCGCGTTTACAGTGCGGTGTTGGATTTCGGCAGATTTGGCGAAACCTCCACAGAAATTTGCGGTATCTTCACAACTGCAAACAAGAGCACCGCAACAGTCGGCCGTACCGCTGCCCCGACAATGAAATATGGCACGAGTGAATCTGCTATGAACACGCCGGTTGTTGCTGGAGCATCCGGAAGTGTACTGAGCCGACCTGTCACGGCTGGAACTTATTATATTAACGCAACAAGCACCGCTGAAAATCTGTATATCAATGGTAGTCAGGTTACCTCCGGTGCAGCGTACAGCTTCACTGTTGCATCTGGCGAAACAACGACACTTAGAATTATTGCTCAGGACGGTGCAAAACAGCCGTTTATCAAGCTTGTTAAACTGACTGGCAATTAATTTTTTGTTTGAGACTGAAAGGACTTTGGCGTAGAGGGGGGATGCCCCCTCTACGCCATTTTTATGACGATAATGAATACTAAATGTATCAAAAGGCGCTTGTTTGCAACTATTCTAGTCGTTGCATTGTTATTTGGGTGCATGCCAACAGCGTTTGCGTGGAGTAACGAAGAAGCACCCCCGTTTACTTTAACAGACAGCGAGAATAACCCTATTGATGGCGAGTTCCTTGGACTGTTCGATGGCTATTTACATGTATATGAACTTGACGGCGACGCGGAACTTGTTGTAAAAATTGGCGGCGAAAATATTCTCGATATTGCCAATCATAATTATAGCTATCTTTTTTCTGAGGGTACCGAGCAAAACGGGAATGAGATTCCAGAATCATTCGCGTATGACGAAAGTACTAAAACCTACACATTGCCGTTGAGTATTTTCCAAGTTGCAACAGAAAGTTTGCAGTGGCTAAATGCAACCTACAATATTCCACTTGATCCGACCGGAACATATTATCTTCCGATAATAGATGATAATGATGGCTTACAATATTATTTGCTGTTTTTGCAAAAAGGAAGCACGATCATTGATAAAAAAGCATTGGGTAATGCCATAGAAAACGCACTTCCAGACAGCAGCAAATATTATATTACTAACGATCGCTGGAATGGCAAAATTACGAGTAAAAGCACACAGGGATTTTGGCAAGACCTCAACGATATTGTAAACAAAGCAAACGAAGTCTATACCAATGAGAGCGCCACGCAGGATCAGGTCGATGCGGCTCTGGCTGCGCTGAACGCTGCACTTCCCGAAGCAAAAGCAAATCTGATCCCGCTTGAAAATGTCAATGCTACGGCGCTCTATGAAGCGCTCCATGCGGATTGGCGTTGGTACTACAACGAACTCCGGCTTGGGGATGGTACACCTGTCAGTGCGGAAAATTGTACGGCGCTGACATGGGACGCCTATGAAGCAGCAAAAACGGCCGGACAGAGCTTGCTTCGCACTCTGTATGATGCCGATGGCAACGCAACGAACACGGCCGATCAGCAGACTGCGGTGGATGCTGCGGCAACAGCAGTAGACGCACATAAGCTGGTCAATACCGAAGCCTACGATACCGCGTATGAGCAGTATCGCAGCAGAACGGCCGAAGCCGAAGCGCTGCTGGTGCAGAATAACCCGGAAAACCTCACCGAAAGCAACTACAATGCGGAATCATGGAGCGCGTTTACGGCAGCGTATGCCGCGCTGAAAGACGATCTGGATTACCGCATTGTCGGCGGCAGTACGGAAGATTATGCGATGCTGTCCGCCTTCCCGGCGCATATCAGCAACCTTAAATCCACGCGGCTGGCGCTTGTGAGCAGCAGCGATATTACGGTGTCTTTCACCTATGTCAATAACTTCTCCGCGCTCTATGCTGAATCTCGCAAATATGATACAAACCTGTACGCCGAGCGTGAAGTTGCGATGACAACCGGCAGCACAACCCTCTACGATCTGCGGACAAAACTGTCGAACGAAAACAAGCTGGCGTTCTCCGCCGTTCAAGTTCCCGGTCTGCCCGGTGCAGCGAACAACAATGCCAGTGATACGCGCGCACAGTTTGTTGTGTTTGTCAACGGTTCCTATTACGGCTATCTGTACGCAGACCAAAATTTGAGTAATGCTTGGAAAAACATCCAACTGCACAACGGGGATGATGTCAAGCTCGTCCGAATCGGCTCTCCGCTGCTATATAAAGAGGATTCCAGCGGCTATGATTCCTCGTCATGGTCCTATCTCCCGATCTCAATGAACTCTGAATCCTATTATACGGACAGCCTTGCACAGATCAGTATGAGCGCTCCGTCCGGGCAGAAGGTGGGCGACAAGGCTTCGTTCTCCGCAACCGTTACCGGCGCAGGTATCGCAAACAAGGGCAGCAGCAAGAGCGCAGAAAATATCACACTCTTTATCGGTAAACAGACGGATGAAGCTACGCTTCAGACGCAGTTGACCGAAACCACGGCGGTCACGGATGCAAACGGAAATCTGCAATATGTGTTCCGTGAACCGGGCTGGTACACCGTTGCCATGTTCAACGTCACACCGGACGATTGCACAACCAGCACAATTTACAATGAAGTCACCATTGGCGAGTATTACTCCCTCTACGCTGGCGATTTCACGCAAATTTACATTGGCGAAGCGGCTGACACGAACGCACTGATTGCGAGCTACCGCAGCGAAAACCTTGCAAAAGCCAAGGCGTATTTTGATGGCTTCCATGACTATGATTTCCTGACTGCGGACTATCAGACGCTTACGGCTGCGTATAAAGCGCTGAAATCGCATCAGCAGTCCGCCGCATCGTTCAAAGAGCTGATGGATTCGTTTGACGAGGACTATGCGGCCTTGCAGGCTGCCGGCGTGAAAAAGCTCGACCATGCGGCAATTCTCGCATCTCTTCGGAAGAACCTCTCCTATCTCCCGGATGATCTGAGTACGCTGACTGCAAGCGACAGAAGCTTGGTCACGGAAATTCAGACCGCCTACGCAGGACTGAACAGCTACCAGAAGTCTTTGCTGTCCGCAAAGGAGCTTACAACGCTGAACGCCCTTGCGGCTGTCAATGCGGCTGACCTCCCAGAGGTCGCAACAGTCAAACTGGTTCTCTCCGAAAGCGGCACCTTCCCCCATAAGGCAGATAACGGAAATCCGTACTATGGGTGGCCTGAGATCAAATGGGTTATTTCGCCGCGCCCGGATGGGACTGTGCCCGATCCGGTATGGGCAAAAGCAACCACTTCAATGCCTTCAGCAGCAAATGCCGGGCAGTATGTGTTTATCCGCTATTATCTGACAACCACGGACACACAATACTGGCCGGTATGGTCGATTGACGGCGGCACAACATGGAATCCGGCAGAGCAGCAGACGTTGGCTGACTTGAAAGATAACAAACTTGTATATCCCGGCTACTATCTGATCTCCTATCAGGTACCAAAGGATGCCAAGGACGGCAGCACCATCACGTTCAGCACGAAAATGGTTTCCAAGACGGAATACCAGCAGATGTTTGAAACGCTTGATGACACGGCGATCGCCAAGCTGAAAACCGCTGCCATTGCCGTTGTCGAATCCACGTTCAACGCCTGCGTTCAGAGCAAGTACGATGCAGACGGCATTGCGGCGCTGAAAGCGGCCCTAAACTCTGGTAAGGCTGAAATCAATGCAGCCAACACGGAGGCGGCAATCAAAGCCGCCCGTGATAAGGCTGTCGCAGCGATCAAGGCTGTGCCGGAAGCCGGAAAGACCATTACGACAGGCGAAACCAAGTATAACTCCGGCACAACCGTCGGCACCGTGACTGTCAGCGTGGAGAACACGACGTACAGCGCCGCTCCGTTCACCGGCACCATCGTCTCCGGCGAATACAAGCTTGGCGAAAACGACAGCATGATGACCGTGATCCTCAAGGCACTGGAAATCGGCGGTTATTCGTGGAATGAGTACAAAACCAAAGACGACCTGACGGCCGATTCCTACAAGACTACCTATATTGCTTCCATCTATAAAGATGGGGAGTCTCTGTCTGAAAAGGACGGCACCAAGGGTTCCGGCTGGATGGGTACGCTGAACGATTGGTTTGTCAATCAGGGTTTCGCTGCGTTCACCTATAAGAACGGCGGCCTGAAATCCGGCGACGTGATCCACGTCGTGTTTACCACCAACCTCGGTGAAGATGTCGGCAGCTCATGGTCGAACAACGAAACCACACTCTCCAACCTGCAATTCAGCAACGGTACGCTGACTCCAGCGTATAGCAGTGCGACCACCGATTATCTCTTGGTCATCCGCGATAAGCAGATCGGCACGCGCATCAACTATTCCGCCGCAAATAAGAACTTCCAGACCAGAGCTTATCTGAACACCTACGGCAGCGATAACGCCTACTACGCAAACGGCGACATTATGGCCGTTTCGTCCGGTGACGTGATCTATGTCGGTGTTGGTGATAAGAACTGGCCCACCATGAACAAGGCATCCAACTACACGACGACCCGCTATACCATCACCGTCGTGCAAAAAGGCAGTGTCTCGGACGTGGAGAAGCTCATCAACAATCTCCCGTCTCCGGGCAAGATCACGCTGGCAAACGCGGCAGATGTTCGCACCGCGAAGGCACAGTATGAACTTCTCACGACAGACATTGATGATACGCTGAAGCAAAAGCTGGAAGCCTGCTACAAGGTTGTGACAGACTTGGAGGCAGCTAAGATCGTCTCTGACGCGATTGCTGCCCTGCCTGCAACACCGACCGTCGATGACATTGGCACAATCCGCTCCGCAGAAGAAGCCTACAACAATCTGACAGACGATCAGAAAGGCTATCTGACACAGCGTGAGGTCAACAAGCTGAACAATGCGGTTTCCGTCGTTTCTATGCTTGAAGTCGGTTATGTAACTGGCCTGATCGCAGCCCTCCCCGCAAAGGATGCTGTGACAGCACAGGACCGCGCGAAGATTGAAGCTGCACGCGCCGCATACAACAACCTGACCGAAGCGCAGCAAAAGCAGGTCAGCAATTATTCCAGACTGACCGATGCGGAAAAGGCGCTTGAAGATCTCGGTAAGACCGCGATTTATGAGGAGTACCTCAACAATGTACTCGAATACGTCAAAGCGGAGACGTACAATCCGTCTCTCGGCTCGACCTATGGCGAGTGGGCGGTTCTGGCCGAAGCCAGAGGCAATGTCAGCGCATCGGTCTGGTACGACAAGTACCTGTCGAACATGGCAACGACCGTTGCTTCTAAGAACGGCAAGCTCGATAACACCAGTACGCAGACCAAGCACACCGAGTATTCCCGCGTCATTCTGGCGCTGACCTCGCTCGGTGAGGATGCGACGAAGTTCACCGGCTCCAACGGCACGGTCTACAACCTTGTTGAACCGCTGTTTGAGAAGAACGGCAGCACCTACCGTGTTTCCGAGCAGGGCAACAACGGCACGGCATTTGCACTGATTGCACTGGATTCCGGCAACTATTACGACAATGCGACCGGCACAACTGCACGCAATGCGTGGATCAAGAGCTTGTGTGATGCACAAATCAATAATGGTGCATGGGGCATCGATGCAGATTTCCCCGGCTCCAACGTTGATATGACGGCAATGGTCGTACAGGCATTGGCTCCGTATTGCAGCACGAATGCCACTGTTAAGGCTGCGGTAGATAAGGCGGTGGAATGGCTGTCTGCTGAATACCAGAAAACCGGCGATTATGGCAGCTCCGAATCCGCCGCACAGGTCATTGTCGCGCTGTCTGCGCTTGGCATTGATGCAAAGACCGACAGCAGATTCCAGCATAATGGCATCAGCGTTCTGTCGAACTTCTTGAGCTACGCGGATCCCAACTCCAAGGGATTCCTGCACGACAAGCAGCCGAACAGCACGGTCAATCAGATGGCATCTGAGCAGGCGGCCTACACGCTCGTTGCGTATGACCGCTATGTAAACGGAAGCAAGCGACTGTACGATATGTCCGACGTGACAAAACGCGAGAACGCGGATGCACAGGCTGTTATCGACATGATCAACCAGATTGGCTATGTCGATGAATCCAGCTATAACGCGATTGCGGAAGCGCGCAATGCCTACAACAAGCTCTCTGCTGCTGACAAGGAAAAGGTCACGAACTACAATACCCTGACTGCTGCCGAAACTTCGTACAAGGCAATTCTGAAGCAGAAGCAGACAGATCAGTACAAGGCATTGAAAGCGCACTATGACGATCTTCTGAACGACAAAACCAAGAAGTACGGTACCGCCGCAAAGAAGAAACTCGCAAGCATTCTCCAGCAGGCACAGACGGATATGAACGCTGCGGAATCCTGCGAGCGTGTCACGGCCATCTATGAAAAAGCTATTACTGATCTGGATGCTGTCAAGCCCGGTGATATTGAAGTCACGTTCCGTCTCATCGGCGCTTTGGAAGCAACGCAGGATGTTGACCTGACGACCGACAGCTATCTGCCCGAATATGTCACATGGGTGCCCACCACGACATATGCACTGCAAGAGAACGCTACGGTTTATGACCTCTTTACCGAAGCCATGAGCGATGCAGGCTTGCGGTATATCGGTGCGGAAAGCAACTACGTCAGCACCATCTATGCCCCGTCCTGCCTTGGTGGATACGCGCTCAGTGAGTTCACCAACGGCAAGAAGTCCGGCTGGATGTACACCGTCAACGGAACGCATCCGAATCAGGGACTCAAGAACTGGACGCTCAAGGACGGCGATGTTGTCATCTGGCACTATGTCAATGACTACTCGCACGAAGTCGCAGATTGGTTTAACGATCCGAATTACCCGTCGCTTGGCAATGGAACCTACTACAACGGCTGGCTCCGCGCTGCGGACATCAGACCCGAACAGTATGTCAATGAGCTGCTGGGTAAGATTCTGAAGGTTGGCAAGAACGGCACGGTCGAGCCAAAGCTGACATTCCAGCATATCGGCAAGTCTGTCACCTTCACATTCAAGCCGGATACCGGTTACAAGGTCAAGGACGTCAAGGTCAACGGCAAGTCTGTCGGCGCAGTCAAGACCTATACCATTGACAAGCTTACGGTATCGACCAGAATCGAAGTTGAGTTTACGGATGGCAAGCTGCCGTTCACAGACGTACATGAAACCGATTGGTTCTACAATGATGTTCTGTTCGTCTATGAGGAAGGCTTGTTTGCCGGAACGAGCGATACGACGTTCTCTCCGAATGCAGCCATGACCCGCGCGATGCTCGTCACGGTTCTGTATCGACTGGAGGGTGAACCTGCCGTAAGCGGCAGAAGCGGATTCTCCGATGTGACGTTCAACAGCTACTATGAGGACGCTGTGACGTGGGCAGCCGACAACGGCATCGTCAACGGCACCAGCATCACGACGTTCTCTCCGAACGCAAATGTCACCCGTGAACAGATGGCGGCAATTCTGTACCGCTATGCGCAGTACAAGAAGTACAATACCGCCGCAAGCTCCAGCTTGAATGGCTTTACAGACCAAGCAAGCGTGTCCAGCTATGCCACGGCTTCGCTGGAATGGGCTGTTGCCGAAAAGCTGGTCAACGGCAGTGCAGGTAAGCTCATGCCGACCGGCAACGCCACCCGCGCACAGGTTGCAGCCATTCTCCACCGCTTTGTGGAAAATGTAGCGACCACCAAATAACACCTTGCAGCACAGGACTGCCCCCTTTGGGGGGCAGCCCTGATTGCCGCATTTATAGGGGGAAATACAAATGAGAAGAATCAAACGAATTTCTGCTTGGATTCTGACCCTTGCAATCCTTTTGACGCTGACCGTTCCAGCGTTGGCGGCGTCCGGCGTCCAGAATGAAGTACAAGGCAGCGCCGCTTATATGGTGTCCGCAGTCAAATCCCCGGAGGTCGGTTCCATTGGCGGCGAATGGGCAATTATCGGTCTTGCCCGTTCTGGTTACACTGTTCCCACAAATTACTATGAAGATTACTATGCGCGCGTCGAGAAGTACGTCAAAAACTGCTCCGGCGTGCTGCATGAAAGAAAATACACCGAGTATTCCCGCGTCATCCTCGCGCTGACCGCCATTGGACGCGATCCGTCCAAGGTCGCGGGCTACAACCTTTTAATGCCGCTGGGCGATTTTGAAAAGACCATCTGGCAGGGTCTGAACGGCCCCATTTGGGCATTGATCGCGCTGGATTCCGGCAATTACGAGATTCCCAAAAATCCCGCCGCAAAAACGCAGGCAACCCGGCAACTCTACATCGATGAAATTCTGAATAGCCAGATGAAAGACGGCGGCTGGAGTCTGACCGGCACCGGAGATTCCGACGTGGACATTTCCGCAATGGCATTGCAGGCACTTGCAAAATATCAGGATCAGAAAGCGGTCAAAACCGCGACAGACAAGGCTCTGACCTACCTTTCCAAAGCGCAGGACAGCAAGGGCGGCTACGCATCGTGGGGCACGACCAACGTCGAATCCGTCGCGCAGGTCGTGGTCGCGCTCTGTGAGCTGGGGGTTTCTCTGGACGACAGCCGCTTTGTGAAAAGCGGTCACACGCTGACGGAAAATCTTCTCTCGTTCCGGCAGTCTAACGGCGGCTTCTATCACGTCCTCGACGGTTCGGACGGCAACAATCAAATGTCCTCGGAACAGGGGTTCTATGCCCTCGTTGCTATTGACCGCGCAGCAAACGGTCAAAACAGTCTGTACCGCATGAGCGACGTGGCGAAGAACACCTCAAAACCCGCCACGAGCGTCAGCAAGGGCAATGTAGACGCTTCTGTGAGTGTCCCCGGTGTGACCGCCCCCGGTACAACGTTCTCGGACATCAAGAATCACGCAAACAAAGCTGCTATCGAAGAACTTGCCTCGCGCGGCATCATCAATGGCATGGGCAAGGGCACGTTTGCCCCGAATAAGACCATGACCCGCGCGGAATTTGCCGCTATCGTCACACGCGCCCTCGGTCTGGCGGCAAAGGACACGAAAGCCTTTACGGACGTTCCCAGCTCCAAATGGTACGCCGGTTACATCGGCACAGCCAACAGCAGCGGCATTGTCAACGGCGTTGGCAGCGGCAAGTTTAATCCGGACGGCACCATCACCCGGCAGGAGGCTGCCGCGATGGTCGCCCGTGCCGCAAAACTGTGTGGCCTTGATCCATCGATGGACGAAGCAGCGACAAAGGATATGCTGGCACAGTTCGGAGATTACCGCAGCGTGGCATCCTGGGCGAAGAAACCGATGGCGTTCTGCTACTCCGTCAATATCCTCGACCAGAGTGACCTCAATATTGAACCCACAAAAGCGATTCTGCGCTGCGAGATCGCACAGATGCTTTACAATATGCTGAGCGCTGCGGAGTTGATCTGATATGACATTTTGGCAGAAACACAAATGGAAAATCCTTGCGCCGGTACTGATCGTACTGGTGCTGGCGGCGGCGTTCATTTTTGGCGACCGGAATATGCCGAAGCAGAAAGACCCATTGGCACAGCCGACCGTTGCTGCCCCGGTGGAGACACCGGCGCAGAACGCGGCGGAATCAAATACGCCGGACAAGGTTGAGACAGAACCGACGCAGACGCCCACAGAAAACGTCTCAGAGCCGCCTGACGACCCGCAGGCAGACAAACCCGCACGGACTGACACCGAGCCGCCAGAGTATCTTTCGCCGGAGGAAATCCAGGCAAGTGCAACCGGCGAATATGAAGAAGTGGGCGGCATGATGATCGACACCGGCACGGGCAAGGACAAGTACCAGACCGACCCCGTGCCGGAGGGCAAGCCAATTCCAGTCGAGCCGGAGGACGTGGAAATTGGCGATGCGGAATACACCTGCACCCTCTCCATCTCCTGCGCGACAATCCTTGACAATATGGACCTTTGTAATAAGGAAAAGCGTGAGCTGGTGCCGGAGGACGGCTGGATTCTGAAACCGATGACCGTCACATTTTATGAGGGTGAGAGCGTTTTTAACATCCTACAGCGCACCTGCAAACAGCAGAAGATCCACATGGAATTTGAGAACACGCCGATCTACAATTCCGCCTATATCGAAGGAATCAATAATCTCTATGAGTTTGACGTTGGTAACACTTCCGGTTGGATGTACAAGGTCAACGGCTGGTTCCCCAATTACGGATGCAGCCGCTATCAGCTCAAGGATGGCGATGTGATTGAATGGGTCTATACCTGTGACCTTGGCAAAGACGTTGGCGGCGATTACTGGAACAAAAACGAATGAGAAACAAAGACGCCTTTTCGGGCTACCATCCGACAGTCAATTTCCTATACTTTGCACTGGTCCTGCTTTTCTCGATGTGCCTGATGCACCCGGTCTATCTTGCGATTTCCCTGACCGGTGCGCTGGCGTATGACATCTATCTCAAGGGCAGAAAAGCGGTGCGCTTTGCCGTCATGGGACTGCTTCCCATGGCGGCGCTTGCCGCGCTCGTCAACCCGGCGTTCAATCACGAAGGTCAAACGATTTTGACCTATCTGCCCTCCGGCAATCCGCTGACGCTGGAGTCCATGCTGTACGGCGTGGCCGCAGCCGTCATGCTGGCAAGCGTCGTATTGTGGTTTTCGAGCTACAACGAGGTGATGACGTCAGATAAGTTCGTGTACCTGTTCGGGCGCGTGATCCCGGCGCTGTCTCTTGTGCTCTCCATGGCGCTGCGTTTTATCCCGAAGTTCAAGGCGCAGATGCAGGTCGTTTCCGAGGCGCAGGCGTGCATCGGGCGCGACACGAAGAACGGCAGCGTGTTCCGCAGAGTTTCCAATGCAATCAAGATTTTCTCCATCATGGTCACATGGAGCTTGGAAAATGCAATCGAAACGGCAGATTCCATGCGCTCCCGCGGCTACGGTCTGCCGGGACGCACGGCGTTCTCGATTTATCGTTTCGACGACCGCGACAAGGCCGCGCTTGCGTGGCTGATCTTCTGCGGCGCGTATCTCCTTTCCGGCTGGATGGCAGGCGGTACGTATTTCCGCTACTATCCGACCGTGAAAACCGCCGCATGGACGCCCATGACCGTGAGCTTCATGTGTGTTTATCTCGCACTGGTGCTGACACCGGTGATTCTCGACCGAAAGGAGGACAGGCAGTGGAACTCTTTACAATCAACCATCTGAGTTTTGCATACCCGGAGCAGGAAAAACAGGCAATCTCTGACCTCACACTGTCTGTCCGACCGGGGGAGTTTCTGGTGCTCTGCGGCCCCTCCGGGTGCGGCAAAAGTACGCTGCTGCGGCAGCTCAAAACCGTTCTCGCGCCGCACGGCAGACGTTCGGGAGAAATTCTGTTTGAGGGCAGAAATCTTGATTCCCTTGACCAGCGCGAACAGGCAGAAAAAATAGGCTTTGTGCAGCAAAGTCCGGAAAATCAGATCGCGACCGACAAGGTCTGGCACGAGCTGGCGTTCGGGCTGGAATCCCTCGGCTATGACACGCCGACCATTCGCCGCAGAGTTGCGGAAATGGCATCGTTTTTCGGAATTCAGGAATGGTTTTACAAGCCGGTCACAGAGCTGTCCGGCGGGCAGAAACAGCTCTTGAATCTCGCTTCCGTTATGGTCTTGCAGCCAAAGGTGCTGATTCTGGACGAGCCGACGAGCCAGCTCGACCCCATTGCCGCGTCGGATTTTCTTGCGACGCTTGGCAAGATCAACCGCGAATTGGGAACGACCATCCTCCTGACCGAACATCGTCTGGAAGAAGCGTTCTCCTTTGCGTCGCGTGTCGCGGTCATGGACGGCGGCAAGCTCCTTTGCACCGGCACGCCCGCCGAAGTGGGCGCGGAGCTGAAAAGCAGTGGGAACGCGATGTTCCTCGCCATGCCCGCCGCCATGCGCATCTGGGCAGCGTCGGATTCCAAAGCGACTTGCCCCATCTCCGTCTGCAACGGCCGAAACTGGCTGCTCGATTATGCGAAAACGCATGAGTTGCGACCTGTTCCGGAAGAAAAGAAAAACACGCCGAACGGCGAAACCGTCGTCTCGGCGCGGGAACTCTGGTTCAAATACGACAAAGACCTGCCCGACGTGGTAAAAGGTCTATCCTTGGAGCTGCACAAAGGCGAATTTCTTACGCTGCTCGGCGGCAACGGCACGGGCAAGACGACCACGCTCAAGCTGCTGGCAAACCTGAAAAAAGCTTATCGCGGCGAGCTGACCATCACCGGCAGCGTCGGGATGCTGCCCCAGAATCCGCAGGCGCTCTTTGTGAAATCCACCGTCCGCGAAGATTTATTGGAGATTTTACCAAAATCTGAACGCAAAACCGAGCGCCTTGCACAAGTCGTTTCCCTCTGCAAATTGACCGAACTGCTCGACCGCCATCCGTATGACCTTTCCGGCGGCGAACAGCAGCGCGCAGCGCTGGCAAAAATCCTGCTTCTGAACCCGGACATTCTGCTCCTTGACGAACCGACAAAGGGTCTGGACGCGGAGTTCAAGCAGGTTTTCGGGCAGATTTTGCGGACGCTTCAAGCGTCCGGTGTCGCAATTCTCATGGTCAGCCATGACATTGAGTTCTGCGCGAAATACGCCGACCGCTGCGCCCTGTTTTTTGACGGAAACATCGTCACAGAATCTACCCCAAAAACGTTCTTTTCTGGCAACAGCTTCTACACGACGGCTGCGAACCGCATTGCGCGCGATGTGCTGCCAGATGCGGTCACGCCGGAGGACGTCATTGCTGCCTGCGGCGGTGCGGTCGAACCGGAGGCGGCTTTACCGGAATATCAGCGCATCCCGCCCGCACCGGAGAAAGCGACGCGGACGGTGAAAAAGCTTCCGGTCTGGCGAAAAATCCTTGCCGCCGTGTCCGGTGCCGCTTCGCTGGTGCTCATCGCGCAGGCCATCGGCGTGACGGATTTGACAAAGCTCATCGACGCAAACGGCATGACCGCGCTGGCAGGCGGGCAGCTCAAGCTCTACGGCATTTTGCTTGCTGCACTTCTTGTGTTTGCGCTGTCCATTGGACGCAAGGCAGGCAGGCCGGACTATCTCATCCAGACACCTGTGGAAAAGCGCAAGCTCCGAAAGCGCACCGTGACTGCCACGCTGCTCATCCTGCTTTTGATTCCTCTGACGCTGTTTGTCGGCGTGTACTACTTCGCAGGGCGAAAATATTACTTCATTTCGCTGCTCATTCTGCTGGAATGTATGCTGCCATTCTTCCTCATTTTCGAGGGCAGAAAACCGCAGGCGCGGGAGCTGGTGCTCATTGCCGTGCTCGTTGCGCTGAATGTGGCAGGACGCGCTGCGTTCTTCATGCTGCCGGAGTTCAAGCCGGTCGTTGCCATGACGATTCTGGCAGGCGTGGCCTTTGGCGGCGAAACGGGATTCTTGGTTGGCGCGATGACCATGCTGGTCTCGAATATGCTGTTTTCACAAGGACCGTGGACGCCGTGGCAGATGTTTGCCATGGGCATCATCGGCTGGCTGGCAGGTGTCTTGTACCGCAAAGGTGTTCTGCGGCGCGGGCGGCTGAGCCTTTGTATCTTCGGCGTGATCGCGTCCACGATCATCTACGGCGGCATTATGAATCCCGCATCCGCCCTCATGTGGTCGAATATGATCAACTGGAAAATCATCTTGAGCTACTACGTCACCGGTCTTCCGGTCGATCTGGTGCGCGCCATTGCCACGTTTTTCTTCCTGTGGTTGATTGCCGAACCCATGCTCGAAAAGCTCGACCGGATCAAGACCAAATACGGCTTGGCAGAGTAAGCAGTTTTGTGGAAATGCCATTTGGACTACAGAGATACACGATAGCTATCAATGTGTACGGACTTGGTTGCTTGGAGTAAAAAACTCCGCCATCGAGATTCCAAGCACCCTGCAAATTTGCTCAATGGTATCTACAGAAAGCTGGCTGCCTCTGCAGCGAGAGACGCGAAGCGTCGTGTAGGGGATGTTTCCGCTTTGGCATAGCTGATATAATGTCATGTTTCTCTCATGCAGTAATTCATCCAATCGTGCGTGCGTATTCAATGTCCTTTCACTCCTATCAAAAAAAGCAGGGTAAACTTTTGATGATAGTATCATATCACAAACGTTGTCCAATAAACAGGACTTATAAGACTCGCCCCACAATTCGGAACTCCAGCTCCGGTGACGCTGGCTTCGGTGCATATGCTTTATTATAAGACACCATAACCGGCTGCATCCGCCGCACGCCGTCACTGCTGAGATATGCTTCCGAATCATCCGGCTCCTGTTCGGCATACGCCTTGATATAGCCTTGTCCATCGTAGATCATGACGCCAACTTCGCCGGTACGGAGTGTCTCACACCGCTGCACCCAGACGATCTGACCGTCATGATAGACAGGCTCCATGCTGTCGCCAGACACCCGAACCCCGAACTCTGCACCATCCGGGATGCTGCTCTCCGGGAAGCTGACCATTTCGAAGTTTCCCTCATCCAGAAATGCACCTGTACCAGCGGATACCGGCAGGTCGCTGACCGGCATATCCAGATAGCGGATCTCCAGCACTGGCGGTACCTCCCG
>JABLTR010072209.1_pt1 | contig 25051 bp, 21 predicted proteins | sample 7160071 | NCBI WGS metagenome assembly JABLTR01 (sample SAMN14651230, study PRJNA627086) | human gut metagenome | isolation source: feces | host: Homo sapiens | reverse complement strand
CAAATTCACGTGTGAATTTGGGAGAAACAGTACAGTGTACTGTTTCGTAGCAAGTGGATAAAACAGCACCCGCTCGCAAAATACGAAATTTATCTCACTTTCTCGAAGTCTGACAGCTTATAGAAATTTATTATTAGACTTTTTTAAAAAGCTGATAAAGACGTCTTTATTTTTTTGCAATTTTATAATTTATAATAAATGATAAATAATAAAATTGTTAGGCATAAGTTAAATAAAATAAAGAAAAGGTTAAATTAAAATTAATTAAATTTATCGTGTTTTTATCAGATTTTTAACGGTATTTTTAGCATATTTTAATACGCAGGGTGTATTCTCAATTTGTACCAAGGAGGTACTTAAATAAATACTTGCACTTATGTATGAAAGGAAAAAGAAAATGACAAAGAAAAGTATTATCATCAGTGTAATTTCGGTTATCTGCCTTGTAGGTATAGCATCATTTGCAATGAATGGTTGTTCGTCTAAAGACAGCGATAAAAAGGAAGAAAAATCGGGTGTATCCGGTCAAATTACCGTTATAAGCCGAGAGGAAGGCTCAGGCACAAGAGATGCGTTTGTTGAACTTATGGGTGTTACAGATGAAAACGGCAACGATATTACGGCGGATTCGGCAGAACTTACAAATTCAACCTCAGTTGTGATGTCAACCGTAAAGGGTAATAAAAACGCAATCGGCTATGTATCTTTAGGTTCACTTTCAAGCGACGTTAAGGCAGTTGGGCTTGATGGTGTTGCTCCTTCAACCGCTACTGTTAAGGACGGCAGTTATAAACTGCAAAGGCCTTTTAAAATAGCGTATGTTGATACCAAACTTACAGATATTGATAAAGATTTTATATCATTTATTACCTCAAAGCAGGGTGAAGCAATTATTTCCAAAGAGGGATATATTTCCGCTGAAGCAAAGGAAGATTACACGGGCTCCGGCAAGAAAGGCACAATCACAATTGCGGGTTCAACCTCAGTCGCTCCGGTTATGAATGTGCTTGCAGATGAATATAAAAAGCTCAATCCCGACGTTAAAATCGAAATTCAGGAATCGGGTTCATCGGCAGGTATTGAATCTGCAATTCAGGGCGCAGTTGAAATTGCAATGAGTTCAAGAGAGCTTAAGGACGACGAGGCAAAAACTCTTAAATCGCAGACGATTGCTCTTGACGGTATTGCAGTTATTGTGAACAGTTCAAATTCTTTGGATACATTGACAAGCAAACAGGTAAAAAATATTTTTGAAGGTAATGTATCGACTTGGGAAGAGGTTATAAAATAATTTGAAAAAGGCAAAAGAAATTGCAATGCGTATAGTATTTTTGCTGTGCGCATTTCTATCGGTAATTGCCGTTATCTTTGTTTGCAAATTTATTTTTCAAAACGGCATTCCGGCAATAGAGGAAATAGGATTTAAAAATTTTATATTTGGAAAAACGTGGAAACCGAGCAGGGAAATATTCGGCATTTTCCCTATGATTCTCGGCAGTATTTACGTTACGGCAGGGGCAATTATTATCGGTGTGCCAATAGGTATTTTTACAGCGGTGTTTCTTGCATTTTATTGCCCTAAAAGGCTGTATTCGATTATGAAACCGGTTGTTAATCTTCTTGCGGGTATTCCGTCAATAGTTTACGGATTTTTCTGCCTTGTTGCAGTTGTGCCGGTTATCCAAAAGCTTACAAATACAAGCGGCAAGGGTGTTTTAACCGCTTCAATCCTTTTGGGAATTATGATTCTTCCGACGATTATTAATACTTGCGAATCGTCGCTCAAAAGTGTTGCCCCGTCATATTATGAAGGCTCGCTTGCACTCGGCGCAACTAAGGAATACAGCATATTTAAGGCGGTTTTTCCTGTTGCTAAATCGGGTATAGTCAGCGGAATTATTCTCGGTATCGGCAGAGCGGTCGGCGAAACCATGGCTGTAGTTATGATTGCAGGTAATCAGGCAATTATTCCTAAATCAATCACCTCGGGTGTACGCACGCTTACAGGCAATATCGTCCTTGAAATGGCTTATGCTTCGGGTCTTCACAGGCGTGCGCTTATTGCAACGGCGGCAGTTCTTTTTGTATTCGTTTTGATTATCAATTTGTGCTTCTCACTTGCTGTTCATAAAAAGGAGGGGTAAAGTACTATGAGAAAAATAAAGGAATATCTCAATAGGCCCTTGTCCTTTGCCGTGTTTTTGCTTATTATAATCAGCACGGTTATAACTGCACTTACAGTGGTATTTATTATAGGATATATTTTTATAAAGGGTGTGCCTAATCTTTCGCTTGACCTTTTTTCGCTTAAATATTCATCTTCTAATCAGTCAATGCTTCCGTCAATTATAAATACGGTTTATTTGACGGCACTCACACTTCTTTTAGCTGTTCCTATCGGGATTTTTTCGGCAATTTATCTGGCGGAATATTCAAGGAAAAATTCATTTTTTGTAAAAATAATAAATATTGCAAACGAAACCCTTTCCGGTATTCCGTCAATAGTTTACGGCTTGTTCGGATTTTTGGCATTCGTCATTTCAAAAAAATGGGGCTATTCGCTTTTGGCAGGTGTAATCACGCTTGCAATAATGGTTTTGCCCCTTATTATAAGGACGTCGCAGGAGGCAATGCTTGGTGTTGATAACACATTTCGTGAGGCTTCCTATGGTCTTGGTGCGGGAAAGCTTCGCACAGTTTTTAAAATTGTTTTGCCGTCTGCAATGCCGGGTATTCTTTCAGGGATAATTTTGGCAATCGGCAGGATAGTGGGCGAAACGGCGGCGCTGATTTATACTGCGGGAACTGTACCTGAAGCTGCAACAAAGCTTACCTCATCATCTCGCACAATATCTGTTCACTTATATTGCCTTTTGAATGAAGGGCTTTACACCGAACAGGCTTATGCGACTGCTGTTCTGCTTATCGTTTTTGTAGTTATAATCAATGCACTTTCAAATGCACTTGCAAAGAAAATTATGAAATAAGGAAACAAAATGAATAAATTTGAAATTGAAAATTTAGAACTTTATTACGGCGATTTTAAAGCCTTGAAAAATATAAATATGAATATCTCGCCAAATGAGATAACTGCTTTTATAGGGCCGTCAGGTTGCGGAAAATCAACTCTTTTGAAAACTCTTGACAGAATGAACGACCTTGTTGATACCTGCAAAATAAACGGCAGCGTCAAATATGACGGAAAGGATATTTATTCTTACGATATTAACGAGCTTCGCAAAAATGTTGCAATGGTTTTCCAAAAACCGAACCCGTTTGCAATGAGTATTTATGATAATGTTGCCTATGGCCCTAAAACTCACGGTATTCGCTCCAAAAAAGAACTTGATGAAATAGTTGAAAAATCTCTTCGTCAGGCGGCTCTTTGGGACGAGGTGGGCGATAAGCTTAAAAAGAGCGCACTTGCCCTTTCGGGCGGTCAACAGCAAAGGCTTTGTATTGCACGTACTCTTGCCGTTAATCCCGACGTTATCCTTATGGACGAGCCTACTTCCGCCCTCGACCCTATTTCAACATCTAAGATAGAGGAACTTGCAGTTGAGCTTAAGAAGGACTATACAATTATAATTGTTACCCATTCTATGCAGCAGGCAAAGCGTATTTCAAACAAAACGGCATTTTTCCTTTTGGGTGAGGTTATTGAATTTGACGAAACCGAGAAGCTTTTTTCAAACCCGTCTGATGAACGCACAGATGCATACATTAACGGCAGATTCGGATAAAAAAACAACCCCTCGTGAGTGTTAAACCTACGGGGGATTACTTTTTGATTTATTTTTCAAGAAGATTGTTATCTTCAAGCATTTTTATAAATTTTTCAATATCTTGTTTCGCCGTTTCTTTGTCAATGTCGTACTCGCTTATTACTTTTTCAACAACCTCGTCAATCGTTGTTTCGTGCGTTAAGCAATCCCAAAAAAATGAGCCTGAATCATTGAGCGTAATCATTCCGTTGAAATCGTTTGTTGCTCTGCCGACAGGCACTACAATATTTGAATCGGCAATCTTCCTTTTTGCAAAGCCGTTTTTGATTTTCATATTGCTTTATCCTTTCAAATGTTGAATTATAATATTAATATTGTACCAAAATTGATTGATTTTTTCAAGTTTTCTTATAATAGTAACTAAAACATAAAACTTTTGACAAAAAATTGACATTTACTCTTGAAGATAGACAAGCAATTGGGTATAATATTTGTGATAATTTTATAAATTATTATTTTTGGCAATATTTAAAGCTAAAATATGGAAGGAGTAATTCAAATGATTTATTCACATGAAGTTGAAACAATGTGTCCTGTAGCACAGGGCGTTGCTCACGGTGCTGCTCCGATTCCGGAGGAAGCAAAATGGGTAAAGGCAAAAGAAATTAAAGATATTTCAGGCTTCACACATGGTGTAGGTTGGTGTGCGCCTCAGCAGGGTACCTGCAAGCTCAGCCTTAACATTAAGGGAGGTGTTATTCAGGAAGCTCTTGTTGAGACAATAGGTTGTTCGGGTATGACTCACTCAGCTGCTATGGCTGCTGAAATTCTTCCGGGCAGAACTATTCTTGAAGCTCTTAACACAGACCTTGTTTGTGATGCTATTAACACAGCTATGAGAGAGCTTTTCCTCCAAATCGTTTACGGTCGTTCACAGAGTGCTTTCTCTGATGACGGTCTTGCAATCGGTGCAGGCCTTGAGGACCTCGGTAAGGGTCTTCGTTCACAGGTAGGCACAATGTACGGTACTCTTGCAAAGGGTCCTCGTTACCTTGAAATGACAGACGGTTATGTAACAGGTATTGCACTTGACGCTGACAACGAAATCATCGGCTACAAGTTTGTAAACTTCGGCAAGATGATGGACTTCATTAAAGCAGGCGACGATGCTAACACAGCATTTGAGAAGGCTCAGGGTCAGTACGGCAGAGTTGATGACGCAGTTAAAATCATCGACCCAAGAAAAGAATAAGGAGGAAAAAGACAATGGCTTTATTTGAATCATATGAAAGAAGAGAGAAACAAATTCTTGACGTTCTCGCTCAATACGATATTAAATCAATTGAAGAGTGCAGAGAAATCTGCCAGGCTAAAGGCTTTGATCCTTATAAAATCGTTGAGGGTATTCAGCCAATCTGTTTTGAAAATGCAAAGTGGGCTTATACTGTAGGCTGTGCAATCGCACTTAAGAAGGGTGTTAAGTCTGCTGCTGAGGCTGCTGCTGCAATCGGTGAAGGTCTTCAGTCATTCTGTATTCCGGGTTCAGTTGCTGACCAGAGAAAAGTAGGTCTCGGCCACGGTAACCTTGGCAAGATGCTCCTTGAAGAGGAAACAGAGTGTTTTGCATTCCTTGCAGGTCACGAATCATTCGCTGCCGCAGAAGGCGCTATCGGTATCGCTGAAAAGGCTAACAAGGTTAGACAAAAGCCTCTTCGTGTTATTCTTAACGGTCTTGGTAAGGACGCAGCTCAGATTATCGCAAGAATCAACGGCTTCACATATATTGAAACCGAAATGGATTATTATACCGGCGAGGTTAAGGAAGTATTCCGCAAGGCTTATTCTGACGGACTTCGTTCAAAGGTTAACTGCTACGGCGCTAACGACGTAACAGAGGGCGTTGCTATTATGTGGAAGGAAAATGTTGACGTTTCTATCACAGGTAACTCAACTAACCCAACCCGTTTCCAGCACCCTGTTGCAGGCACATACAAGAAAGAACGCCTTGAAGCAGGCAAAAAGTATTTTTCAGTTGCATCAGGTGGCGGCACAGGCCGTACTCTTCATCCTGATAATATGGCAGCAGGCCCTGCTTCATACGGTATGACAGATACTATGGGCAGAATGCACTCAGATGCTCAGTTTGCAGGTTCATCTTCAGTTCCTGCTCACGTTGAGATGATGGGTCTTATCGGTATGGGCAACAACCCGATGGTTGGCGCAACCGTAGCATGCGCAGTTGCAGTTGCAGAAGCTCTTTAATCGAAAATTTTAATAAGACGAAAGCGTTGGCGGTTGCGCCAGGCTGTAGAGGCGAACATTGTTCGCCTCTTTTGTTTATGTTTTAGGCGAGTGATAATCGCCCACTAAAATTATTGAAAGCGAGAGTCGTTTAGGCTCTCGCTTTTATGTTTTATTATTCAATTTTGCAAAGACTTTGCCCTGCTCAATATATAAATCCTGTTGGTCTTTTGTCATCAAGCTGAATAATCGCAGCAACTCATCCTCTCTTGTAATTTTAGTTTCGTTTTTATCAAATCCCACTAAAAAGTCAATAGATGTATTAAAAAAAGCTGCCATAGTTTTTAATGTTGCAATATCCGGCTCTACATTGTGATTTTCATATTTGTTTATGGATTGTTGGCTAACGCCTATCACATCAGCAAGCTTTTGCTGGCTTATGTTATATTTATTGCGAAGCATTTTAAGATTTTGTATCATCGCCGTCACTCCCCCCTATAATTATGATAACAATTTACGAGTGTTATATAAAACACTTGTTAGTAGTTGTTGACAACAACTACCAGTTGTAATATAATTAAGTAAAAATATGTAAAAGGGTGGATTAATATGGGCGATACAGCAGAAAGAAATCATAACAAAAGCTTTAAAAAAATATTATTAGCAATTGTATCAATTATACTAATTATAGTTGTTACTTTTATTGTGGCGAATATTGTGCATAATAGCGGCACAAAACCGACTTCAACAAAGGTTGAAAACGGACTTTCCGCATATGAGCTTGCCGTTGAGCAGGGATATAACGGTAGTTTGGAAGAATGGCTTAAATCTCTTGACGGCAAGTCTGCTTATGAAATAGCAGTTGAAAACGGCTATTCGGGTACTGAGAACGAATGGAACAAAGCAATCGCAAATGTTTCTCAAAATAATGTTACTATCAAAAATGCCGAATTTTCAAAAGACGGCGATTTGATTATTACACTTTCAGACGGAATAACCATCAATGTGGGCAAGGTTGCAGGCTCTGACGGTAAAGACGGTGCAAACGGAAAGAATGGCACAAATGGTACTGACGGTAAAAATGGTATGGATGGAGTAAACGGTATCAACGGCAAGGATGGCAAAAACGGAGTTGATGGAAAAGATGGCGTTAATGGTACGAATGGCATAGATGGTAAGGACGGACAGGACGGCAAAGGCATTTCATCAGCAAGCGTGAATGATGATGGTCAGCTTATCCTTACATTTTCAGATGGTTCAACTGTTAATCTTGATAAAATTGTAGGCACGAATGGTGTTGACGGTGTCAGTGTAATGAATTCCATAATCAATGATAACGGAGAATTAGTCTTAACCTATTCTAATGGACAAGTATATAATCTTGGTAATGTAATCGGTGCAGACGGCAGAGACGGAAAAGACGGTACGAACGGCATTGATGGCAAGGACGGAATAAGCATTACTTCATCTACAGTTAATGTAAACGGTGAACTTGTTTTAACTTATTCCGATGGTACAACTGCTAATCTTGGCGCTATTGTGGGCAAAGATGGTGTGAATGGAATTGACGGAGCAAAAGGTGACAAAGGCGATAAGGGTGATGCAGGTCTTAACGGTACAGATGGTAAAGATGGAATTGACGGTATCAGCGTAACCAATGCAGAAATCAATTCCAATGGTGAATTAGTACTTACATACTCCAACGGTCAAAAATCCAATGTTGGCAATGTTATCGGTACTAAGGGTGAAAAAGGTGCCAACGGCAAAAACGGACTTGACGGTAAAGACGGACAGGATGGCATTAGTGTAATCAAGTCCGAAATCAATGCAAACGGTGAATTGATAGTTACCTATTCCAATAATGTAATTGACAATCTCGGTGTTGTTGTCGGTGCAGACGGCAGAGATGGAAAAGACGGCATGAATGGTAAGGATGGTCGAGATGGTATTGACGGTGCTAAAGGTGACAAAGGCGATACAGGTGCTGACGGAAAGAACGGTCTTGATGGTAAGGATGGACTTAACGGAATAGACGGTCAGGACGGTGTAGGCATTAACACAATTGTTATTGAAGATGGCACACTGAACATCACCTTATCAAACGGCACAATATTAAATCTCGGTACAATAAAAGGTGAAAAGGGTGAAAAAGGCGATACCGGCGCACAGGGTATTCAAGGTGTAGCAGGTCAAGACGGTAAAGACGGTGTTAACGGAACAAACGGAGCTGACGGTACAGACGGCGTAGGTATTGCAAATGTTTCAATAAATGCTTTGGGTGAGCTTGAGCTGACATTTTCTGACGGACAGCTTATAAACCTTGGTGATGTTAAAGGCTCAAAGGGTGAAAAAGGTGACAAAGGCGACAAAGGCGACCAAGGCAATCAAGGCGTTGCAGGTCAAGACGGTAAGGATGGCAAAGATGGCGTTAACGGAACAAACGGTACTGATGGAAAAGACGGTGTAGGCATTGCAAATGTTACCGTTTCAAGCGAGGGGGCTTTGAGCGTAACTCTTACTAACGGTACTGTTCTTAATCTCGGTAATATTAAAGGTGCTGACGGTATTGGAATTTCAAAGACAGAAATAAATTCCGACGGCGAGCTTGTGCTTACATATACCGACGGTACAATAAAAAATCTCGGTAATGTTGTCGGTGCAGACGGACAAAACGGTGCAGACGGTTTGGGAATTAAAACCGTTACCGTTTCATCGTCAGGTGAGCTTAGCATAACATATTCCGATAACTCTGTAATAAATCTCGGAAACATAAAGGGCGAAAAAGGTGATACAGGCGACAAAGGCGACAAAGGAGATAAAGGTGACAAGGGTGCAGACGGCAGAGGTATAGCCAAAACCGAGCTTGTAAACGGTGAACTTATTATCACTTATACCGACGGGACACAGGATAATTTGGGCGAGATAACAACCAACGAATCATCAGGACTTGAATATGTGTTAAATTCAGATGGAAAGTCATACGCTCTTTCGGGTTTGGGTGAATTAAAAAAATCTCAAAAAATCACAATACCTGATACATATAAGGGCAAACCGATTACTACAATTAACTATGAAGCTGTAAGTAGTGCTTCGTTAGAAGAAATTACTATGCCATCTTCAATAACTGATATAAAATCGGGAGCTTTTACAGGTTCTAAAATAAAAAGAGTATATTACAAGGGTAGTCTTGCAAATTGGTGCTCTATTGATTTTGCATCAAATGATGCAAGTCCATTTTATAATTCTAACAATATATCTAACGATACACAACTATATATTGGTGGTGAATTATTAACTATTGTGACAATTCCAAATGATATTTCAAAAATCAATCCATCGGTATTTTTCAATTGCAGCAGCATTAAAGAAGTCATTATCCCGGAAAATATTGTTTCTATTGGGGCTTGCGCATTTAATAATTGCAATTCATTGACAAGTGTGGAAATAAAAGCTCCGAATGATTGGTATTATAAAACAGCTGGCGATAATGTTAAACACGCAATGGATGTTACTGTTATGTCTGATAAAAAATCAGCAGCAAACAAATTAAAAGCTATAAACTATGAAGTTTTTAAATAAGTAATGAAGGTAATTGCAAGTGAAGGTAATTGTTAATAATATTAGAAATGAATATTGTATATATGATGATTATGCAGAAAATTATGAATATATAATAAAAAAATTAGAAGTAAAATATGAAAAAAATAATATATACACATATGAGACAACCTCTGCTTCATATAATGACGATATGGCTATTGAAAAAGTCAGAGGAAACAAAAAGGTGAATTTGGCTGATTGGTTATAAACAAAAGCGGACAAAATAATTGTCCGCTTTTTCATCTCATATTTTCTTTTTCATCCATTGGTGGGGGCAATCCTCGTCAAAATCACGTTCGCCGAACGGGACGTATCCCTGCTTTTGGTAAAATGGCATTGCCTGTACTTGAGAATGAAGCCTTATTTCCCTGCCGCCTTTTTCTTTGATATTTTTCTCTGCTTCGTTTAATATTTTTGCGCCGAGATGCTTACTGCGATATTCCTTTAAAACAGCAAGCCTGCCGATATAATAAATACCGTCTTGCTCATAAAATCTAACAGTTGCGCAAGGCTTATTGCCGTCAAAGGTGACAAGGTGGTTTGATATACCGTCAAGTTCGTCAAATTCCTCTTGAAATCCCTGCTCATTAATAAACACATTTATTCTTATATCTTTTGCGCATTGCGGCAAGGCATCGTAGCTTTTAGTAATCAATTAAAACACCCCAAATCAGTATTATTTTATCAAATTTTTTTAAATGTTGTCAAGATAGATAAGAAAATGTTGAAGAGTTTGTGAAATATCAACAAAATATCAACGATATTTTTTATGTTTCGCTTTATTGCAAAATTAAACATTATGGTATAAAATATATTTTATACTACAACAGTTTATCAAAGAGGTGTCACTATGAGTGAAGAAAAAACAATTTATACAATAACATCTAGCAGAAATGAACACGTATTTATTCATGCAATGCCGGGTCATTTTGTTTCAAGTTCTTCGCATCTTAATTTTTATATAGGAACATCGGATATTAAGCATAACCATGACGTGTCTGTTGATGCCGCAATGATGCTTGCAAGCTATTATCACGAGAGAGGAATTGAGGTTGACACTGTTTTGTGCCTTTATGAAACACAGGCTCTCGGCGCTTATCTTGCTCACGAGCTTCAGCGTGCAAATATGCTCAATCCTAATCCTGACAGCACAGTTTACGTTCTCGGTCCTGAATATGACGCTCAGGGTAATATCATTTTCCGTGATAATCTTCGTAAGCTTATTGACGGCAAAAGAGTTTTACTTCTTATTTCTTGTATCACAAGCGGTAAAACTATTGAAAGAGCAATGGAAAGCGTTAATTATTACGGCGGCGAAGCAGTCGGAGTTTCTGCTGTTTTCTCTGCAATTGATGAGGTTGACGGAGTAAGTGTAAACAGTATTTTTACTAAAGACGACGTTCCGGGATATGAGGCATATCCTGCTCACGATTGTCCGCTTTGCCGTGAAAACAAAAAGGTCGATGCAATCACTAACGGCTACGGCTATTCTCTTCTTTAAAAACATCTTGACAAATTGTTTTAATTTGTTATAATAGATTTACAAATTAATAGTACCCAAATAAAGACTGTGAAGCAGAAAAAGACCTTCTATTTTGGTTTAAGAGAGTTGACGGGCGGTGCGAGTCAATACGGATAAAAGGTGCATAGCTCTCTGCTAAGTCGCTGTTTTGAATAGAAATTAATAGGAACAGACGTGTTGCTTCGTTATCGGCAGAGGCATTGATTGATGCTAAAGGGCAGGGAATTACCTTGCTGAAGTAGGGTGGTACAGCGTGATATTAACGCCCCTATACTCTTTGTGTAGGGGCTTATTTTTTTGCTCCTGTGCAAAAATGAAAGGAGATTAACATTATGAAAAAGGGTTACGAAAAATACAGAGGCTTTGAGCCTATCAATATTCCGGACCGTACCTGGCCTGACAAAACCATTACCAAAGCGCCGACTTGGTGCTCGGTTGACCTTCGTGACGGCAACCAAGCGCTTGTTGACCCGATGAATTTGCAGGAAAAGCTTGAGTTTTTTACCACTCTTGTAAATATCGGATTTAAAGAGATTGAAGTCGGTTTTCCATCGGCAAGTGAAACAGAATATGAAATTTTAAGAACACTTATTGAGGGAAATTATATCCCTGACGACGTTACCATTCAGGTACTTGTTCAGGCAAGAGAGCACCTTATAAGAAAGACCTTTGAGGCTATTGACGGTGCTAAAAACGTTATTGTTCATTTTTATAATTCAACATCTACTCTTCAGCGTAAGGTTGTATTTAAAACAGATATGCAAGGCGTTATTGATATTGCTATCGACGGCGCAAAGCTTATTTATGAGCTTACCGAGGAGGAAAAGAAAAAGAATCCGGATATGAATATCCGTTTTGAGTACAGTCCTGAAAGCTTTTCCGGTACAGAGATGGACAACGCTGTTGAAATTTGCCGTCAGGTTATGGAGGAACTTCATATTACTAAGGAAAATCCTATCATCCTTAATCTTCCGTCAACTGTTGAGGGCTCAACTCCTAACGGTTATGCTGACCAAATTGAATATTTCTGCCGCCATCTTCCAAATCGTGACGCAGCTATTATTTCGCTTCATCCTCATAACGACAGGGGTACAGGTGTTGCCGCAGCAGAACTTGGGCTTCTTGCAGGTGCTGACAGAATTGAGGGCACACTTTTTGGCAACGGAGAAAGAACGGGTAATGTTGATATTGTTACCTTGGCACTTAATATGTGGACCCAAGGTGTTGACCCTGAGCTTGATTTCCACGATATAAACAAGATTAAAGGCGTTTATGAAAGAGCAACAAAGATGGTAGTGCCGCCTCGTCATCCTTATGCAGGCGAGCTTGTATTTACTGCCTTTTCAGGCTCTCATCAGGACGCTATCAATAAAGGCAAAATGTATATGGATGAACACGGCGGAGATTATTGGGATATCCCGTATCTTCCTATTGACCCTGCCGACGTAGGACGTGAATATGAGCCGATTATTCGTATCAATTCGCAAAGCGGTAAGGGCGGTATGGCATTTATTCTTGCTAACGATTACGGAATTAAGATGCCTAAGGCTATGCAAAGTGAGTTTAGCGCAGTAGTTCAAAAGGCTTGCGATGAAAGCGGCAAAGAAATTCAGCCTGACGAAGTATTTGATATCTTCCAAAAGGAATACAGAAATGTTTGCGGTCCTTACAAGCTTCTTAATTATAAAATTACCGAAGAAAAGAACGAAAAGGATTATCTTACAACTGTTCATTTCACCGGTGAACTTAAGTATAAAGATAATGAGCCTGTTAAAATTTCAGGCGACGGCTCAGGCCCTATCGGCGCATTCTGTGAGGCTATGAATAAAGCGGGACTTTCAAATTATGAGTTTGTCGATTACAGCGAGCATGCAATTTCAGTCGGCAGTGACTCAAAGGCTATTAGCTATATTCACATTAAGAATCCTAACGGAAAAGATATATTCGGTATCGGTGTAAGCCACAATATCGGCTATGCTTCAATGAAGGGTATTATTTGTGCTATTAACCGTGACCAAAAGGACACAATGCGTGATGACGCAATGCCGGGAATCTTTGACAAATGCTAACGTCGTCGCAATATTGTGAAGAAGCTATCATAAGCGTGCCTGATATTAATTATTTAGGTTTTGGCTTTCAGCATTGTCGGGATTTTTGTAAAATAAAATTTCTTTCGGAGCTTTTGCCGATATACAGAAAGGTTAAAATATGAAAAATTATAAAATTACAGTTTTAAAGGGTGACGGAATCGGCCCTGAAATAGTAAATGAATGTATTAAGGTGCTTGATAAAGCAGGCAAAAAATTTGGTTTTGCCTTTGATTACGATTATGAACTTTTGGGTGGTTGCGCTATTGACGAGGCAGGCGTTCCTTATCCTGAAAAAACAGCAAAAGCTTGCAAAGCTTCAGATGCTGTACTTCTCGGCGCAGTGGGCGGCCCTAAGTGGGACAGTCAGCCGGGCAACAATCGTCCTGAAAAGGGACTTCTTGCAATTCGTGAGGATTTAGGACTTTTTGCAAATCTTCGCCCTGCCAAGATTTTTGCTCCCCTTAAGTCTGCTTCTCCTATTAAGGAAGAAATTATCGGTGAGGGTCTTGATATTCTTATCGTTCGTGAGCTTACGGGCGGTATCTATTTCGGCGACCGTGGAACTTATGAGGAAAACGGCGTTGTAGGCGCTTATGATACAGAGCGTTATACGTATCCGGAGATTAAGAGAATTGTTAAGGCAGGCTTTGAATATGCAATGAAACGTGGCAAAAAGCTTACCTGCGTTGATAAGGCAAACGTTCTCGATTCCTCAAGGCTTTGGAGAAAGGTTATGGAGGAAACTGCTAAGGATTATCCTGAGGTTGAGGTTTCTTATATGTATGTTGATAACTGCGCAATGCAGCTTGTTCGTAACCCTAACCAATTCGATACAATTGTAACTTCCAATATTTTCGGCGATATTCTTTCAGATGAGGCTTCAATGATTTCAGGCTCAATCGGTATGCTTGCTTCCGCTTCACTTGCCCAGGGTACATTCGGTCTTTACGAGCCTATCCACGGCTCTGCTCCGGATATTGCAGGTAAGGGCAAGGCTAACCCTCTTGCAACTATTCTTTCGGGTGCAATGATGCTTCGCTACACCTTTGATGAGGCAGAGGCTGCCGACGCTATCGAAAATGCGGTTGACATTGCACTTACCAAGGCAAGAACACCTGATATTTATGAGGACGGCTTTGAGGCAGTTAATACCTCTCAAATGGGCGACCTTGTTGCAAGCCTTTTATAATTACAATAAAAATTAAGATGGCAGTTCGCTAATGAACTGCCATCTCAGCGTGTAGAAAAAGTCCAATTACAAATTTCTACACGCTGTCAGACTTCGAGAAAGTGAGATAAATTTCGTATTTTGCAAGCGGGTGCTGTTTTATCCACTTGCTACGAAACAGTACACTGTACTGTTTCTTCCAAATTCACGTGTGAATTTGGAGCCACGTGTCTCTTGTGCTTTGCACAATTCACTCCCCCGAGCAAAAGACGGAAAGTGCCAAAAGTGGCTTGAACACTACGTTCAAGCCACTTTTCTATAAATGTATTTTTGATTTTATTTTGGCAAGAGCAAGCCCTTGCCCTACGATACGTCGAAAGAAATTCCGTGTTTGAATGAATTTCTTTGAAATTCATAATAAACACTTCGTCCCTTTCTCATTTTTTCCACCAAATTTTCAATTTGTCGGGATCCCCGAATGGAATTTCTTTTTATAACACGGCGTGGTTTAGCCACTTTATCGACAGTCTAAGACGATTATTACTAACCGTCTTTATATAAGTATGAATTCTATTCAATAGGAGTAAGATTTTTAAGACTGATGTCCATAATCATAGCGGAATGAGTAAGCGCACCGCACGATACAAAATCAACACCGATTTGGGCAATTGACTTAAGTCTTTCCTTAGTAACATTGCCCGAACATTCGGTTTCAGCCCTGCCGCCGATAATTTCAACAGCTTTTTTCATAGTATCATTATCCATATTATCAAGCATAATAATATCTGCGCCGGCCTCGACAGCCTCTTTAACCTGCTCTAAAGTTTCGGTTTCAATCTCAATCTTTCTTACAAAAGGAGCATATGCCTTAGCCATTTTAATTGCCTTTGTAATTGAGCCTGCCGCACCGATATGATTGTCTTTAAGAAGTACACCGTCGGAAAGATTATATCTATGATTTGTTGCGCCGCCTACCTTAACGGCATATTTTTCAAACGGGCGCATATTAGGAGTAGTCTTGCGAGTGTCAAGAAGAGTAGTATTTGTACCCTCAAGCTCTTTCATATATTCTCTTGTCATTGTGGCAATGCCGCTCATACGCTGAAGATAATTAAGACCCGTTCTTTCCCCGCTGAGGATTGCCTTTATATCGCCGTAAATAACGCCCAAAAGCTCACCCTTTTTAACCTCGTCGCCGTCCTTGAAATATGCTTCAAAGCGAGCAGTTTTATCAAGAAGTTCAAACGTTCTTTCAAAAATACCGAGACCGCAGATAATACCGTCTTGCTTACAGATAAGTTCAGCCTTACCCTGCTTGTCCTCAGGCATAACAGCATTGGTTGAAACATCCTCCGAAGTGATATCCTCTTTAAGCGTGTTTAAAATATAATCGTCTACATTAACCTTGAGTGTTACACCATTTATCATAAAAATCTTTATCCTTTTCTTTTATTTCATCCATAATGAGCTTTTTAAACTCCTTTTGTCTTTCTTCCTTTGGAGGATAAGACGAAAGGTCAACCTCGTTATAATTTTCAGGCTTTTCGCTTTTATCATCAGCGATAACGTCAGCCGCACGCTTTGCAAAAACAAGACTTTCAAGAAGAGAATTTGAAGCAAGCCTGTTTTTGCCGTGAACACCGTTGCAAGCGGTTTCACCTGCTGCATAAAGATGAGCCATAGATGTTCTGCCGTAAAGGTCAGTTTTAATCCCGCCCATCATATAATGCTGAGCCGGAGTTACAGGAACTTTATCCTTAGTAATATCATAGCCCTCTTCCATACAAGCGTCAAAAATATTCGGAAAACGCTTAGCCGCCTGCTCCGTAGTCATTGTAGGAAGTGTAATATAAACGTGGTCCGTGCCAAACTTTTTCATTTCCTCAACAATTGCGTTTGTTACAACGTCTCTCGGCTGAAGTTCGTCAGTAAATCTTTCCCCGTTTTCGTTAAGAAGAATTGCGCCCTCGCCCCTTACGCTTTCGCTGATAAGAAAACGTCTGCCTTTCTTCTTGCTGTAAAGAGTGGTAGGGTGTATCTGAATATAATTAATGTCTTTAAGCTCTACCCCGTGCTTAATTGCAAGCGCAAATGAGTCACCCGTAATATGAGGATAGTTTGTAGAATTAAGGAACAAGCCTCCGAGACCGCCCGTTGCAAGAATGATATCTCTTGCAAGGATAGAGCCCATTTCGCCGTATTCGTCCTCGCACACAATACCCTGGCAAACATTGTCCTTTTCAATAAAATCAATCATAGTGGTTTTTGGAACTATGGTTATATTTTCTTTTTTCTTTGCAATGTCAAGAAGAGTATCTGTAATTTCCTTGCCTGTTTCATCCTTATGATGAAGTATTCTGTTTCTTCTGTGAGCGCCCTCACGGGTGTAATCGTATTCGCCGTTTTTGTCCGTATCAAAATTGACGCCAAGGTCAATAAGAGTTCCGATAACCTCCTGAGAGGATTCAATCATAACACGAACGGAATCGGGGTCATTTTCCCAGTGACCTGCTTTCATTGTGTCCTCAAAATAACACTTGAAATCATTAACGTCCTTAAGCACGCACACACCGCCCTGTGCGAGCATCGAATCACATTCATCGGTATTTTCCTTTGTGATAATAAGAACTTCCTTATCCTTTGGAAGGCAAAGTGCCGCAAAAAGACCTGCTACACCGCTTCCGACTATTACAACATCTGTTTTAATGTATTCCTTGTTCTTCATAAGATTATTAAAGAGCGATTGCTCCTTTCTCCTAAAGCTCATAATGATAAATTCGTAAAGTCAAAAAATTCAATTACTTTTAACTATACTTATTCTAATATATAATTATTTTTTCCAATTGTCAAGGTTGATAACGTATATAAGTTGTGATAAAATAAAAATATAGGCAAATTAATGTCAATTTTTCGATTATTTTAACCGAGAGGATAAAAAATATAATGAACGTTTTTGATTTTGATAACACAATATATGACGGCGAAACACTTATTGACTTTGCACTTCACTATGTAAAAACAGACCCTAAAATTTGGAAATACGTTCCTAAACTTTTAGTAATATGCTTTAAAGACGCTTTTCACCTATTCACTGTTGAGGAAGCGATTGAGGCTTATGCAAGCTTTCTTGAAGGATATTTTATTCACATCAAAACGCTTGATGAGGACGTTGTTAAATTTTGGGACAAAAACGAGAAAAAAATCAAGCCTTGGTACAATGAGGTCAGACGTGATGATGACATTGTCGTTTCCGGCTCGACAGACTTTTTGCTTGATGAGATTATGAAAAGAATTGGGATCAAAAACTACGTCGGCTCATCAATTGATAAAAAAACCGGCAAATTCAAGCGCTTATGTTTTCTTGAAAACAAGGTTAAAATATTTAACGAATTGTACCCTAACGCACATATAGATAATTTTTATACCGATTCTATGAACGATAAGGCTATGATGGATATTTCGGATCACGTATTTTTAGTAAACGGCAACAAAATAGAGCAAATCAAATAAAGAGGTGTCAAAATGCTAAAGCTTACTTTTATAACAGATACTCACCACTACAGCAAAAAGCTCGGCACAAGCGGACGCCAATACTTTTTAAGAAGCGGAAGTGACCAAAAATGCCTTGCAGAAACGGGAGATATCATCGACGCAGCTTTTGAGCAAATCGCCAAAAGCGACACAAGTGCAGTTATGATTATCGGCGATGTTACAAATGACGGCGAAAAGGTGTCGCACATTGAATTTAGAGAAAAGCTTGAAAAGCTTGCAAAATCAAAACCCGTTTACACTATCACCTCTACTCACGATTGGTGCTGTGACGAAAATCCAAGAAGCTTTCACGGCGGTTTAGTAAGCCACAATGTTGAAACGCTTAAAAGCAATGAGCTTCGTGATTTCTATTTCGATTTCGGTCCTAAACAAGCCATAAGCGAATATATAACACACATAGGCACAACGTCTTATGTTATTCAGCTTAGCGACAATGTAAGGCTTCTTGCATTAAATGATGACAAAAACGGCAATGACCATGCCGGCTTTACAGAGGAGCATTTTTGTTGGATTGAAAATCAAATTAAAAAGGCTTATGACGACAACTGCTTAATAATAGGTATGGAGCACCACCTGCTCACCCCTCACATAAGTCCGCTGATTACAGGCGGCGGAACATGCGTTGCAGACAGAGAATATGTAGCGTCACGTCTTGCAGACGCAGGGCTTAAATATATGTTCGTAGGTCACAGCCACATGCAAAGCACAACAGATTTTAAATCTAAAAAAGGCAACGTTATCAAAGAGGTAAACGTCGGCTCTCTTGTAGGATATCCCGCACCTATAGTTGACGTCACAGTCAATGACGATATGACATTGACTTATGACGTAAAGCATTTGAAATCATTTAAGCTTGACGGAAAAGAAATTGACGCACAAAAATTTCTTGCAAACCATTGCACCGCCCTTGTTCACAGGCTTTTAGACTGCGCAAACAAAGAAGAATTTTGTGCAAGGCTTAATGCACTCGGAATTGACGGAGAAAAATTATCAAATTTATTTTTCATAGCAAGACCTATTATGGATATCATAAAATATAAGAGCGTAGGATATACATACGAAAAGCTAAAGCACTTAGGATTTGGCAGATATTTTGATAAAAAGCTTATTGAAAAATATAAAAATCACAAAATACTTGAATTTGTCGATTACATCACTCTGTCAATTATGGACGGCAGTATTGTCAAATATGACAGGCAATCGGATTATTACAAACTTGTTATGAGCTTTATTGTAATTCCGAGCAAAATTTTCAAAAAAAATGTTGATTTAAAAAAGTTAATCTTTGCTGTTGACGCTGTTTTGACAGGCGGAAGATATAACAATCAGCACGATACATTATAAGTTATATAAATATTTAATAAAATAAAGCAAATTCACTTGACATTTATTACAGTCTGTGTTACTCTTTTGTTACCTTTTGAAAACACAAGATTTTGACTAAATATCATCAATTTTTACGTGTATACAACATATAGTATGTTTTTTGCATATTTAGGCACTAAACCATACTACCCAAAGTGGTTACATTTTAGAAAAAATATTACTGTTATCATTTATTTTTTAACAATCATTTGCTATAATAGTAAAAGTTTTGGGGCATACACCCATACATATTTAAGATTTTAACGCAAACATTATATATATAACTTAAAACTCGCACAGAGAGGTGAAATGTACTTGGAGAATTTTGTAATTCGTGGCGGTCATGAACTTTTCGGAGAAGTAAACATAAGCGGTGCAAAAAATGCCGCTGTAGCAATAATTCCTGCCGCTATTCTCGCAAACGATATAGTACGTATTGAAAATATACCTAATATTAGTGACGTAAGCCTTATGATTCAAACCCTTGACCGAATGGGAGCAAAAATAAAGCTTATTAATAATAACACAATTGAAATTGACTCAAGAACAGTTGCCTGTAAGCCTGTTCCTTATGAACTTGCATCTCATTTCAGGGCAAGCTATTATCTTATAGGCGTAATGCTCGGCAGATTTAAAAAAGCTGAGGTTGCTATGCCGGGTGGCTGTGACTTTGGTGTAAGGCCTATTGACCAGCATATCAAAGGTTTTGAAATGCTTGGCGCTAAGGTTGAAACAATTGACGGTATGGTATGTGCAAATGCAGACAAGCTTGTAGGAGCATCAATATATATGGACGTTGTATCGGTTGGTGCAACTATGAATATTATGCTTGCCGCCGTTTTAGCAAGGGGTCTTACCGTTATTGAAAATGCCGCTAAGGAACCGCATATTGTTGACCTTGCGCTTTTCCTTAACTCAATGGGCGCAGACGTAAGAGGTGCCGGCACCGACGTTATCAAAATCAGAGGTGTTGAAAAGCTTCACGGTTGCACATATTCAATCATTCCCGACCAAATTGAGGCAGGAACATATATGGTTGCGGCTGCTACTTGCGGCGGCGACGTACTTGTTAAAAACGTTATTCCTAAGCACCTTGAATCTATCAGCGCAAAGCTTGAAGAAGCAGGCGCAGAGATTATTGAATACGACGATGCAGTAAGAGTAACTCGCTTTAAACCGCTTACAAAATGCAACGTTAAAACTATGCCTCACCCCGGCTTTCCGACTGATATGCAGCCGCAAATCGCCGTGTTGCTTTCTGTTGCAAAGGGAACAAGTATTCTTTCCGAAAGTGTATGGGACAACAGATTTCAATATGTCGGTCAGCTTTTGAGAATGGGTGCTAACATTCAGGTAGACGGCAAAATTGCGGTTATTGAGGGCGTTGAAAGCCTTGCCGGTGTAAACGTTAAGGCTACCGACCTTCGTGCAGGAGCGGCAATGGTTATTGCAGGTCTTGTTGCAAAGGGTGAAACAACGGTTGAGGACATTCAATATATTGACCGAGGATATGAGGATATTTGCGAAAAGTTTTCATCACTCGGCGCTGATATTAAGCGTGTTGTATTAAACGATGATGACAATTCAGCAGCCAACGCAGGTTAATATAATAAAACTAATATAACAAAAAATATTTAACTTAAGGGGGTTTCTAAGAACTCCCTTTTCTTTTAGAAAAAATACAGATAAAAAGACGGAGAATTTTATGGCAAAAGTATGTCAGCTTTTTTCAGGCAGCAGCGGAAATTCAATATTGGTTTCATCATCGGGGCACAATTACCTTGTTGATATCGGGGTATCGGCTAAAAAATGCGAAAACGGACTTAATCAAATCGGTATTGAGCCGGGCAGCATTGAGGGTATATTCGTCACCCACGAGCACGGAGACCATGCAAAAGGCGTCAGAGTTTTTGCAAACAGATACAAAATTCCGGTTTATGCCTCCAAGCTTTGCTATGATGAACTTTACAGGCAAGGTTTTGCGGATGATAAAACAAATCTTAATATTATAGAAAATCACGTTGAGCTTGACGGAATTGATGCCAAAGCATTTCACCAAAGCCATGACAGCATCGACTGCCTTGGCTACAGATTTAATTTTTCTGACGGAAGAAGTGCCGCCGTCTGCACCGATACCGGCTTTATAACAGACAACGCAAAAGAGATTTTACCGGGCACGGACCTCATATTTATTGAGTCAAACCACGAAATCGCAATGGTAAACGCCGGAACATATCCATACATTTTAAAGCAGAGAATTTTAGGTGCAAGCGGTCATTTATCAAATTTTGCTTGCAGTGAATACATAAAGGAACTTGCAAAATCCGGCACTACACGCTTTGTTTTGGCACATTTAAGCAGAGAGAACAATCTTCCCGAACTCGCACGTCAAACAGCCGTAGCGGCGCTTAGTGAAATTGATATGGAAGAAAACAAGGATTACAGGCTTTACGTTTCACCGCCTGAGAACGACTCACGGAGCATTATATTATGATTAACGTAACACTTATAGCAGTCGGCAAGCTTAAAGAAAAATATTTAAGAGACGCCGTGGCTGAATATTTTAAACGTCTCGGCGCATTTTGCAAAATTAATATTATCGAAATTGACGAGGAAAAGGTCGGCGACAATCCGAGTAAGGCGCAGATTGACAATGTGCTTGAAAAGGAGGGGCAAAGAATAATCAAGAAAATCCCCAAATCAAGCAGCGTTATCACCCTTTGCATTGAGGGCAAGGAATATTCAAGCCCTGATTTTTCGCACCTTTTAGATAATATTTCTATGACTTCATCAAGCGTTTGCTTTATTATCGGCGGCTCGTTTGGTTTGAGTAACGAAGTTAAAGGGCTTAGTAATTACAAGCTTTCCTTTGGCAAAATGACGCTTCCCCACCAACTTGCAAGAGTTGTTTTGCTTGAGCAGGTTTACCGTGCATTTTCGATTTCAAATAATTCAAAATATCACAAATGATTGACTAAAGGGCAAAATTCAATTATAATTAAGGCAGATGAAAAACGGAGGGGTACCATGGCTTTATCTGCAATGTTTATTTTAGAGGTTGTGATTGTATTTTCATTCATAGTGACCTCACTTTTTATGTTTATACCGAAGGAGAACGAAGCGGTGCATAAAATATTTTTTGTGCTTTCCGTTATGCTTGGCATTCTCGTAACCTTTATCAGCGCAACCTCGCTTCCGTCAAATATGCAAATGCAAACGGTTGCCTGCTGGCTCTGCCTTGTGCCTGACGCAATAGGAATTATAATTTCGGTCGCCAAGGGCAAACCTAATGTGCTCGCAAAGCTCTGCTCAATGCTTACAATAATACTTTCCGTTTTGGGATATTATTTTTTAGGTTAATATTTTTTTGATTTTTAGGCATAAAAAAACACGGACCGATGATGTAGGTGGTTGAGGGATGGTCCGTGTTTTTTTATTAACTTAAGGAGTAATAGTTAGTGTTTACTAACTACATATAAGTTAGCATAAACTAACTCATTTGTCAAGCCTTTTTTTCAAAATAAAATTAAAAAATCCCCGATTTTTTAAAATCGGGGATAGCAGCGTGTAGAAAAAGTCCAATTACAAATTTCTACACGCTGGGAGACTTTGAGAAAGTGAGATAAATTTCGTATTTTGCGAGCGGGTGCTGTTTTATCCACTTGCTACGAATCAGTACACTGTACTGTTTCTCCCAAATTCACACGTGAATTTGGAGCCACGTGTCTCTTGTGCTTTGCACAATTCACTCCCACTCGCAAAAGACGGAAAGTGCCAAAAGAGGCTTGAACGTAGTGTTCGAGCCTCTTTTCTATCAATATAGTTTCTGATTCTATTTCGGCAAAAGCAAGCCCTTGCCGTACGTAATCACTTTATGAAAATTTAAACACGGCACGGTTTAGCCGCTTTATCGACAGTCTAAAATTATATAGCAACAGAAACTTGTATAATGTTAATAATATTTTTTTGGTTTTCTGTTGCTTTTTTGTTTATAAATTGGTATTATATATACATTATATCAAAAACGGCTTAGCCCGTTTAGTAAGGGAGAGAAATTTATGGGCGAAAAACGCACCTATACGGGTAAGGAACTTGGCGGCTATCTTGTAGGTATGTTCGGGCAGAACTTAATTTACAATATTGTTGCGACAGGTCTTTACTTCTACTTTCAAAACGTAATCTGTTTGCCGGCTATGGCACTCGGCTGGATTATGACAATCGCAAGAATCTGGGACGCTATTAACGACCCTATGATGGGTACAATCGTTGATAAGACTAAGACAAAATGGGGTAAATGCAGACCTTACCTTATTATTTTTCCGGGTATCATCGGAGTAGTAACAATTTTAACATTCATCAACGGTAACTATGCAACTGCAAGCTCAACGGCTCAAAAGGTACTTATTGTTGCTTGGGCAGCTATTTCATATATCGCTTGGGGTATGTGCTTCACTGTTTGCGATATTCCTCTTTGGGGTATCACTTCTCTTATGACAGAGGATGAAAACGACAGAGGCAAAATCCTCAGCCTTGCACGTATGGTAGCAGGTGTCGGCGGTATCGGTGTTCTCGTTGTTCAAATTGCGCAGGCTCTCGGCACTGCTTTTGTTAATAAGATTGATAAGAATGCCGCAGATTATGACACTCTCGTTCAAAAGGCAAACCAAAAGGGCTTTATCGTAACAGTAATTATTATGACTGTTATTGCATCTGTTCTTTTTGAATTTGCAGGACTTTGCACAAGAGAAAAAGTTGAAAAGAGCGAGAGAAGTTACACATTCAAGGAAAACTTCCAAATTATGTTTAGAAATAAGCCTTTCAGGCAGATTCTTATTTCAGGCATTTTGAGAAGCCCTATCCAGCTTCTTATGATTGTTGCAATGACACTTGTTACATATTATTATGCAAACGGTAATATTATGAATATCCTCAAAACCGACGCCACAGGTAAGATTGCGGGAATTAATTTCCAAATCCTTATCGGTCTTGGCTGTGTTGCGGCAGGTCTCTTTGTGGGTCAGTTCGTTGCAATGGGCGTTACCCCTCTTATTATTAAGAAGGTTGAAAAGAAAACACTTTATAATATTTATTCAATCGCAGGCGCTGTTCCTTTTGCACTTATTTTTGTGTTCTTCAAGGTTTCAGGCGGTGATTTAACTTCTACATTCTGGTCAATCATTATTGGCGTATGTATGCTTATCGCAAGTGCTTCTTTCGGCGGTATCAACGTTCTTCAGTCAGTAATGATTGCAGACTGCGTTGACTATGAGGAATATCATAACGGCGTTCGTACAGACGGCGTATTCTTCTCAGGCCAGAGCTTTATCACAAAACTTGCAGCAGGTATTTCAACTATCATTTCATCTGCTGTTTATGCAGCAGTAGGCTACAGCGGTGCTAATGTTGATAAGCTTAACCGTGCAATTGAAAAGGGCGCAAGCTTCATTACTTACGATGGCGGCACAGGCGCAGGCAAATACGCTGAGGCTATGTTCTTCCTCATTTCTATTCCGCCTGCAATCGGTATGCTTCTTTCAGCTATTCCTACTCTTAAATATGCAATGACAGATAAGGAACATAATGAAATCCTTAAGTCACTTGTTGATAAGAGAAATGCACAAACAAAATAAAATTTAGACTGTCGATAAAGCGGCTAAACCGCGCCGTGTTATAAAACGAAATTCCATTCGGGGACCCCGACAAATTGAAAATTTGGTGGGGAAAAGGAGAAAGGAACGAAGTGTTTATTATGAATTTCAAAGAAATTCATTCAAACACGGAATTTCTT
>JABLTR010090283.1_pt1 | contig 25167 bp, 24 predicted proteins | sample 7160071 | NCBI WGS metagenome assembly JABLTR01 (sample SAMN14651230, study PRJNA627086) | human gut metagenome | isolation source: feces | host: Homo sapiens | reverse complement strand
TTCGCCGATACCCCCCGGGACACCGTGTTCACCACCGAGTACTCCGTGCGCACCGCCATGGAGGCCGTCTACGGCCTGCTGGGGGTGGACCGGGGGGTGCCCGAGGTGTGGGGCAGCGTGTACGACATCCGGGAGCTGCTGCACAGCACCGTCTGCCTGATGGACGGCAGGTCCCCGCTGGAGGTCTCGCTGCCCGGTCCTCTGGAGCTGCTGAAAAAGCCCCTGCTGAAAGCAATCCGGGGCACTGTCATCGAAAAGGTCCTTCGGGATCAGGATGTGCTCCGGGACGGCATGTGACGCCCGTCTGCGTTTTGGAGCGAGCCCAGGTTTAGAGGGACGGTGCTGTGAAGGTCCCGGGTATGGCAGCGGAGAGCTGTATCTCATGGCGGATTTTCCACAGACCAAGATAATAGCAGAGCGGGGGGAGTTCCGGACGGAGCTCCCCCCGCTCCGCGCTGGTGGACTGCTGCATGCGGCATGATATTCAGACGGCCCTGCGCATGCTGACCCGGCACGGTTTTCCGGGTGGGGACAAGCAGCTTGCTTCCACGCGGACAACCATGTATAATGCGATTGGACAGAAATTTGAATCAAGGAGCAGCTGTTCAGATTCTGATGCCGGACCGCAGCATGCCGCTGGCGGGATCTGCATCGGAGAGCCGGGCTTTTACGATACGGCAGCCCTTGAGACAGACAAGGAGAAAAAATATGATTCGTGAGATCTGTACGGAGGAGGAGTTTCTGGCCCGGAAGTCAGAACCTGCCGTACCGGAGGACCTGCCCATTGCGGCCGATCTGCTGGAGACGTTGGAGCACCACAAGGCCGGCTGTGTAGGCATGGCGGCCAACATGATCGGCGTCAGCAAGCGCATCATCGCCTTTGACAATGAGGGAACCTATATGGTCATGTTCAACCCGGAGATCATCCGTAAGTCCGGCCCATATCAGGCGGAGGAGGGCTGCCTCTCCCTGCCCGGCGTCCGCCAAGCCAAGCGATGGAAGTCCATCAAGGTGCGCTGGCAGAATGAGAAGTTCCAGGAGCGGATTAAAACCTTCACCGGCTGGACGGCCCAGATTATCCAGCATGAGATCGACCACTGCGAGGGCATCATCATTTGAGCGGGAGGCGGTACCCTATGAAACTGGCCATTTTGTCCGACACCCACGGCCTGCTGCGGCCGGAGGTGGCGGAGCTTCTGAAAACCGCCGATGCCATTCTCCACGGCGGGGACATCAACAAGCCGGGCATTGTGGAGCAGCTGGAGCAGTACGCGCCCATCTACGTTGTCCGGGGCAACAACGACAAGGAGTGGGCGGAGCAGATCCCCCACGACCGCACCGTTACACTGGGAGGCGTGACCTTCTATATGGTCCACAACAAAAAGGAGGTCCCGGTGGACCTGGCCGGGGTCGACGCGGTGGTGTTCGGCCACTCCCACAAGTATCTGCTGGAGGAGAAGGACGGCGTTCTCTGGCTGAACCCCGGCTCCTGCGGTCCCCGGCGGTTCCACCAGGAGATCACCATGATGATGGCGGAGGCGGAGGACGGAAAACTCCAGGTGGAGAAGATCACCATTCCCCGCGGGACGGCGTGATGGAACTGGGGCTGACTTTTCCCCTCCAGCGGTTTTTGAAGCAGAAGACGCCGCCCTATGGTGCCCAGCCGGACCGGCGCTTCTGCTGGGACCTCCATGTCATCCAGCTGCGGGGGTGCCGGTGCCTGCTGGCCGTCCACTGTCTCAGCCGGTACACCTTCGTCCGCTATGATGTCCCGCCGCTTCAGTGGACGGATCTCCCAGGAATGTTCCGGGAGGGGCTTTTGGAGAGCCTCGCCGCCGCCGGTTTTTCACAGGCCCAGGGGGAGGGGTACCTGCGCCGGGCGGGCGGCATTGAGCTCACCCGCACCCACGGCCGCCGGGAGGTGGCCTTCCTCAACCGGGCCTGGGAGGATGTGCTGGAACTAGACCTGTGCCTGGATACCAGCCGGCAGGCTCAGCCGCTGCTGGACCACGCCGTCAACACCCGCCCCAGCCGGTGCGCAGGCTTTGAGGGGCTGGGGACGGGAGTGGAGCGGATGGCCGCCGTATTATGCGAACGAGAGGCAGAGATATGAAACCAGAACGAGTACAAATTGGCGGGATTCCCGCCCTGTTATATGGAGCGCCCGCGGAGCGGGGCTATCTGTTCCTCCACGGCCAGATGGGCCGGAAGGAGGAGGCGGAGGCCTTTGCCCAGGTGGTCTGCCCCAAGGGATACCAGGTGCTGTCCATCGACCTGCCCGCCCACGGGGAGCGCCAGGGGAGAGGGGAGGAGCTGGTTCCCTGGACGGCTGCGCCTGACATCCGGGCGGCCTGGGAGTGGGTGGAGCGCCGCTGGAACACGGTCTCCCTCCGGGCCAACAGCATCGGGGCCTACTTTGCCATGCTGGCCGTTGACCGGCCGGCCCATGCCCTGCTGGTCTCGCCCATTCTGGATATGGAGGGACTGATCTTGACCATGATGGGCTGGGCCGGGGTGACGGAGGAGGAGCTGCGGGAGCGGGGCGAGATCGCTGCCTCCTTCGGTCAGACCCTATCCTGGGAGTACCTGTGCTGGGTGCGGGAGCACCCGGTCCACAGCTGGAATTGTCCCGTCCGCATCCTCTATGGAAGCGAAGATAATATGACGCCCCGCCGAACCGTGGAGGAGTATGTCCGTCGGCACGGCGCCCGGCTCACGGTGCTGGAGGGCGGGGAGCACTGGTTCCACACGCCGGAACAGCTGTCCGCGCTGCGGGAGTGGGAGGAGAGAGAAACTTGAACCGAGAGGAATGCCTGATCTGCAAAGCGCCGCTGGAGTATCTGCTCCAGGACGAGGAGATGGAGTGCGCCGTCTGCCATAAGCGGGAGGCCAGCAAGACCCGGTGTGTGAACGGCCACTATGTATGCAGTGACTGCCACACTCAGGGCATGGACCGCATTTTCAGCCTGTGCCTCGCGGAGACCTCCGCCGACCCGATCGCCATCCTCCGGCGGATGATGGACCTGCCCTTCTGCCACATGCACGGCCCGGAGCACCATGTGATGGTGGGGGCGGCCCTGCTCACCGCATACAAAAATGCCGGAGGCACATTGGAACTGGAACGGGCCCTGGGGGAGATGTACCGCCGGGGAAAGGAAGTTCCCGGCGGGGCCTGCGGCTTCTGGGGGGCCTGCGGGGCGGGAATCAGCGCGGGGCAGTTTCTGGCCATCGCCACAAAGTCCACCCCGCTGGCGGCGGAGCCCTGGGGGCTGAGCAACCAGATGACCGCCCGGGCCCTGGACAGTATCGGTAAAGTGGGAGGGCCCCGGTGCTGTAAGCGGGACTCCTTTCTGGCTATCCTGGCCGCGGTGGACTTTGTCCGGGAGCACCTGGGGGTGGAGATGGAGCGGACTGTACCGGTCTGCTCCTACAGCAGTCAGAACAGACAGTGCATCGGCAGTCGCTGCCCCTTCTCGGCGGCCAGCCGGGCCAAGCCCAGGGTGGCCTTTGTCTGCGTCCACAACTCCTGCCGCAGCCAGATGGCGGAGGCTTTGAGCAAAAAACTGGCGGGCGATGTGTTTGAGAGCTGTTCCGCCGGCACCGAGACCAAGCCCCAGATCAACCAAGACGCGGTGCGCCTGATGAAACAGGTCTACGGCGTCGACATGGAGGAGGGGCAGTACAGCAAACTGCTCTCGGAGCTTCCGCCCGTGGACATTGTGGTTACCATGGGCTGCAACGTCCAGTGTCCAACCTTGCCCTGCTCCCACCGGGAGGACTGGGGGCTGGACGACCCCAGCGGCAAGGACGACGGGGCCTTTCTGGCCACGATGGCGAAGATCGAAGAAAAGGTGCTGGACCTGAAACGCCGCATCCAGGCGGGAGAGCTGGGTTAGCGGGCATTTCTTTGAGACAAAAACCGCCCGGAGCTTCTGAATTGTCAGAAACTCCGGGCAGTTGTCATTTGCGCAGGATCTGCTCCATGGGCTTGCCTTTGGCCAGCTCGTCCACCAGCTTGTCCAAGTACCGGATGTCCCGCATCAGCGGGTCCTCAATTTCCTCCACCCGGACGCCGCACACCTTGCCGGTGATGAGGGCGCGGTCAGGGTTCATAGCCGGGGCCTTTTGGAAGAACGCTCCATAGGTGGTGTCGGACTGCTCCAGCCGGGCGATGTCTTCCGGGGTGTATCCGGTGAGCCAGGAGGTCACCTGGTCCACCTCCGCCCGGGTGCGTCCCTTTTTCTCCGCCTTGTTCACCAGCAGGGGGTAGAGCTTGGCAAAGGCCATCTGTGTCACATCGGTGCGGGGCATGGTATCTGTCTCCTCTCCCGTGATTGTTTTTCTGGAAATATGGGTGCTGTGATGCACCCATCATACCACAGGAGCCCTCGTCTGGCAATCGGAGAAGCGGCCGCAGGCATGACGCCTGCGGCCGTATTCCATGGTATGAATTTGAATCAGCGGCCGCCCGCCAGGTACTCCTCCGCCATATGGACCGCCGTGGCCCCGTCGGACACCGCCGTCACCACCTGACGCAGGGGCTTCGTCCGCACGTCGCCCACCGCATAGACCCCGGGGAGACTGGTCTTGGTGGTCTCATCCGCCGCCACATAGCCGCTCCGGTCCAGTTCCAGCTGGCCCTGCACCAGCTCGGTGGCGGGTTTCCGCCCCACGCTGATGAACACGCCGTCGCAGGGAAGCACCGTCTCCTCTCCGGTGTTTACATCCTTCAGCTTTACGCCGGTGAGCTTGTCGCCGTGGAGCAGCTCGGTGACCACGCTGTTCCAGCGGAACTCCAGGTTTGCCGCCTCCATCAGCGGACGGTGGTAGACCTTGGTGGCCCGCAGACTGTCCCGGCGGTGGACCAGGATGACCTTTTGGGCAATGCGGCTCAGGATCAGAGCGTCGGCGGCGGCGGAGTTGCCTCCTCCCACCACGACCACCGTCTTGCCTTTGTACCGCATGCCGTCACAGGCGGCGCAGTAGGCCACGCCCCGGCCGGTGAGGGCGGCCTCATTGGGAAGGCCCAGCGCTCTGGGATTGGCCCCTGTGGCCAGCACCACGGTTTTGGCGAGAAATGTCCCCTCGCTGGTCTCCAGAACCTTGGGGGACGGGGCGAGGTCCATACGTTCCACCTGGGCGTACTCTGTCCGTGCGCCGAAGCGCTCCGCCTGCCGCTGCATCTTCTCACCCAGGGTGAAGCCGTCGATCCCCTCCTCAAAGCCGGGGTAGTTGTCGACCTCCTCGGTCAGGGCCATCTGCCCGCCGGCGGAGAGCTTCTCCAGCACCAGTGTGTCCAGCCCGGCCCGGGCGGCGTAGAGGGCCGCCGTATAGCCGCCGGGCCCTCCGCCCACCACGATCATATCAAAAATATGGGGTTCGCCCATGGGTAACGCCTCCTTACTTGGACAGAGCCGCCTGAATAAACTGGTCAATGGCCGCCTTGGAGCCGGGGTTCACGATGGAGTCCAATGCTTTCCCGTCCCGGTACAGGATCAGGGTGGGGATCACCTCCACCTGGGCGTCCTCGGCCAGCTGCCCCTCCTCGTCAATGTTAATCTTGACCACCTCAAGGCGGTCGCCGTACTCCTCCGCGACCTTCTCGTAGGCCGGTCCGATCCGGCGGCAGTAGCCGCACCAGGGGGCCCAGAAGTCCACCAGGACGGGTTTGTCTCCCTGAATCATCTGCTGGAATTGTTCCTTGTTGATATTGACAGCCGCCATGTTGGTCAGCTCCTTTCTGTTTGTCTGGCCATAGTATATCCCAAAGGCCGCCCTTTTTCTGTGATGAAATCACACAGAAGAAGAGCCTGGCCCGGCGGTTGACAGTGTCCCTCCGCTTCCCTATACTAAATATACAGTGAGGAGGGATGCGGGATGAACTTTCCGGATTATTTTCCCATCTGGGATCAACTGAACCAAGACCAGCAGGGGCGGCTTCAACACAGCGTGGCGCTCCGCAGCGCACCCAAGGGGACGGTTCTGCACAACGGGGATATGGACTGTACCGGGCTGCTTCTGGTGAAATCGGGTCAGCTCCGGGCCTATATCCTCTCGGACGAGGGGCGGGAGATCACCCTCTACCGCCTGTTTGACCGGGATATGTGCCTCTTTTCCGCCTCCTGCATGATGCGCTCCATCCAGTTTGAGGTGACCATTGAGGCGGAGAAGGACTCCCAGCTCTGGATCATCCCCCCGGAGGTCTATCAGCGCCTCATGGAGGAGTCCGCCCCTGTGGCCAATTACACCAATGAGCTGATGGCCAGCCGATTCTCCGAGGTCATGTGGCTGATGGAGCAGATCATGTGGAAGAGCCTGGACAAACGGCTGGCATCCTTCTTGCTGGAGGAGGCGGCCATTGAGGGGACGGATGAGCTGAAAATCACCCACGAGACCATTGCCAACCACCTGGGCTCCCACCGGGAGGTGATCACCCGGATGCTGCGCTACTTCCAGAATGAGGGCATGGTGAAGCTGTCCCGGGGCATGGTGGCCATCCTGGACCGGGAGAAGCTGGAGGCGCTGAGGGACTGACCCCGCCCCCATGGACTCAGGGCTGCTTTCCTGCCTTCGCCCTGCAGATGAGTTGGGTCATGGTGCCCATGGGGCAGTAGACACACCAGCTGCGGGGCTTGAACAGCACCATGGTGATCAGCCCCAGAACGGTAGAGGTGAGCATGACGCTGTAAAAGCCGAAGGCAAACTGGGCCACGCCCGGGTGGAACAGGGTGCCGTGGTAGGCCCAGTGCCAGGGCAGCCGGAAGGTCCACAGCAGAGTGACCGCCTGCCGGAGGTCCTGAGCTCCGGCGAACACCAGATAGGTGTTCCACAGCATCAGAAGAAACATGGCCATGAAAAAGGCCAGAAAGCCGTACCGGAAGGCTCTGCTTTTCATCCAGCCCGGGATGTCCTTTTTTCGGGACAGGCCGAAGCGGCCCCCCAGAAGCCCAAAGAGCTGGCCCCGGCCGCAGTAGCGATTGCAGTAGCCCTTGGTGCCGGTGACCACCGAGATGATCAGGGGGATGAAGAAGCACAGCAGGCCCAGCCAGGCGAACAGGATGTTGAAGAACCCAAGGATAAGGTACACAAGGGACACGATCCAGAGATAGTCGTACCAGCGCTTTTTCATGTCTCCACCTCCCGGATCTCAATGACGCTGGCGGGGCATTCCCTGGCGCATTTGCCGCAGCCCACGCACTTCTCCCCGTCGACCTGGGCCATGACGCCTCGGACGATCTCAATGGCCCGCAGGGGACAGACCTTTACACAGCAGCCGCAGGCCACACAGGCCGCCTGCTCCACCACGGCTCTGCGCCGCTTCTTTTTGACTGAAGTCATACGATGCCTCCCAGAGTTTGGTGCCTGTATCCTAACACGAAGCCTATGGGGGTCACCGTGATAAAATCACACAGACCGGCTTCCGCCGCCTTCCGTACTTTGATGCGGAGCCGGGACAAAATGAGAATTCCTGCAAGACAGATCCGTCATACTGAACAGAACGTAAAAAACGCCATGGAGGGACGTCAAATGAGAGAGATCGGAATTATGGAAGTGGGGGGATTTCGTGTGGGCCATGCCCAGAACTGGGAGGCCGCCACCGGCTGCACGGTGCTCCTGTGCGATCAGATGAGCCCCGCCGGGCTGGATGTCCGGGGCGGAGGACCCGCCTCCCGGGAGTCCCAGCTCCTGTCTCCCGTGGCCCAGGCAGATGCCATCAACGCGGTGCTGCTCTCCGGCGGCAGCGCCTTCGGTCTGGACGCCGCCGGCGGCGTCCAGCGCTATCTGGAGGAGCGGGGGATCGGCTTTGACGTGGGTGTGACCAAGGTCCCTCTGGTCTGCCAGTCCTGCCTGTTTGATCTGGGAGTCGGGCGGGCGGATGTCCGCCCGGATGCGGCCATGGCCTATCAGGCCTGCGAAAATGCCAGCAGCGAGCCGCCCGCAGAGGGAAACGTGGGAGCTGGAACGGGCTGCTCGGTGGGGAAGTACCGCGGGATGGAGCGGGCGATGAAATCGGGCTTTGGCACCTATGCCGTCCAGGCGGGCCATTTGAAGGTGGGGGCTCTGGTGGCGGTGAACGCCTTGGGGGACGTCTATGACGGCGCGGTTCAGATCGCCGGCCTGCGGAACGCGGAGGGGACCGGGCTCTCCAATACCCTGGTGGAGATGTTCCAAGATGTGACCATTGCCGAGAATCTGTTTACCGGAAACACAACGCTGGGCATTATCGTTACGAACGCCAAGCTGAACAAGACCCAGCTCACCAAAGTGGCGGGCATGACCCACAACGGTTACGCCCGGGCCATCCGCCCGGTCCATACCAACGCGGATGGAGACAGCATCTATGCCCTCAGCACCGGCGGCCAGACGGGCGATGTGAATGTGGTTGGCTCCATGGCTGCCTGGGCTATGGAGCGGGCCATTGTCCGCGCGGTCCGGGCGGCGCAGCCGGCCTGCGGGCTGCCCGGCTGCGGGGCGCTCTGAGGGAACCGGGGAGCAGACCTGCGCCCTGTGCTCAGAAGTTCTCTCTGGGACGGGTCATTGAAAAGCAAAACGCGCTGCGGAGCGATACTGGCTCTGCGGCGCGTTTTGTCGTGTCTGCCGGTGGGGAGGGGGGAGAGATTAGGCGGCGGTTTTATTCTCCCCGGCTCTGGCGGATTGCGAAATAGACCAGAACACACAGGGCGGCGAAGGCCAGCCCCAGACAGGGAAAATAGATGTCCTGGGGCAGCCGGGCCACGGCCGGATGGCTCAGTACGCACAGGAGGACAAAACCGCCGCAGGCCAGGGCGCTGAGCAGAATGAAAAAGGGCTTCCGGTTTTCTGCGGCATCCAGGTCGTTTTCCCAGCTCTTCCGGCGCTCCAGCTGGTGGAGGAGCAGCTCCTGGTCCTCCAGCCCTTTGACCAGGAAGTAAGTGCGCCGGACCGTCCGCCGGTTGGGGTGGCGCACCTGGCAGACCAGGGCGTAGTGGGAGCGGTTCTCCCGAATCCGCTCCACCCTCCGAATCTCGTCCGCCCCGGCGGGCAGATAGGGATTTTCCGCCAGCTTCTGGAGAAACTGCTGCACCTCCATCATGGCGGCGGCGTGGGAGAGAACGTCCCGGCCGTGGTAGACCAGGCGGCGGGCGTCCATGGCAAAGAGCCGGTCCCCCTCCATCCAGAAAAAGACGGTGGCGTCTTGGACCGAGCGCCGCCCCAGCCTCAGGGCCAGAAAGACGGTCAAGGCGGAAACCCCCAGGCATAGGACCAGGGAGAGCTGTATCACCGGCCCGCCCCGGGAGATCAGCCACACCGCCCCGCCGCAGGTGAGCAGCACCGCCAGCGCCGCGATCCCCAGAATCCCGCCCAGGGTACGCCAGCCGTACCGGCTCTTTTTTGCGGTGTCCGGTGAAAGCCAGAGGTTTAAGATTTTTCCCTGCATTGTCATCCCGCCTTTCAAAAGCGGCCCGCCGTCACGCTCTCCGGCAGAAGAGCGGATGGGGTTTTTCTCCATGATACCATGGGGGCCGCGGGGGAGGCAAGACGGTTTTTCAAACGAAACGCCGGTCCGGAACTGTGTGTCTGTTAAAAACTCTTAAAAATTTCTGAAAAATAGAGCGGCCCGCATTGACAAAGCGGCTGAGATGCGCTATGGTGAAGTTAACAAAAAGAGAGGAGGCACAAAAGGAATGTTTGAACAAATGGAACAAAGGAGGCTGGCCTCCCAGAAGCTGCGGCAGATGTGGCAGGGCAATCTGGTGATCATGATATCTGTCATTTTTATGGTCGTTATGGTGGTGATCATGCTGATGAGCGTCATGACGAACCCCCTTGCCATGTATGTGGGAGGCGGGCTGGGATTTACACTGTTCCTGACTCTCCTCAGCACTGTGGCCATGATTGTGGGGGAGATCATCTATCTGGTGGGGCTGTACGGCCTGCGGAATATCCAGCCGGAGTACCGGACGGCCTTTCAGTGCTGGCTGGTGAGCTTCGTGCTGAATCTGATCTCCAGCCTGGCAGGAGAGGGCTCCCTGATTGCCTCTATTTTGGATCTTGCCACTACGGTGCTGAATCTGGTGGTCCTCTGGCTGGTTCTGACGGCCACCAACCGCCTGATGGAGGAGATCAGCCGGGAAGACGTGGTTCAGCGGGGCAGGACGGTGTGGATTCTGAATTTGGTCTCCACGGTATGCTCGGTGGTGGTCGCTCTGATCCCTATTGAGGTTGCGACGGGAGCTGCATTGGCTCTGACGATTTCCCTGGCTGCTCTGGCGGTATCTGTTGTGGCGGACTTCTGGTATCTCGGCTATCTGGGCCGGGCGGCCACCGCACTGACAGAGAATATGTGGTAAAAGAAAATAGGAGACCGGGCGCGGCGGAACAGGCTGCGCCCGGTTTTCTGCGGTTGGCGGTCCGCGTTCCGGCCTCTGCCCGCAGGAATGCGGTTCTCAAGGAGCGCATATTCTCCTTGCAGGGGGGATGGAGATTGCTGGGAGCCATCACATACGATTCCGGCGGGACGGGCCGCCCCCGGCGGACGGAGCGGTACGGCCTGCCTCTGCTGGAGGTGCCCCTCCGGCCCGGCGGCTGGGGCGGCAGGGGATTGTGCGGGTGCTGGCCCCGCCGGAGTTCCTCCACTGGGAGCTGCTGGAGGCCCGGGGCCTGCGGCGGGTGGACCCGCTGCCCTTTCTCCGCTTTTACGCCGGGGAGCTGGCTCTGGCGGCCCTGAGACGGGAGGGAGTCGCACCCCAAAGGGGGACGGTGGCTCTCCGGGGGCGGCGGGTGGACCGGGACATGGTGCGGGCGGCGGAGTTTCTCTGCCCCCGGGTGCGGGAACTGGCCGTCTCGGCCCGGCAGGGGGGAGAGGAGTTCTCCGCCTGGCTGCGCCGGGAGTACGGCATGCCGGTGCGCCCGGACGGGGAGGAGATCACGGCGGCCGTCCGGTTTGATGAGACCGCCCCCGGCGGAGGGGGGCGGGAGTTGTCCCTGTATGGGGGGGCGCCCCGGCTGGCGGGGGTGTGTCCCCGGGCGGCGGCACTGGAGGAGGGGGACCGGGAGGACCTGCCTCTGCTGGCCGCCCTGTGGGGGACGGGGCGGCTGGAGGGCTTCGGCCTAGAATTTACTTGACAGAGGGACGGAAAGTTACTATAATAACACACACTGCGTCAGTATATTTGTTTTTATATTATAAGGTATATTGAAAAGGGGCCGGGAGCAGAGACTTCCGGTTTCCCTTTGGAAAGGTGTGCGAGGCTTTATGGCGAAAGAATTCAAATTGACCCCGGAGCGGCTCAAGGAGCTTCAGGACGAGCTGACCTATCTGAAGACGGTCCGGGAGAAGGAAGTGGCGGAGCTGATCAAAGAGGCCCGCTCCTTCGGCGACCTGAGCGAGAACAGCGAGTACGACGAGGCCAAGACCGAGCAGGGCAAGCTCTACTCCCGCATCGCGGAGGTGGAGAACATCCTGTCCAACTATGTGGTCATCGAGGAGAATGAGGACGACGGCGGCTCCTCCATCCGCCTGGGCTCCACCGTCACCGTGCTGGACAAGGAGTTCAATGAGGAGGAGACCTATAAGATCGTGGGCTCCCAGGAGGCCGACCCCATGAACGGCGTCATCTCCGAGGACTCCCCCTTCGGCCGGGCCCTGCTGGGCAAAAACGCCGGGGACGACGTGGTGGTGGACGCCCCCGCCGGTCCCGTGGAGTACAAGATTTTAAAGGTGGAGCGCTGAGCCGCCCCCCAATTTGAGCCAGACCGGCCCAGAGCCGGAAACAGAAGATAGGAGTGGTCTCTTTGGCCGAAAACGAGAAGAAGAACAGCGCCGCCCCCCAGGAGGAGAACCTGTCTCAGCTGACCAAGGTCCGCCGGGACAAGCTGCGTGAGCTCCAGGAGAGCGGAAACGATCCCTTCCAGATCACCAAGTATGAGGTAAACAACGACAGCGCCAACATCAAGGCGAATTTTGACGCCCTGGAGGGCTCTGAGGTGTCCATCGCCGGCCGCCTCATGTCCAAGCGGGGCATGGGCAAGGTGTCCTTCTGCGACCTGCAGGACAAGTCGGGCCGCATCCAGCTCTACGCCCGGAAGGATGAGATGGACGAGGCGGAGTACAACCGCTTTAAAAAGTTCGACATCGGCGACATCGTGGGCGTGAAGGGCGTGGTCTTCCGTACCCAGCGGGGCGAGATGTCCGTGCGGGTGGAGACCGTCACCCTGCTGAGCAAGTCCCTGCTGCCCCTGCCCGAGAAGTTCCACGGCCTGACCAACACCGAGCTGCGCTACCGCCAGCGGTACGTGGACCTGATCGTCAACCCGGAGGTGAAGCGCACCTTCGTGCTCCGCTCCCAGTTTGTCAAGCACGTGCGTGACTTCCTGGACGGCCGGGGCTACATGGAGGTGGAGACCCCCGTTCTGAACACCATCTCCGGCGGCGCCACCGCCCGGCCCTTCATCACCCACCACAACACCCTGGACATCGACATGTACCTGCGCATCGCCACCGAGCTGCCCCTGAAGCGGCTCATCGTGGGCGGCATGGACCGGGTGTATGAGATCGGCCGCATCTTCCGCAACGAGGGCATGGACCCCAAGCACAACCCGGAGTTCACCACCGTGGAGCTGTACGAGGCCTACGCCGACTTCAACGACATGATGGACCTGTTTGAGGACCTGCTGACCTCCGCCGCCCAGAAGCTGCTGGGCACCTATCAGCTGGAGTGGCAGGGGGAGCAGATCGACCTCACCCCCGGCTGGCCCCGCCTGCCCATGCACGAGGCGGTGAAGCAGTACACCGGCCTGGACTTCATGGCCATCACCAGCGACGAGGAGGCGGTGGCCGCAGCCAAGTCCATCGGCGTGGAGCTGCCTGAGACCGCCGACCCCACCTGGGGCAACGCCCTGTACGAGGTCTTTGACCAGCGGGTGGAGGAGAAGCTGGTGCAGCCCACCTTCATCACCATGCACCCGGTGGACGTGTCCCCCCTGGCCAAGCGGTCCCCCAAGGACCCCCGCCTCACCGAGCGCTTCGAGCTGTTCATCTGCCGCAGCGAGATGGGCAACGCCTTCTCCGAGCTCAACGACCCCATCGACCAGAGAGAACGCTTCCAGAAGCAGGTGGAGCTGCGGGACAAGGGCGACGACGAGGCCGGCATGATGGACGAGGACTTCATCACCGCCCTGGAGTACGGCCTGCCCCCCACGGGCGGCCTGGGCATCGGCATCGACCGGTGCGTGATGATGCTGACCAACTCGGACAGCATTCGGGAGGTCATTTTGTTCCCCACGATGAAGCCATTAGACTGACGGACAGCCCGCAAACCCGCATGAAACCTGGGTTTGTGAGGAATCAGGTTTACTACAGTTACAACAATTTTACTACAAATGAAAATCCTTGGCTGAAAAGACACGGGACCGCCGGTACGCTGGCGGTCCCGTTCTGCTATCACGATATGGAGTGAAACAAAATAAAAGAGGATTTCCATAAAAGGCTTGTGGCCCTCAAAACTGCGGATGCCATCAACGCGATCAATGGTGTAACGGTTTCTGCGGATGCAAGGTTCCTATCAGAGAAGTGGGTCCGAGGGGAATTGACCGGAGAGCAGATGAAGCAGGAATTGCTTGACTTCCATCGGAAGATTGCTACAGAGGAGAATCGGAGCGATTATTGAGTTCAAAAGACTGTGGAACATGAAATACACCAAAGGCGCAGACCTATGGCGGAAACAGGATTGGTTTCCCTTACAGACGTATAGTATCCCTTAAAATTGATATACTGATAAGGGAAAGCTTTCTCCTAGAGTTGAACTTTCCCTTATTCTGTGATAAAATTTAAGGGAATAAAGGAGGGCGTAAGGGTATGCGTGTATTCAATTACTCCGCGATTCGAGAGCGGAAGTGGGACTCGGAGATTCTGGGTCTGGTTGCGGCAATCTATAAAGAAGCTGGAAAGCAGGAACTGTACCTGAAACAGCGGCCAGAGGAATTGGAGAAACTGGTAGAGATCGCAAAGGTGCAGAGCACCGAGGCATCCAATGCCATTGAGGGCATCGTGACCACAAACACCCGTATCCGGCAGCTCGTGGAGGAGAAAACGACACCGAGAAACCGGGACGAACAGGAGATCGCAGGTTATCGGGATGTGCTGAACCTCATTCACGAGAACTTCGACGCCATCCCCATCACCCAGAACTACATCCTGCAGCTCCACAAGATCCTCTACAGCCACATGAACAATCCCATGGCGGGCAGGACCAAAAGCGTGCAGAATTACATCAGCGCCACCTATCCCGACGGCCATGTGGAGACCTTATTTACGCCACTGGCTCCCTATGAAACGCCGGAGGCTCTGGACAGAATTTGCGAGGAGTACAACCGGGTCATTGGGAACATGGAAGTGGAGCCACTGATCGTCATTCCTGTGTTCATCCACGACTTTCTCTGCATTCACCCCTTCAATGATGGAAACGGCAGAATGAGCCGGCTGCTGACCACATTGCTGCTCTACCGCAGTGGGTTTTATGTGGGCAAGTATATCTCGCTGGAGGCCAAGATCGCAAAAAATAAGGACCTCTATTATGATGTCCTGAGCCAAGCGCAAATTGGGTGGCACGAAGGCATCGAAGATGTAGTACCGTTCATCAAGTATCTGTTAGGGACCATTCTTTCCGCCTATAAGGATTTTGAAGATCGTTTTGCTCTGGTGGAGACCAAACTCCCTGCCATGGAGACCGTGCGCCGGGCGACCATGGAGAAAATCGGCCGGTTTACGAAGCAGGACATCCGTGAGCTTTGCCCTTCGCTCAGTATCAGCTCCATCGAAGGGGCGCTGCGGAAATTAGTGGCTTCCGGCGAACTGAAACGGGAGGGCGCCGGAAAGAACACTTGCTATTACAGGTTAAAATAATTCCCTCAGCCTTTAAGCCTTTCCCTTAAAATTAAGTGCAGGTTAAGGGGAAAACGTTTTGATAAGGCGGCCGCAGCTGTTGGTTAGACATCGCCGTGTTGCTGCGGGTTTTCGTCATATGAGATACCATTCAGGAGCGATCACGATTGCGAAATACAGGCGAGTCATATATACTATATTTAACATTTTTTAAAAGCGTCGTTTCATATGACGAGTATCACGATGGGAGGAATGCGGATGGCATTGCAGGCAGATTTGCTGGAGAGCATCCCGCAGACAAGATATTTGTCCGCGGAGAGCTACATTTCCTACCGGGCCATCATGCGTACATTTTACCTGGAATATCAAAAAATGCACTATCAGCTGGATAAGGACACCATTTTGACCCTGTTGCACAAAGATCCTCTTTTCGTCGAATATACTGCGGAGCAGCTCATATCAGACCTGGATCAGCTGGCAAAATGGAAAAACCTGACGCCGATTCAGGACCCCCACAAGGCATACACGATCACGGATTTTAAAAACCGACAGTTTCAGTACATGATGACGGAGGCCGCGTTGGAAGTGGAGCGTATGACAATCACGCTGGAAAACCTGTATACGCGGACGACAGGACTTTCCTCCAGCGCGTTCCGCCGTCTCCAGGCGGCTCTGCATACGGCTGAACATCTGGAAGGGATGTCCCTGAAAGAGGTCGGGGAATGGTGGCAGGAGCTGCAGGAGGATTTCCGCCGTCTTCGCCAGAATCATCAGGATTACCTGCGGGAATTTTACGGTCCTAACGCGGAAAAACAGATGAAATCGGCGGAGTTCATTGCCTATAAGCAGCATCTGATCCACTACCTGGAGGATTTTATTCAGGACCTTCAGAGCAGCGCGGCACAGATCGGCGCGCTGCTGGAATCGTTTACAGGGGAACAGGTCAACCGTATTCTCGCGCTCGTCCATCAAAGCGCGTTGGAGATTCCACGCCCGCACTCTGAGCAGACCCCTCTCTGGCAGGAAGAACTCTGGCAGAAGGAGCAGGGCGTATGGCAGTCGTTGATGGGCTGGTTCACCGGAAAAGATTCAACAGCCAGACAGGTCATGGATGTCACGAATGAAGTGATCCGCAGAGTGGTTCAAAACGCGGCGATCCTAGTCCAAATGCAGAACATGGGCGTTAGCAACAAAGCGGAATTGCGCCATCTGATGACGCTGTTTGCGAGTGCCGCGTCCATCGAGGACGCGCATAGGCTCTCGGCCCTGGTATTCGGTGCCCAGCAGTGCAGGCACTTTACCGTAAACGCAGAGCGTGAGACAGAGCGCATCGACTTGAGCACCTATGAAGAACCGCCCATGGACTACGCCCTGCAGCCAAGAGTGCGGACCTATAAGCCCCGCATGGACCGCAGCGGATTCGCAGATAAAAGCGCGGAAAAAGCGGCGCAGCGGCAGAAGATCCTGGAAGAAGAGCGCCGGCTCCAGGAGAAGGTCATGGGGTATATTCGGGATGGAAGGCTGGACTTTTCCGCCCTGTCCGATCCTGTCCCGCCTGAAGTGCGGACGGTATTTCTCTCGTGGGTGGCCATGGCGAATCTCGCCCCGGATGGTTGCGGGCACACGCAGTACGGACAGCGTTTTTCGCTGCAAAAGCGGGGGAAGGGCACATGTGACCTGATCTGTACGGATGGCACACTGACCATGCCGGACTGTACGCTGGTGTTTGAGGGAAATGGATATGTATGAGTTTCGGTATTTGCTGGACCGGTTCTGGGTGACGCGCGCGGATCACAAGGGATTGTATTTTTCCGTCAAGCGGGCGCTGCCCAATTACCGCCGCCTTGTGAACGAACAGCTGGGCTGGAATCTGATCGTCAATGAATCGGTGATAAAACTGGAAAAGGTGCCGCCGAAGGCAATGGTCTGGATGGGGATACAGGAATTCCAGGAAAAGCTGGATTATTGCCTGCTGTGCGGTATGCTGCTTTTCTTGTCCGATCTGGATGATGGGGAGCAGTTCCTGCTCTCCTCTTTGACCGAAGCTTTGGAAGCGATCCTCGCGGAGGTGCAGCCGGTGGATTGGACCCGGTTTCCCCATAGAAAAGCCCTGGTGCGGGTTCTCCAGTACGCACAGCGGACCGGGATGCTTTTGGCCTATGATGGCGTAAGCGAGGGATTTGGAAACGATCAGACACAGGAGGTCCTTTATGAGAATACGGGACTATCCCGCCACTTCCCCGTCCATTTTGGCCGTGATATCATGAAGTGCAGATCCATTGAGGATTTCGAGGCCTTCTCGTGGGAGGGAGAGGAAGCGGAACGCGGACGTCAACGGATCCAGCGGGTATACCGGCAGCTGACGCTGGCGCCGGCGCTCTATTGGTCTGAACAAAACCACAGCGATTACGACTATGTGAAAAACCAGCGCTCATGGCTGAACCGGTATCTGGGAGAAGCACTGGGCGGAGAACTTCAGATCCACAAAAACGGCGCGTTTTTTGTGCTGGATGAGGAAAACCGCTTTGGACCGGTCCATCCGCGTGATGCGGCCATCCCGGACGCAGCGCTACTGTTGTGCGCGCAGCTGCGGGATCAGATCACGGCGGGCGTCTATCCCCGCGGGGAAGATGATACCGTTTTCCTGACCCGGCGGGAATTTCAGCACGAACTGGTCCAATGCCGTGGGAAGTATGGAGATGGGTGGGGCCGCCGCCTGCGGGAGCTTCCGCTGGAAAAGCTGGTCCAGGAGCTGACCGCCTACATGGCGGGCTGGATGCTTTTGGAGGAGCGGGCCGAAGGCGTTGTGCTCTGCCCCGCTGTGGGAAAATGGACAGGACACTATCCCGCCCGGTATCAGGGCGGGCCTGGAGAGGAGGCTGGGGATGAACCGCTGGAAGATGAATAAACTGGGATTTGTGAATTTCTGGCTTTATGACCATGAGGAATTCCAAATCAAGGATGGACATATCCTGCTGCGCGGTGATAACGCCTCCGGAAAATCCATCACAACCCAGAGCTTTATACCATTTCTCCTGGATGGCAATAAAAGCCCGGAACGCCTGGATCCCTTTGGCTCCAGAGACCGTAAAATGGAGTTCTATCTCCTGGGAGACGGGGAGCGGGAAGAATCCACCGGCTACCTCTATTTGGAGTTCAAAAAAGCCGATACAGAAGCATATCTCACCATCGGCGTTGGGATGCGGGCGCAGAAGGGGAAAGGGATCGATTTCTGGGGATTCTGCCTGTGTGATGGGCGCCGCATTGGGACAGGCGGCGTCTCGCTCTACGAAAAAATCGGGGGTCAGATGCTTCCTCTGAGCAAGCAGAAGCTCCGCAATCTGATTGGCGATGAAAACAACTGGGCAGAAGCACCCGGTACCTATAAGCAGCTGGTCAATGACCGGGTGTTTCAGTTCCGGGATATCCGCCAATATGAACAGCTGATTCAGCTTCTCATCAAGGTGCGCACGCCAAAGCTGTCCAAAGAGGCTTTCCGCCCCTCTGAAGTGAAGAAAATTTTGAACGAATCGCTTCAGGTGTTGACAGATGAGGATCTCTCCGCCATGGTCAGCACCATGGAGCGTATGGATGCCCTGGAGGACACGCTGCGGGATTTTCAGGCGGCCATGCGGGATGCCGCGATCATCCGTAATGAGTACAGCCGCTATAATCAGTATATGCTGGGCATGAAGGGACGGGCCTACCTGAGAGCGCATGCCAAAACACTGCAGCTCCAAAACCAGCTTCAGGATGTGAAAAAGGATCTGGAAAAACTGGAGCAGGAGCTCCGTGATCAAGCCCAGAAGCAGGAAGATGCGGAGTCTCGGTTCCGAAAGGCAAAGGCCCAGTATGCGGCCCTGGGCGAAGACGATCTGGAGGCCCAGCGGAAACGGATGGAGGAGGAAGAGGCTGCCTGCCAGCAGTTTGCAGAACAGCTGGCCGAGGGGGAGCGTCAGATAGAAAACCTCCAGCACAGCATTTCCCGGAATGAGGTGGACTTGCGGCAGAAGGAGCACCAGATGTCCGACGCGCGGGACCGGGTGGACGCTGAGATCCGAGATCTCAACGAGCAGAATGAGCTTCTGTTGCTGGGAGAGGAGCACGATCAATATGTACAGGCGCTGCGGGTAAAGGACCCAAAGGCCGACAGCCGGACCCTGTCCGCTGCCCTCCTACAGAGGAAAAAGCAGATCGGACAAATGCTGACGTGGTTTCGGGAGCTGTCCCAGGCCAAAGATACATATGACGCCGCCTGCCAGGCGTTGGATCTGGCAAATACGGCGGAAGTCCAAGCAAAGGGCGCGCTGCGCGACGCGCAGCAGCAGGAACAACAGGAGCGGGATCAGCTTCTGGAAGCGTTCTCGCGCCGGCAGGAGAGCAATCAGGAGCTCCGCTTTCCCCAGGAAGACATGATGCGCTTAAAAAGGATGCTTGCGCAGTACCGCTCCCCCGCGGACTGGACAGCGGTCAACCACTTGACCAGCTCCTGTTATTTGGACCGGCTTGGCCAGATTCAGAATGAAAAAAACAGGGGAGACATGGAACTGAAAAACCTGGGTCAGGCACGGGACGAGATCCAGAGGAACTTGACGCGGCTTCGGGAGCAGCTGGAACCTGTACCGCCCCGCAGGGATCAGATCCAAGCGACCCGCATTCAGCTGGTGATGCGGGGCATCCCGCATGCGACATTCTATGAGGTCGTTGACTTTGCGCCGGAACTGGGGCAACAGGAGCGGGATCTCCTAGAAGCGCAACTTACCGACGCTGGGATCCTGGACGCGCTGGTGGTTCCGCAGGAGCATATGGAGGAGATCCGGGAACTGCTCCGGGAATATCCGGACCGGTTTTTGTCTCCGGAACCGCCGGTGGGCGATCCCATAGCCAGCCTGCTCCCGGATGGGGATCCGCGCTTCCGGGAAACGGTCCTTGCCTGCCTGCGCGGCATCTCCCGGTCCGATCTGCGGGCGGGGACTGCCCTGCTGCCGGATGGGAGATTTCGCTGCGGCACCGTCCATGGACACAGCTGTGCGGAAGGGCCTGCCGGTTTTGTTGGCGCCGCGGCGCGCCGCGCCAACCGGGAGCGCCAGATCCGGGAGTGGGAGGAGCGTCTGGAGCGGGCGGAGGCGCTGGAGCGGGAGAAGAAAGCCGAAGTGGAAGCGCTGGAACGCCGGCTGGCGAGGCTGAAGGAGGAGCGGGAACAACTGCCTGCGGTGGTGGATCTGGACCACGCCCTGGAAATGCTGGCACAGGCGCAGGAGGAATTGTCTGAAGCGGAAGCCAGAAAGGAGCGGTGCCTGGATCAGGAGCGGTTAGCTAAGCAGGTCGTTGCTCTCCTTGAACAGCAGAGCCGTGAATTGAGCCGCGGACTTCCCTACATGCGGACAGAAGAAGCCTATGAGGAGGCGCTGAACGCCGCGGAATCTTATCAGGCGTTGCTGGGCTCGCTGGGAATTAGCTACAGCGATTTGCTCCATGCGGTCGACGCGGTTGAGTGGACGGAGGACCGCATTGCCGAGCTCCGCGACCAGGCAGACACGCAGAGCAGGACCAATGCCCAGACTCGGAAACAGATGGAGGTCTCTCAGGCGCGGGTCCGGGTGATCCAGGAGTTCTTGAGCCGACCGGAAAACAGAGCCAGGGCACAGCGGCGCGCTGAGCTGGATCGGGAGATGGAGGACCAGCAGGAGCGGATGAGCGACGCGGGAAAGCGGTGCGCCGCCCTGGAGGCAGAACAGCGCGGCAAGCGGGAGCAGCTTCAGCAGCGCAACGAACTTCTGCGCGGCGCGGTGATAGAAGAGGATGACCTCGAGAAGTATTTTGGGGAGGATCTGCGCCTGAGCCTGTGTTCCGTATCGGATGGGCCCCTGGAACAGCAGGCCGAAGAAGCGTATGGAAAAGTCCGCCCGGAGGATCGGGAACGCACACCCGAACGCATGGGCGAGGCGCTCCGCAACAACTATCAGCAGCACAATAATACGCTTTTGAAGTATCAGCCTAAGATTGAGCTGGTGTTTGACGACGCGGCCAGGCCCGGAATGCTCCGTCAGCGCCTGTGCATCAGCCTGCAGTGGGAGGGGAAGGAACTCTCACTCTACGGCTTTATCCAGGAGCTGCAGACAAAGATCGAACTGACGGCTGCACTGTTGGAGGAAAAAGACCGGGAGCTGTTTGAAAACATCCTGGCGGAGACCATCAGTCATAAACTGCGGGCTCGTATTGAGGAGAGCCAGCAGTGGACCAAGAATATGACCGACCTGATGGGGACGCTGAAAACTTCGATGGGATTGACCTTCCGTCTGGACTGGAAGGCCAAAAAAGCGGAAGGGGAGTCGCAGCTGGACACCGAGCAGCTGGTCCGGCTGTTGAATAAGGACCGGGCGCTCCTGACCCGGGAGGATAGTCAGCGAGTATCCATGCATTTTCGCGCGAAGGTCAAGCAGGCCAGGCAGGATGCGGCGCTTGAGGGCCAGATGGTCAGTTACGCGGATCTGATCCGGGACGTGCTGGATTATCGGGCCTGGTATGAATTTCATCTGCTGTATGAACGGGATGGGGAGCCGAGAAAAGAGCTGACGGACCGCGCTTTTAACAAATTCAGCGGCGGAGAAAAGGCCATGGCCATGTATGTCCCCCTCTTCGCGGCGGTTTCCGCCCAATATCAAAAGGGCGGCCCCCACTGTCCCATGCTTTTGGCTCTGGATGAGGCGTTCGCAGGCGTGGATGAGCGGAACATCAGCGCCATGTTTGAGCTGGTTGGAGTTTTGGACTTTGACTACATCATGAATTCTCAGGCGCTTTGGGGCTGCTATGCCAACGTCAAAAGCCTGGATATTGCAGAGCTGCACCGCCCTGGCAACGCCTCGGTGGTCACGATCCTGCATTATCACTGGAATGGTGCTCAGCGGGTATTGGAGGGGGATGGCCGATGAATCAAGTGACAGCCGACTGCGCATCCTTTTTTCACGAACGTCCAGCATACCGTCGGATTCTGGAGCTGCTTCTCCGAAAGTACCGCAGCTACGGCCGTCCGGCGGGGACGATCTGCCTGCCCGACGCGACGCCGGAGGAATGCGATGCTATCCGCGGCCTGTTTGGCCGCTCCTTCTCCCCGCCGCTTCTCATCAAAACCGCGGACTTTGAGGCCGCGCTCCAGGGTACGCCCTATCGCGGCGCGGTTTTGAAAGATGTACTAGAGTGTTATTTTGACACCACGGTCCAAACCAAGCGTGAAGTCCGGGACCAGATAGATGCCTGCATCCTGCGAGTGACCGATGAGGCCACCGCCGCTGTGCAGAGCCGGCTGTGCCGCCGGTGGCTGGATGAGTTGTCCCATCGGTGCGGAGAAGGGTACCGGCTGATCCGGAAAGCCCTGCCCGAAGATGGAGATGCGGTACGGCGGGCCGTCCTTCAGGCGTGTAAAAGCATAGATTGGCTGGAACGCCACCCGGATGAGAGGATCCGTCTGGCCGTTCTCAGCGCTTACGCAACGTCAGATCCACACGCGCTGGATACCAACACCCTGGGCGGAAAGCTGTTTCTGCATCTCCTGTCCATGCAGGCGGGCGTTGAGCTTCCCACTGGGGCTGAGGAACGGGCCGCCCTCTACTATAACTGTGGAATTTTGTGCGACAGCATATCGAGTCTCGTCACACAAGTGGGAGTCCGTTTGTATACAGACGCGGAAGAACATCCGGCTTATCGCGCGTTTCGCCTGCGGAATGAGGCTGGCACCCTCACGCTCACCAATCTGGCTGGCTTAACAGCGGGAGACAGTCCCTCAGGAAAAGCCTACCTGGTGGAAAATCAGATGGTGTTCACCCAGCTGTGCGATCAGGCCGCTCATTTTCATTCCCCGCTGATTTGTACCTCCGGACAGCTAACGATCGCTGTGATCCGTCTGCTGGATCTGCTTGTTTCCAGCGGGACAGAACTGTTCTACTCGGGAGACTTTGACGGGAAAGGCCTGTCCATCGCCCAGCAGCTTCTGGCGCGCTACTCGGATCGCCTGCATCTGTGGCATATGACGGCGGCAGATTATGCGCAGTGCCGCTCAGAGGTCCGGCTGAGTGAAAAAAGCCGCGCACTGCTCCGGAACTGTGCAGGCACGGTTCTTGCTCCGGCAGCCGAGGCAGTCGGACATAGCGGCTGTGATGGGTATCAGGAGCTGCTGCTGTCTCAGTTGCAGGCAGACTTAATGGAAACTTGATAAGAACGAAATACGGTTTCCTGCTTACGGATCTCCTCTGTGCTGTCTCCGAGCAGCGTGAGATCGGACAGCAGCAGTTGATCGAGATCTCCGCGGATCGCAGCCTGCATAGGCTGTGTCAGTCCCCCTTGAGGGAAAAAGCTCATAACGCTTTTCTGAACGGAAAATCCAATTATTGTATCTGAATTGCCCACGCAGTACGCGAACATGGCGCAGATTTCCCGTTCATCGCGTCCATAGATCCAAACTTTCATGCAAGCGTCCTTTCCGACTAGTCGGCTATGATTGCTTTTAAGGGTTCTTTTACCGGCGGCTGTCACAGCATTCGGCATTAGCCCCTGTATTTCATTTATTCTGGGCAGTTCACCAATATTCTAAACGTAAGCATATTTTAAACAGAAATTTCCTCTCAAATGATCGCTGTCCGGAAGGACCTACATTCCAAGTCTTTCCGGACAGCGGTTTTATTTTTTTCTTGCTAGGAGTGTACTGGATTTTGCTCCATTTGTGGTTAGCTCGACTCTGGTAATCACCATACTGGAATATATGAGTACTTTTGAAACATCAAATCGAGTAAATTCAAAATTCGGCCGCAATCTGTATAATGTTTTAGCGGCTTCGGCCGATACTTCGGGATCTAAATGAACTAAATGAAAGGGTTTGGCACGAACACACCTGTTTTCGATAAGGCGAGAGTTGTAAAAAAAGCTACGGAAAAATTAAGCGGAAGAGATGGAGAAATCTATGATCAACGCCTAAAAACATCTGCACTCAGGTTATTGAGGACGAAAGAATGCAAACATCGTTATAGAAGGCCAAACACATACGCTTGATCTAACGAATTCATTGCCTTCCTTAACCGGTTCGGGGAAACATGGTCATAGACGGTCAATGTTGTCTCAATATCAGAATGTCCCATCAAATGCTGAATTACAGCAAGGTCCTTCTCACGCTCACATAGCCTTGTGCAAAAAGTATGGCGTAAGCAGTGGGCGGTAAAATGGGGAAGCAGTTCTGGCTTGCGGTTGTCCTCTTTTGCCCGCGTGGATTCCACGTCATTATAACTTGTGCGAATGCGCTCAATAGCGCGGTCGATCCCGTGAGCATTGATTAGCTGGCCAAACCGATTAAGAAACACGAAGTCGTGGTATCCATCCAATGTGGGGCCCGGCTTTGCATGCTTGCCGATATGCTTCTCATAAAGAAGGGTTAGTTGCTGGGCAACAGCGGAAATCATAGGAATCGTGCGTACCGAGTTTCTGGTTTTAAGTGTGGATATATACCACTGCGCATTCCCGTGGATGGAGCGGTAAATCAGGGCATGATCCACATGGATACAGTTATTTTCAAAATCGATATCATCCCACACCAGACCGGTACATTCGGATGCCCTCATCCCGGTGCCTAACAGGGTTACAAAAAGCGGTAACCAGCTGCAGTACTGTGGCGAGGATTCTATATATTGGAGAAAGTGTTTTGCCTGTTCCGAAGTGAGAGCGATACGCTGCACAGGGGCGCTTGTTTTCATCTCGCGGTAGACACCGTTGCTTGGATTTTTGCGGATCAAATCGTCATCCACCGCAAGCTCCAAAACCGGATGGATCAGATTGTTGATGCTTTCCAAGGAATTGGAGGCAAAGCCCTCCTGCAGCAATTTGGCGTACAGCAATTTGACATCGCTTTTATGGATTTTGGAAAGCGCCTTTTCTGCGATGGGTTCGTGTTGAATATAGTGCTCCCAGAGATAGCGGTAGTTGGATTCCGTGGATTCTTTCAAATTGGTCTTTGTTTCCATATAGACCTGGAAGAGATTATTTAATGTGAGCCGGGAACTCTCGTATGTCCGGATTCCGTCTATCAAATCAGCCTGGATCTGCTGTTCTTTCTTCCTTAGGCTGGCGAGATCCGTATCATAGATAAACACCCGTTTTTCATTGTATCTGTACGCATAGGCATAGCGCCCGTCCGGGCGCTGGTATTCTCCTTTGTGAAGGTTACGTCCACGTTTATCTTTTCTGACTTTTGCCATAAAGTACCTCCTGATTGTAGTAAGACTGGAATGATTACTTCAACCAGTAAATAGGAAAAACTTCTG
>JABLTR010031687.1_pt1 | contig 25248 bp, 20 predicted proteins | sample 7160071 | NCBI WGS metagenome assembly JABLTR01 (sample SAMN14651230, study PRJNA627086) | human gut metagenome | isolation source: feces | host: Homo sapiens | reverse complement strand
GGGCGCCGGGGGATGCCCCGGGGGCGGAGAACAGCTCCTTGGCCATCTGGGCCCCCATGGCCATGCCGGCCCCCGCCCCGGCCAGACCGCCGGCGGCATTTTCCGTGCCGAAGCTGTCGGCCAGTTTGATGGCCGCATATCTGCTCACATTATCCACAAAGGACTGGGCCGCCACCTGCCCCGCCATGGACTGCACGTCCTCCGGGTAGTGGAAGCCCAGGATATTGACATCCGCCACCCCCAGGCCAAAGTCGGCCAACTCCTTGTCCAGCTCCTCCCGGATCACCTGGCCCAGCTTGCGGCTGTTCTGCTGCAGAGCGGTCAGCACGTTCATGCCCACCTGCTTCTCGCCGCCCAGGATGGCCTCCGCCACCACCGGGCCCAGCTCCCCCATGATGCGCTCGGAGATATCGTCCAGGGAATAGCTCTCCTTGACGCCGGCCACCTGCTCAATGAACTTCTGGTAGTCCCGGAATTCCACAATCAGATTGCCGTTGCACCCCACCGGGATTCCGGTGGGCACCTCGGGGGTGGGGATCATGATGCGCTGGCGGGTCCCCCAGGGGAGCAGCAGCTCCTTGCTGTTGACGAAGTATACCTCCGCCCGCATCCCGCTGTCGCCGCGAAGCTCCAGCCACCCCTTCAGGGCGGAGTAGAAGGGCACGATCTCAGAAAAGATGTCGAAATTGCCCTGCTGTTCAAACACCGCGCCCACCACGCCGTTGGCGTAGAAGATCGCCTTCTGGCCGGGGCGGACGATCAGGTGGGCCCCGTCCTTGATCTGGGTCTCGGGCCACTTGTAAAACAGAATGTCGTCCCGATACTCCTGCCACTCGATGGTGCTGCGGCCTTGTCCAAACCATGCCATGTGATATGCCTCCTTTTCTCCCGCACGTGCGCGTCTGCCTTGTCTCTCCACCTCTGCCGGCGGGTCAGCCCGCAGTCAGCACCAGGATGACCAGCGTCAGTACCGCCAGCCCGGCCAGGATGGCCGCCACCAGTTTGGGGATGCTGTAGGGGCGCCCGCCCGCCACCTTGCCCGTCTCGCCGTTGACCAGATAGAGATAGCTCTTGCCCCGGTAGGCGAAGGTGGACACCCAGGCGGGCAGCAGGAGGTGCTTGTAGCCCACATCGTAGAGCTCCACCCCCAGGCTTTTGACCTCGGCCCTGTCATAGCCCCGGTCCTTGATCTGCTGTTCCGCCACGGACACCAGGCTCTTGCGGATGCCCTCCTTGGCCCAGCCCAGGGCGGTGTCCGCCCCCACGGCGTAGCGCTGGGCCAGGAAGCCGGAGAGATAGGCGCTGTCATAGGGGACGGAGCCCTCCTGGGTGCTGTAGGGCAGAATGCCGGCGATCAGATCCCGCACCGGCCCGGTGGCCGCGCAGACGGGGAGGTCGTCATAGCGCATGGTCAGGCTGCCCTGGACGTCGGTCCAGCGGGTTTGAGTGTTGTCGTCGCTGTCCCGGTAGTCCTCTCCGCCCCTGCCGCTGTAGCAGGCCTCCGCCCGGGTGTCAAAGGTCCAGAAGGGGAGGTACACACCCACCATCTTCCCCTGCTGGCGCTCCCGCTTCAGCCGCCCCGGGGCGAAGGACAGGGAGGACACCCACCGCTGGAACGACTGCCGGGCGGCGGTCTCGTCGATGCGGAAGGGGATCAGCCCGTCCGGCGGGACCCCGGCGTTCTGCCGGTCCTCCATAACCTGGCTGGAGCCGCACATGGGGCACACGGCGGCGGTATCCTGGGCGCCGAACACAATCTGGGCGCCGCAGGAAGCGCAGGTGATCTCCGTCTGCTCCGGGAAGCTGACCTGCTGCTGCTCCTGCTCCGGGTAGGAGGCGTAGTCGTGCTCCCGGACAGGCGCATACCCGGCGTTGGGGAAGAACAGCGTCCGGCAAGAGGTGCACTCCAACTGCTGCTTGGAAATATTCCATTTGACCGTACCGCCACAGTTTGGACAACAAAAATGCAGGACCTTCTCTCTCTCTTGTTCCATATACTGCCCCCCTATCCTTGACAGCGAAGTCTCTCCATCAGGTCTGCCCGGGATTTTGACTATCATCTGTGCAATAAACAGCCTGTATTTGTCTGAACTTATACTTTAAAGATAGCAAAACCCTTCGCTTTCGTCAAGTAAAGAACCCGGAGAATTCTGGGAACAGGCGTTGGTCTTTCCACTGCCCCCGGAGCGGTGTCACCCCAAATCGCATCCGGATCAACGCCGACCAGCAGCCGGCCCATCCCGGCCCCACTCTTCCATCGCAATCAGGCCCCGCTGAACAGGAGACCTGAGGACACCCCGATGGAGCGCAAACCGCCCCGGAGATGGAACAGCGTTCCGTCTCCGGGGCGTATGCTGCGCACTGTATCTGTCACTGTCCGGCCGGCGCAGCGTCCCGGCTGCACCCGGGCCATCCTCCGGCCGGTCCGTCACATACCGAGATAGGCGGCCCGCAGGCTGTCGTCGGCCAACAGCTCCTTGGCCGTGCCCTCCATGACATTCTTACCCGTCTCGATGACATAGGCCCGGTCGGCAATCTCCAGGGAGGCCTGCACATTCTGCTCCACCAGCAGAATGGTCATCCCCATCTGGTTGATCTGCTGGATGATCTCAAAGACCTGCTGCACCACCACCGGCGCCAGGCCCAGGGATGGCTCGTCCAGCATGAGCAGCTTGGGGCACTGCATCAGCGCCCGGGCGATGGCCACCATCTGCCGCTCGCCGCCGGAAAGGGAACCGGCCAGCTGCTTCTGCCGCTCCTTCAGCTTGGGGAACATCTCATAGCACCGGTCCAGATTCTCCTGCCGCTTGGCCCGGGCCACCTTGGCAAAGGAGCCCACCAACAGATTTTCGTGGATGGTCATATTGGGGAACAGCTTGCGTCCCTCCGGCACCTGGACCAGGCCCAGGGAGGAGATCTCGTGCAGCTTGTACTTGGACAGGTCCTCTCCGTTGAAGGTGACGCTGCCCGCCAGCGGCCGGAGCAGGCCGGAGGCGGTGTTGATGGTGGTGGTCTTGCCCGCGCCGTTGGAGCCCAGCAGAGCCACAATCTCCCCCTCGTTCACCTGCAGCGAGACGCCGTCCAGCGCCTGAAAGCTGCCGTAATTGACGTGGATCTTGTCAATGGTCAGCATCAGTGACTACCTCCTCCCAGATAAGATTCGATGACCAGCGGATTGGCCGCGATCTCGGCGGGCAGGCCCTCCGCGATCTTCTTGCCCTGGTTGAGCACGGTGATGCGGTCGGACAGGTTCATCATCGCCTTCATCACATGCTCGATGATGATGATGGACATGCCGCCGTCCCGGATCTCCCGGATCAGATCCATGATCTTACCCACCTCAGTGGGGTTCAGTCCGGCGATGACCTCGTCCAGCAGCAGCACATCCGGCTCCGTGGCCAGGGCCCGGGCCACCTCCATCCGCTTCAGCTCGGGCAGCGTCAGCGCCGAGCCGCCGGCGCCGGCCCGCCGGTCCAAGCCCACCCGCTTGAGCACCTCATAGGCCGCATCCCGGGCGTCCGCCGTCTTGGGATGGCGGACAAAGGCGCCCACCATCACGTTCTCCAGCACGGTCAGGTTGGAGAAGGGCTGGCAGATCTGATAGGTCCGGCCGATGCCCAGCTTGCACATCTCGTTGGCCTTGGGGGAGGGGATCTGCTTGCCGTGGTAGAACAGCTGGCCCTCCGTCATGGGCATGGTGCCGGAGAGCATGTTGAACAGCGTGGTCTTGCCCGCGCCGTTGGGGCCGATCAGGCCCAGGATCTCGTGCTTGAACAGGTGAATATCCACCTTGCTGACGGCCTCCAGACCGCCGAAGCGTTTCGTGACGCCCTTACCCTCCAGAATGATCTCCTGGCTCATGCCTGGCCGCCCCCTTTCTCCGCAAGCGCTTTTTTCTTCCGCTTTGCCGCCTGCCGCTCACGCAGCTCCCCGAAGTAGGGCAGCAGGCCGCCGGGCATGAACAGCACCACCAGGATCAGGATGGCGCCGAAGATCACGTTGGCCAGGCCGCTGACCTGGGCGGCGTAGATGGTGGCCAGGCGGTTGATGGTGTACATCAGCCCCGCGCCCACCAGCGGGCCCCACAGGGTGTTGGCACCGCCCACCACGCACATGATCATCACGTTAATGGACAGGTCGTTGCCGTACATTCTGCTGGGGTCGATATAGCCCATGAACATGCAGTAGAAGCCGCCGCCCACCGCCAGGAAAAAGGCGGAGATAAACTGGGCCTTGAGCTTCATCTGCATGACGTTGACGCCCAAGGAGGCTGCCGCGTCCATGTTGGCGCTGATGGCCCGGAAGTAGAAGCCGTCCCGGTTCTTGGAGATGTAATAGGACACCGCCACTATGACCACCAAGAGGCCCAGAATAATGTAGTAATAGGGCAGCTTGGAGGTGAACTGCATATTCAGGGGGCTGCTGCCGGGATCCAGCCGGAAGCCTTCCGCCGCGCCGGTCCGGATGCCGAAGATGGTCTTGAAATTCCGGAAAATCGTCAGCATGACCTGGAGCAGGGCGAAGGTGGCCAGGGAGTAATACAGGCTCTGCAGCTTGAAGGTGGGGTAGCCGATGACCAGGGAAAAGGCCGCCACCATCAGCGCCGCCATGATGATGCCGATGTAGGGGGTGATGCCCGCGTATTTATAGAGGATACCGGTGATGTAGGCGCCCAGGCCGATATAGATGCCGGAGCCCAGAGAAAACAGCCCGGTATAGCCGCCCATGATATTCCAGGCGCTGGCATAGTACATATACAGCACCACGGTGATCAGAATGGACATATTGGACACGCTCAGCCCCAGCAGCGGGGGCAGCACGATGGCCAGCAGCAGGATGGCGCCCAGAATGATGAGGCCGTTTTTCTTGTTCAGCTTCTTCATATCACGCCTTCTTTCTGCGGACGAGCAGGCCGTCCGGCTTGAACAGCAGGATCACGATGAACAGGATCAGAATGATGATCTCAGCGATGCTGTCAGACCACAGCATCCGGCCCACCATCTCGATGACGCCCACCAGCACACCGGCCACCATGGCCCCCGGGATATTGCCCTTGCCGCCCAGGCAGACGATGATGAAGGATTTGAAGGTGTAGCTGGCGCCCACATAGGGGGAGGTGGAGCTGAAGGGGATCAGCAGCGCGCCGGCCAGGCCCACCAGCGCCATGCTGATGGCAAACGCAAAGCAATAGGTACGGTTGGCGTTGATGCCCATCAGCTGGGCTGTGGTGCGGTCCTGGGAGGTAGCCCGCAGAGAGCGGCCCATCTCGGATTTCTGGATCAGCCAATACATACCCACGCAGCAGACCGCCGCCACAATAAAGGAGATGGTCATGGGCTTGGAGATGCGCAGCTCGCCCAGGGAGAACATGCCGCTGTAGCGGGTGTCCACCGCCTTGACCTCCGCGCCGAAGATCATGTTGAACACGGCCTGGAGCAGCATGCTCATGCCGGCAGTGACCAGCAGGATGTCCCGCCAGGCCACTTTGCTGCCCCGGTTGACCAGCCGGTTAAAAGCCGTCATCTGCAGGAAGTAGCCGAAGGCGCCCATGACGACAATGTTCACAATCGCAGTCAAATAGGGGTCAAACCCCGCAAGTTTTACCAGGTAATAGGAGATGAAAAGCGAAATCATCAACACCTCGCCATGGGCCCAGTTGACCACGCCCATGACGCCGTAGGCGATACTCATGCCCATACCGATGGCGGCATACACTCCGCCGATCATGATTCCGCTGATCAATGCCTGAATGATCAGATTGGCACTCAAGGTGCATTCCTCCATTCTTTCTCAGTTTTGATGAAGCCCCTGTTTCCGAGCCGGAAACAGGGGCTCTATCAGACAGGTCAGGCTATGGAACGGTGGCAGGACACCGGATCAGTAATCGATGATGTCCTGACCGTCGGTATAGGTGGTGGGATAGACGGTGGTCCAGGCCCCGTCCTGGACCTGAACCAGCACCATGCCGTCGGCCTCGCCCAGGGAGTCGTTGTTATTGTAGCGCTCCTTGTTATCAGAGGTGAAGCTGTCCCGCTGCTGGCCCTCGGTGGCAAAGTGGACGCCCTCATAGCCGGAGAACCACAGGGCCCAGTCGTCGGCGCCCACGTCCATGTTGTACAGCGCGTCGGCGATGGCCTCCCGGTCGGCGGAGCCGGCGTCATTGATGGCGTTGATGATGGTGGCCATGCCCAGCCAGCCCCAGCAGGGTTCCATGGTCATGGGCATGCCGTAGGTCTCCTCGAACTGAGCGGACAGCGCCTCCACCTCATCAGAGCCGCCGCCGTAGGAGGGGATCCAGGGGGCGGTGTAGAGCACCCCGTTGGCGGCGTCTCCAGTATTCTCAATAAAGCTGGTGTCGCCCACACCGCCGCCCAGGCCCAGCACCTTGGCGGTGCAGCCGTAGTCGGACATGGTGCGGCACAGCAGGTTGGTAGCGGCGGAGAAGGTGGCGGCGATGACCAGGTCGGCCTCGGCGGCATCGATTTTGGAGACCAGAGCGGTCATATCCGTGGTGCTCTCAGACACGGCCTCGTCCACCACCACTTCATAGCCCATCTCCCCGGCGTTGGCCCGCCAGGACTCGACGGCGGCGGCGCCCCAGTCGCCCTCGTCATAGACCACAGCCACCTTGTCGGTGGGGTTATCGGAGCGGACCTGGTTCAGGTACTCGATGACCATACCTACAAAGGCGTCTCCGTCAGTGGAGCCGGTGTTGGTGCGGTAGACGTACTTGTTGGCCTCGCTCATGAAGTTCTCCGCGGTGGAGTTGATGATGATATAGGGCACCCCGTACTGGATGGCCAGCGGAGCGGTGGCCGCAGCGACAGTGGAGTTGTAGGGGCCGATGACCGCGCTGACGCCCTGATCCACCAGCAGCTCAAAGGCGGACACGCCGGTCTCCGGATCGGAGGCGGAGTCGCCCCGGACCAGCTCGATCTGCTTGCCGTCCAGCACGCCGCCGTTCTCATTGATGTAATCGACGCAGAATTCGATGCCGTTGTACTGCACCTCGCCATAGTAGGCGGTGCTGCCGGAGAAGGGCAGCAGCACGCCGACCTTCACGGTGTCCCCGTCGGAGGTGCCGGAAGCGGTGTCTCCCCCCTCACTGGTAGCAGCATCGCCGGAAGCAGTTCCGCCCTGGGAATTGGCGGCACTCCCGTTGGAGCTGGAACCGCAGCCGGCCAGCATGGCAGCCATCATTGCCATTGCCAGCAGGACAGCCAGGATCTTTTTCAGGTTTTTCATTACTTTTCCTCCTTTTTGACAACTGGGAATCCGAATCTTCTCTCCCCGGATCCCTTCTGCCTTTATATCAGCGCAAAATGCGTGCCAACTGGGTTTTTTGTAGCTTATGAATAACGAGCACATCAATTTTTGTTTTTCATTTGTCCATTTTTTTAGATCATTTTACGAATAAATAGAAATAAAAAGTAAACAGAACAAAAAAATCGACCTTTTCGGACCGGGGAGCCATATTGGCCGCCGGTCGGAAAAGGTCGATGCACCTCTGCATTATTTTAATTCAAATCTAACTTATCGTCTATTTTTCACCGGCAGTCAGGCCAAAGCTCTTTGCCTTGCGGGCCAGGGTGGACTGGCTGACCCCCAGCTCTTCCGCCGCGCGATAGGTGCTGTGGTACCGCTCCAGTGCCCGGCGGATCATGGCGGCCTGAAGGCGGTCGGTGGCCTCCTGCAGCGTGAGCTCCGGGAGCGAATCCGGTGCAGGAAACAGATCTCCGCCGCCGCTGCCCGGAGCGGGCTCCAGCCACTCCCGCACCTGCTCCGCAGAGACCTCCCTTCCCTGGCTCAGCACCACCACACGCTCCATCAGATTTCTCAGCTGCCGGACATTGCCCGGCCAGCGGTACCCCAACAGCAGCTGCCACGCCTCCTCTGACAGCGCTGCATCCAGGTGATACAGCTTGCAGAACTTGGAGAGATAATATTCTCCAATCAGCCGGATATCCTCACCCCGGCTCCGAAGCGGGGGCATCTCCATGGAAACCACGTTCAACCGGTAGTATAAGTCCTCCCGGAACCGACCCTTTGCCACCTCATTTACCAGATCCCGATTGGTGGTGGCCACAATGCGGATATCCACCGGAATAGAGGCGACGCCGCCCACCCTGACCACTGCCCGTTCCTGGATGGCCCGCAGCAGCTTTGCCTGCATGGACAGGGACAGCTCGCCGATCTCGTCCAGCAGCAGCGTTCCCCCGTCCGCGGCCTCCATCAGCCCCGCCTTTCCATTCCTCAGAGCCCCGGTAAAGGCGCCCTTTTCATAGCCGAACAGTTCTGACTCCATCAGCGTCTCTGGAATCGCCGCGCAGTTGACTTTGACAAAATTTCCGTCCCGGCGCCGGGACATCAGATGCAGTTCGTCTGCGGCGACCTCTTTGCCGCACCCTGTCTCTCCGGTGATCAGCACGGTCACATCCGTCCTGGCTGCCAGGCGCAGAATTTCCCGCACCCGCAGGAGCGCCGGAGATTTGCCCAGCAGCCGGGTCTCTTCCGGCTGCCGCCAGCGCAGCCCCTCCTGCATGGCAGAGTCTATATAAGTGGTGACGACATAGAGCAGTCCGCCCTCCTCGTCCATAATCGGCCTGGCCATGGCGGTGGACTGCCCCTGATGAAATGTGGCCGAACTGGGCAGGTGAGTCTTCAGCACTTCCAACGCCGCCGGAGTCTCCAGTTCCCAGGGTTCGTCCGCACGCATTTTGCCCCGGTCAAAGTAGATCATGGAGTTCATAACCTGCTTGAGCGGCTGCCCCTGTACATCCTCCCTGGTGCGGCCAAAATGGATCAAAAAAGCCCGGTTGACATCCACGATGCGCCCTTCCGGATTGATTACATGCATGCTCAGAGGAATCGCGTCGATAAACCTGCGCAGTATCTCTGCTGTCTTCATCGCATACCTCCTGCCATCCGTGGCGCACTGATACCCCGCTTCACTGTGAGTCAATCCATCACTCCGTCTGCGGCTCGGCCACAAGCACATTGACAGACGTTCGGTGCAGGCCAAAACCATGCCGCAAGGCAAAGACACCCAACCCCTCCCAAATGCCGGGGGAGGGGCAATGACGTTTCAGAGAAACCGGCGGATGCCGAATCCATCAGGCGTTACCGCAGCGGGTGTACCAGCGCGAAACATCAATTCCAAAGGCCAGGCGCTTCTCCTATCTTTAATAATTGCAAAATTCATGCCAACTGTTATTTGATCCGCCCAATCACAATCTTTTTTAAGTAAACACATGGACATTTTTTTCACAATTTTACGTCATTTATCGAAAATAGTCGAAAATCAAAAATGGAATGCATAAAATTAACCTTTCCGAAGCGGGCCCGGGTACCTTCAGCCCATCTGGAAAGGTCAATGCGATATTGAATGACTGAATTCAATTTTGACTTACCCCTTTGGTTTTGCCTCCGCTGGCCATGGTGCAAGTGTATCCAACACACACAAATTCATTATCCCAATTCTGCAAGATACCCCTTATGCGTTCATACCATCAATGCTGTTAGAGATTACAGTAAGGTGCGCACACAATTGCAGTATGTCCAGCGTCAGCGGGGCAGGCGCCCGTGAAACACACAAGTTGTATCAGCCCGCATTTAATTGGATGTCCCACCAGATACACACTGTGTGTTGGCTGCGCCGGAAAGCGGCGATTGCCTGTTCGCTTTCCGCCGCTTCCTGCCCCGTGAACCGCTCCCTGCCTTTTGCCCCGGGGAATGGCAGAGTATATGACCCGCTGCAGCACACAATAAAAGAAACGTGCCCATTTGTCTGTAAAATGGGCGCGTCAATATCAAATGTGCCCGACTGTCCGGTTTCATTTATAGGTCAATATCCAAAAATTCCATTCCCAACTGCTCTTCCGCAGCATCCTGGAGCAGATCCATAAAGTTCAGGATACTCAACGGCAGATTGCTGCACGCCGCTCCAGACGGATCCAGTGCGCGATACTGGCTGTACAGCCAGGCCTTTTGCCGGCGGTAAAGCGCGGGATCGACGCTCAGCAGACACCGCTGCAATGGACCAGTCTCGTGTTGAAGCGCCTGGATCAACTCCTCGTCCCGCTCCAGCGCATCAACTGCGTCCTGCAGAGGGCCGGCCAGCGGATTATCCGGGGCGGCCTCGTTCAGACATTTGGTCAAATAGGCCAACCGTTCTGTTCTTGTCATCGTTTTTCTCCCCTTTTACCCCACAGCGCCCCAGGCCCACCAGATCAGCCATGTACCGGCCCCTAAAGCGCAGCCACGCCAATCCCGCTCCCGCCCAACCGTCCGACATCGGCGGTTGCAGGGCAACAGATGGGCACTTCTGATTTTTGACTGTTATACCATGAAGCCGCCTGATATTCAAGCTTTTGCAGTAATTTACCGCTCACTTATCTCATCGAAGGCGCAAAGGCAGAACAACGTTTCCGTTTTGATCGCCCCCGGCCCTGTGCGGCAGACGCCAGAGACAATTCACGCCCAAAACCACCCCTATCATATTGGTTGATTTCCTCCTATTCTTCGGTATAATGGAGACAGAGGTGAGCCCTATGACCATTAACACGAAAGCCGTCGTCTCTATGACAGAGGCAGACCAAAACTTTTCCAGGGTGACGCGGCTGGCGGAGCAGGAGGGGCAGGCTGTGATTTTCAAAAATAACCGGCCCAAATTCCTGCTTATCGATTTGGACGCATCCCCTCTTGTGGATACGACAGATAACGAGAAGATTGACTTTGCGGCCGCCCGTATCCTGAGCCGTTATCGGGAAGCCTTTGAGGAGCTGGCGAAATGATCCGCTTATCCAAAGACAGAGTACTGCTGCTGCACAAGCTGATGGCAGAGGTGACCGGGGGCAGCGCCGGACTGCGGGAGGAAGCCCTTTTGGATGCGGCCCTGGAGGGAATTTTCGCCACCTTTGACGGCCAGGAACTCTATCCTACCGCTGAGGAAAAAGGCGCACGGCTGGGGTACTCCCTGATCTCCAATCACGCCTTTGTGGATGGCAACAAGCGCATCGGGATGTACGCGATGCTCATTTTTCTGGAAGTCAACGGGATCCGTCTGGCGTGCTCCAACGAGGACATCGTCCAGGCCGGCCTTGGCGTCGCATCCGGCGGCATGTCCTACGAGGAGCGGTTGCAGTGGGTGATGGAACACAACCCAGGCAAAATATAATCGGCAATGCTGTCTGGGTACACAGGAAAACCATACTTCCCTTTTGCTTTTCTGATCAAAGAAGAAAACATCCGCTCTTAACACAATACTGAAGGCCGGACTGCCGATACAGGGCCCGAGCCCGGAACAGTCCGGCACTCTTCTTTCTGTTAAGCGAAGAAACAGGACAGGAGCGCGGTCCCGCTGGACCGCGCTCCGTCTGTTGCACCGCTTCACTTGTTCGCCTGTTCTGCAACTCTTCTGCCATTCCTGTGAAAGGCAACATTCCATGCACAGATCAGTCTGATAAAGCTGAACCCTCTGCAGCGCTATCCGTTCTGCCGCTGCCGCCGTCTTGTGCCGGCGAATCTGCTCCGGCCTGAGCCGGGGAAGTATCCCCTGTCACCACGTCAGGATTCGCGGCCTCTCCGTCCGGCGCAGATGTGTCCCCGTCAGAGGACGGAATCTTCTCCCCGGCATCGTCCTCAACAGGCGGCACTTCCTGCGCTCCGTTTCCTTCCGAGGGCTGCTGGGCATCACCGGGCTGCTGCGGAACGCTGCCGCCGGGAACCTGGATATCGCCCCCATCCTGGCTGCCGTCGGCGGGCGTGCTGCTGTCGGGCGTCTGACCGCTATCCGTGTCAGGCGATTCTTCTGCGGGCAGTTCTGACGGATCAGGCGGCGTCCCAATGGATCCGCCAGCCCAAATCTGCGTCCACGCTGTTGAATCCGGCACACCCCAACAGGCAGTGAAGGTATAGGTGGCGGCCGGGTCTGACGGATAAATGGTGAACTGGAACGAATCATTGTCTGGTATTGCATACCAGCTCTGTCCGTCGCTCTCAATTCTGCAATAGCCCGTGGAGACAGAGCCATTCTTTTGCAAGGTAACCGTATAGGTCTCGGATGATTTCGCCGTTAAAGTATAGGAGCTTTCGGCATCTATCCTTGTCGGCGAACCAGCTTCTCTCCCATTCGCCGCCACCGCAACCACAATGGCATAATTTCCAGCGGTAATGCTGTTCCCCTTGCTGACGACGCTGGCCTGGAACCAGGCGTAGACGCTGAAGGTGAGCGCGAGCACCGCCACCGCCAGCACCAGGACAGTCCTGCGCATAGCTCTGACTGTCTTTCGATTTTTTGCCATCAGGCACTTTGTTTGCCTTTGCCGCATTATTGCTCACCCCCGGTAAATTCCGACACGATGGACGCCACATCAAATTCGTCTTCCGGATCCTCCGGTTCTTCTGCCCGCTCTGTCCTCGCCGGTGCATCGGCCTTCTTCGGCGCGCCAGCGGGCTGTGCCGGCTTCTCCGACGGCCCGGGACGCTCCGGCGCTGCAGCCGCAGCCACAGATACAGGCTCGTCCTCCGGGTGACTGCCGCCTACCTGGGCCCGCAGCCGCGCCAGCTCTTCCCGCATCCGGCGGCTCTCTGCCCGCTCAGCCTCCAGCTCGGACTGGGTCTCATCCAGCTGCACCTTCTGTTCCTTCCGATACTGGCCAATCAACCTGACAAACCGCACTATCTGCAGTCCAATCAGCACCAGAAACGGAAGCAAAATCACCGTGACATAGCCCGCCGGTGTCTTCAAAAACTGGAAGAAGTACCCCAGCTTTGGTACACGAAAGACATACTCCCCCACCACCTGGTCAAAGGGAGCCGGATAGGCGTCGTCCTCGCCGGTAGTGGTGCCGTAGGTCACGAAAGCCGGCTGTCCCTCATAGGTGGTGATCTCCCGGATCTTGTGGGTGACCACTTCGCCATAATGATCCGGGTCAATGGAGGTAAAGGTAACGATATCCCCGGGCTCCAGCGTGGCGGGGTCTACTGCTTTGCTGACAGAGATGTCCCCCACCTGGAAGGTATCCCGCATGGAGTCGGACAGGACGATATAGGGCTTGTAGCCCAAGATATTCGCATTTCCACCCAAAGTGCGGACGGAGATAATGGTAAAGGCCGTCATAAAAAGGGCAAAAATCAAGATCAGGACTGTGAGAATGTTGCCAGCTATATGCAACGCTTTTTTCATTGGACGCGTTCTCCTTTCTGGCGCGGTTCCGGAGATCAAAGGGCGCAAATCCGGACTTGTGCCCTTTGATCTCCGCTCCCCCGTGAGGAGAGCGGGAAGATACTGCTTATGGAACCATGGCGGCCCCGGTCTTACTGTTATTCTGTTACTCCGTCACAGGTTTCGTCTGCTGATCAGCCGCGATTGTCGGTAAACGTATAAGGATAACTGGAGTTCTTCACACTGCAACTGGGCGTCCCGTCAAATTCGCCGCCATTTATGATTACTGTCGGATTATAACTCGAACTGTAGTTGAAGATGTAAAAATGTGGCTGTGTTCCGTTGCTGGTAAAGCTGCCGCTCTCAACGGTCACCCTTGAATTCTGGGCCAAATAAACATCATAGTAATTGTTCGCGGAAATGGTGACATCCTTTAACGTAGCGTGAACAGTACCCGTCACCTGCATACCGCCTTCCACCGTGACATTCTCTACAACGACATTCGCACTGCCAATATTACCTGTAATCCAGAGCGGATAGTCAGTTCTGCTTCCAATACATTTAAATGTTCCGTTCTTTACAACGCTGCCGTCCCCTGTCACAGAAAACGAATTTCCAACGGTACCATAATCGACAGAAACGGTGTGATCGTTTAAATCAATGGTAACTCGCTCTGCTGTGATATAGGTATCTGTTCCAATGGAAGAGATGGAAACATCATCAATAAAGGTGATATTTTCGCCATCTTCCGCACTCGCAAAAACCGCTTTTACCGCATCTGCCCCAGCTACATAGTTTGTTCCCTCTTCATCGGTATACCAGCCGCTGACTGAAGCATCCGCTGTTACGGGAATGTATTCGCCGTCCACACGGACGTAAAGGCCGCTGCCATCAGAATAGGTGCCGTCGCCGTTCTCATACAGGGCCCCTTCATCATAGGTGTGGCTGCCAAAGCCATCCTGCTCATGGGCGTACTGGGTGGCAAGAATGGTCACATCAAAACTGACGCCCGCGCCCTGGTACTCATTGCCGGCGCTCTCCTGCATCTTGATGACCAAGGTAAACATATTGCCGGCGTTCTCTCCGCTGTCTTCCGGAGCAAGCACCGCGTCCTTGGCCGCAAAAGAGCCCGCCGCCATCAGTTCGGCCATGGTGCCCAGATAATTATCAGTTGTCAGGTCCCCCGCTGATGCACTGTCACCCTCCACAGCATAGACATCCAACACCTGGGTGATATCCGCACCGCCGGTAATCTGCACATTGTCAAAGCTCATAGTGTACTTGAGCCACAGGCTGCCCCCATTGCGCACGCTGGCAGTGGTCTTCTGGGAATACCCGGGCTCCCAAAGATCATCCCTGCTGAACAGCGTTGTTTCATCTCCATCGTTAAGCTCGATATCCAGCGTGCCGGCCTGGATCATATTGCCTGTATTATTCACGCTGTCGGTAAACCAGGCGAAGGTGGCCCCCATCAGCAGGGCGAGGCAGGCCACAAGGGCCAGGGCGCTGGCAAACAGGGACTTCTTCGTACATTTCATATATGTACCTCCTATTGACCTGCGGATTCTCTTGTCTGGGGATGCAAAGGCACAAACCGGAGCTTGTGCCTTTGCATCCCCGCCCCACATAGGGGCGGGAACATACAGCGGTCAATTCAATGTGATATCGCATGGTGTGGCTTCGCTGCTATCTTTCTCCATACAATAGCCAGGATGTGTAATATTCAAGATGTTTCCCGAAGATGTAATGTGCTCCTGGATTCCGAAGTCGGTATCGTCATTGATCAGATAGGGTGCTGTAATGCTGTTATCTCTGATGGTGTACTCCACAGCTTTATTGGCGGCTGCACTGTGGAACCAGATCGCATTGCCCGCGTTGACATGAACGGTATTGCCTTCTACCAGGCAAGAGGCCGCATCGGTCAGCTGAATCGCACCGCGGTCAGGCTCACTATTGGTACTCACAATGGTATTGTTGCTGATCTCAACCTCTGCCGTCTTTTGCTGAATGTTGATTCCCCGGGTGTAGCCAGTGACTGTGTTATTGGAAAAAACGACCTTAAGGGGCTCTGTCTCAGAACCCTGGACAAAGAATGCATAGCTGATCGTGCCGTCGTTTGTGAAATCACAATTTGTGACCGAAATGGTTCCATTGGCATTAAAATAGTGGTAAATATAGCCATCGATACTGCACTGATCAAAATACACGTCCAGCGGAGATCCATAGGCCCGAGAACAAGTAATCCTGCCATCCGCCCCCGTTGCCTCCAGTGTCAGCTGTTTTATATTGACAGTAAGCGCATCTTCTTGATCATTCCACCAAGCGTAAGGAAGCCCCATATTCTGTACACGAAGCTGCGCGGTCTCGTTGCCGCCCACTATATTGATCTCACCGACGGACCGGGTGCTGCTGTAACGATTGCTCGCTCTGCCGAACGTGAGAATATGTCCGCCGTCTTCCAGCGTCTGTGTGCCGTAAATGGTCCAGGTAATGGTCCCTCCGTCAGTGTAGATCGCATCAAATTGCACATCAGACAACGTCTCCTGGCCAAGCCCGCCCTGTTCCACAACAGCTTTTCCAGCTTCGTATGCCTCCTGCACCGTGCGGAAGAACTGGTCCTCCAGGCCTGCAATCCCGCTGATGGTAACGCCGGATTTGAGCGCTTCCTCTGCCTCAGCGTCATACTGATTGGAACCGAAGCCATCTGTCTCAAAAGTATACTGGGTAGCGTTGAGCTGAATATCAAAGCTGGTGCCAACAGAATGAGCCTGATACTCGTTGCCGGCGGTTTCCTGCATGTGCAGCGCGATCACCGCATAGTCCGACGCGCCCGCCTCCAGATGGCCGTTGGCAGCGCCCTGCTGGACGTTGGCCCCGATCAAGTCGCTCAATGTACCTACCAATTGCATGTCGCCAAGGCTGCCGGGCATACTGCTGCCAGGCTCGTTCAAATTCAGATCGTCGGCGTAATAGACATCGATGACCCTTGCCAAACCGGTATCATCCCCGGCAGCAATGATGTCCAGCTGGTACTTCAATGCCAGCGAACCATTATTCGTGACTTTGACCGCCACGAGCTCGGTATAGCCGGGTTCCCATTGATCATAACTGAAAACGGGCTCCTCGGTGACTGGAATATATTTCTCCTCTTCCGTGTCCCACGTCTCCAGAGAGACATCCAGCTTACCCGCCTGAATCTTATTGCCCGTATTGCTCACGCTGTCGGTAAACCAGGCAAAGGTGGCCCCCATCAGCAGGGCGAGGCAGGCCACAAGGGCCAGGGCGCTGGCCAGCAGGGATTTCTTCGTACTCTTCATATAGGCCTCCTTATTTTCTTGCATTTCTCTCATTTTCGGGGATGCAAAGGCACAAACCGGAGCTTGTGCCCTTGCATCCCCGCTCCCCGAGGGGGAGCGGGAGAAAACACTTACTGGGCAGAAATCAGCCAGTAACCATCGCCGTTATCGGTGACAGTGCAGCCGGGAACCGACGGCTGACTGGAAGCAAAAACCTGGGAGACAAGGATCTGGCCGCCGTTGGTTGCGCCATACCGCGTGCCGTTGACATAGCTGATGGAGCAATCCTCAACAACTATAGTACCGCCATCCGCATAGAAGAGAATGCTATTAGCGCCGCTGCAGCCGAAGGAACCGCCGTTGACCGTGACAGTACCGTCATTCTGCGCCAGCACCGCATGGCCGGAAGCACCGGAAGACGAGAAAGTTCCATCGTTGATGGTAACCGCGGCGCCATCAAGCGCAGAGACTTCCGCGCTCTGGAAACCGCTCTGGCCAAAATTACCGCCATTGACCGTCAGCGAAGAACCGGTACCCGCGGCAGTGAGCCGACCGGCATTGTATTTCAGGCCGGAATTCGCCTCGGCATTGATGGTCAGGGAACCTCCATCTTCCACCGTGATGCGCGCACCAGCTGCAGGCGTGATATCGTAAATCATGCTGGTCCCCATATTCATGGTAACCTCACCAGTAACCTGGAGGTCTTTGATGCCTTCAATGTCGGCAGGCACCGTGATCTCAGTGGGCACACCGGGCTGATTGAGCGCATCCTGCAGAGCATCGGCATCATCAACTGTGGTGATTACAGGATAAACAGCCGCATTATCATACTGGTCGCTTCCAAAACCGTCGGTCTCCACAGTGTCCTGTGTGGCCAGAATGGTCACGTCGGCCGAGAATTTTGCTCCCTGGTACTCATTGCCGGCCTCTTCATTCATGCCGTAGACCAGGATATACTGCACTTTACCTCCCGCAGCCAGGGAAATCTCCAGGGCGTTCGCCAGGGTGCTCAGCTCGCTCATGGGACGCTTGGTAAAGGAGCCGGTGATTCTCCCCTCCTCGTCCACCTGGAGGAAATCAAACCAGAGGGCGTTCTGAAGGCCGTCGTCGTTTACAGTGAACTGAAGCTTGACCTTGGCGGCCAGGTTGCCGCTGTTGGTCACCGACAGCAGCTTGGCGTTAGACTGGCCGGGCTCCCACAGGTTCTCATTGATGATGGCAGCTGAATTCTCACCCAGATCCTGACCCGCTGCCTCAAAATAGAATGTTTTGTCGCCGTTGACGCCCGAAATCTGGTATCCGGTGCTGCCGGTGTTGGACATATCCACATCATATGCCATGGCGGTGATGCCCAGCGTGCCTGCCTGAATCTGGTTGCCCGTATTGCTCACGCTGTCGGTGAACCAGGCGAAGGTGGCCCCCATCAGCAGGGCAAGGCACACCACAAGGGCCAGAGCGCTGGCCAGCAGGGATTTCTTTGTGCTCTTCATATATGTACCTCCTTTGTTTCCCGTTTTGGGGATGCAAGGGTACAGGCCCTGGCTTGTGCCCTTGCATCCCCACCCCTGTAAAAAGGGGCGGGGAAATGCAGTTTATCCGTTGATCGAAAAAGAAGCTGCCTCACCAGTCCAGTTGGATACTGTTTTCAACTCTTCCTCTTCAGGCCAACCGACGCTGAGTTTTCTACTGGTACCATTGCTGATTTCCAAATTTTCAAAAGTATTCCCGCCAACGGTTATCGTGGAGCCATCCACAAAGTAAATACCCACCACGGAATCCTTCACCTTATCGCAGTTCCGGAATACATTGTTCGTGATAGTGATGTCGGCAACCACATCATCCGACGCGCTGGGTTCAATGTGGATATAGCGTATTGCCTCATCTGCCGCATTGCCATAACTGCCGTTCGCAGCCCCTTCCACATTGGCCGCCGTAAAGGTACAGTTATTGACCGTCAAGCGCTCAAAATCAGCCGATGTGATCTGGATCGCTTCCCACTGCGGATCAGAGAATGTGCACCCGTCAAACACAAGAGTGCTGCATCCGTCGCTTCCATACACCAAGGAGGCGTTGTTGTTATTATTTGTGGGCTTGGCCAACGTCACATTCTGAAAAGTGACATCGGCGGAAACAGAAATTGGCTTGCCAGTAATTTCGGTGCTTCCCATACCGTCGATGGTCACGTCTCTGGTGATGCTCAACGGATTGTCGAGTGTAATATCCTCGGCAATCATAATGGTGTCCGCACTGCCGTCATTGACAGCATCCATTAATCCATTGGCATCCCCAACCACCGTTGTCCCTGCCGCCGTAACCACATAGGTGTTTTCGGAAACCCGGTTGGAACGATACCCATCCGCCACAAAGGTGCCGCCCAGGTTGTCATCGCCCGCCGCCGGGTCACGGCCCTCGAAGGTACCGCCATACACTGTGATGGTACCGGGGGTTCCGTTAGACAGGTTCAGGGTGAGGGCTTCGCCGTCGCCATACAGGTAATCTGAAGAACGATTGATAAAAGTGCCGTCGTAGATCGCAACACTTCCGCCCATGGCAAACACACAGGACTCCCGGGGGGTATCCACAATAAAGGTGCCGCTTTCAATCACGACGGAGCCGTTCTCCCCCATTACAGAGACAGGGACCACATAATCCGATGCGTTGCTGGCATCAATGGTGCCGTTTCCGGTGATGGTCAGCGAACCGCCCGCATTTACCCGGATAGGCGTCACGTCATCCACAGCGCCTGCATTGGCATAGGCCCCATCAAACGTAATCGTGTGTCCATCCAGGTTGAGAACGATATCTTTGTCCGCAATGACAAGGCAATTATTCAACACGACATCCGCACTGAGCGCAATCACATCGCCGCTGTCGGCATTTGCAATGGCATCAAGCAGCGCTGTTCCATCCGCCACATAGGTATCCGCATAATATGCGCCCGCATCGTAATCCGAATTTCCAAACCCGTCCTGCTCATGCGTGTACTGGGTCGCCTGAATGGTCACATCAAAACTGACACCCGCACCCTGGTATTCGTTGCCGGCGCTCTCCTGCATCTTGATAACCAGGGTAAAGGTGTTGCTGGATTCCTCTCCGCTGCTCTGTGGGGCAAGCACTGCGTCCTTGGCCGCGAAGGAACCGCCGGCCATCAGGTCGGCCATCGTGCCCAAATAAGTGGCCCCTTCCAAGCTCGTGGCATTGGCATCCACCGTGTAGACATCCAGCACCTGGGTGATGTCTGTGCCGGTTGTCTGCACATGGTCAAAACTCATGGTGTACTTGAGCCACAGGTTGCCGGCATTGCTCACGGTAGCAGTAGCCATCTGAGAGCGGCCGGGCTCCCAGAGGAAATTATTATCACTGCTGAACAGTGCCGTTTCCGTTCCATCATTGAGCTGGATGTCCAGCGTGCCTGCCTGGATCTGGTTGCCCGTATTGCTCACGCTGTCGGTGAACCAGGCGAAGGTGGCCCCCATCAGCAGGGCGAGGCAGGCCACAAGGGCCAGTCCGCTTGCCAGCAGGGATTTCTTTGTGCGCTTCATAATATGTACCTCCCTTTTTCCTCCGTTTTGGGAATGCAAAGAATTGCTCTCTTATTTCTATACAGGAAATATTTTTATTCCGGAACAACCGTATACCAGATGTCGCCGCTGGCCTGTGCCTCTGACACGACCTTATAGCCGTCAGCCACAAAGTTGGCCTCAGGATTTTCTGTCCTGCTGTGAGAAGGATCAAAATTCACAAAGGTACCGCCGTAAACTGTAATGCTGGCATTTGAATTGTCTATCAGATTCAGCAGCCAATAGGTCTCGTCCCAATCGGTCAGAGCTTCAAAGTGTCCGCCGTAGATCTCCACCTGGGCGTTGCCGCCTGCCTGGATGCAGGTCAAGCCGGAAATATAGGTACCTTCCCTGATAACCACTTTAGAGTCATCACTTGCCCGGACAAGGAATCCGAGCTCTGAATTCATATCCTGCTCCATCCTGCCCATCCCCTGAAGGGTGAGCTGGGCTTGCCCGTTGACGTCAACGATTCCCCCGCGGGTCACTGTTATGACCGCATCTTGCTCCAAGTTAAGCACGCTTTGAGTGCCTTCCGCCATAGTAACGGCTTCATCCCAGGTAAAGCCGCTCACAGCAGTCACCAAACCGCCCCGCTCCAGCGCGGTGACAAGGGAGCCGCTGTCCGTCACAGGGAAGGTCGCCTCTGCATCATAGTCTGCCCTGCCAAAGCCGTCCGTCTCAACATGCGCCTGGGTGGCGTTTACCGCAATGTCCAGGTTGACGCTCTTGCCTTGGTAAGTGTTTTCCGCGTCGGTATACATACCGTACTCCAGGAGGTAATAGGCATAGGTATCCTCGCCATCACCTTCCGCCGCCGCCGGGTATATCGTCAAAACGGGAATAGCCGCATCGGCAAGCCCGCTCATGCAGGTCGCATTTTCCGTACCGCTCGCCGGCCGCTTGTCTGGATCGGAAAACAGCAGCTTCGACTTCATTGAATCTCCACCGCTGCCATAGTCGGAGGTCAAGGTATCTATGTGATACCAGAGACCTCCCAGCAATTCGCCTTCCGCCTGCACGGAAAGGCTGACCTGCAGCGCAACGCTGCCCTTGTTCTTGATTTTCAGCATAATGGCGCCGTGCTGTCCCGGCTCCCAGTTTTCTGCATCAATCAACGGCTCCCCGCCCAGATGCTGATGAATCACAGGGCTTGCCCAATTTCCCTCTTCCAGCCGGTAGCCAGTCACATCAAACTGAAGTTCACCCGCCTGAATGGTATTTCCTGTATTGACAATACGGTCAGAAAGCCAGGCAAAGGTTGTGCCCGTCAATAAAGCCAGGCAGACAATCAGGCTTACGGCGCTGGCCAGCAGGGATTTTTTTGTTTTTGACATAGAGCGATCACCCACCTATCTCATCTCTTCCATCTTCATCCCATTGCCAGCCCATCAGTTAAACAACCTGTCCGGGTTGTTCTTGGCCTGCACTGCATCTACAGTGAGATCGAAGGCGATACTTCCATTCTGAACAGCGTTGCTGGTTTCCTCCGGCATTTTGACCACCGCTGTCAACGTCCGGGTTTCTCCCACAGTCAGGACAGTATCCCCGCTGCAGGGATTCTGTCGGGTCAGTTCCGAGGCCTTGCCGCTAAAGATCAGCTGGTCTCCATCATATAAATCAAAAACCAGGATATCCTTCAGCGAACCGCTTACATTCTCCAGATAAAGCCGGTAGTAAGCGTCCGCCGTCCCTGTATTTTCCACGGTGAAGTCCTCCACCACGGAATAGCCGGGTTCTACCACCAGGCTGGCCTCATTAAAAATTGTCTGGCCATCATTCAATTCAATCTTTACCCGGCCCATCTGAAAAGTATTTCCATCCACAGAGACCATGGAGAAAAGCAGCGCCACAGAGGTGACCACCAGCATTGCTGCCAGAATCAGCGCAAGTATCAGGCTGCCTGCAGCCTTCTTCCCCTGTTTAGGTGTGGTCACAGTCCTTCGCCCCCTTTCGGCGGATCAGAAGCAGTACGACCAGCGCTGATGCCGACAGGCACAGCACTGTCCACATAATTGCCGGCATGGCAGTATCTCCTGTCTTGGGAGGCGTCAGCGCCCCCTGATCGCCGCCGTTCACATACCAATGAAAGTCCGCTGTCAGCGACGCCAATTGGTATTCGTTTCCAATCGATGTGTCTGCAGACACGTCAATACGATAGTAGATCGTACTCTCTCCCTGACCGTTGCGCGGCAGCACAGTGACAAACTCCTGCTGATCCGCCAGCGAAAAGGCGCCATCGCACAGCACTTCACCGGTATCCAGCCGCGTGACCTTGATGTGCAGCACATCGGCCAAGCCTTGGGTCTGGTCGGTTATCTCCGGCTGAAAAATCAGGTGCAAATCTGTATCATGACTGGCGTGAATGCAGAAATACCGGGTCACGCTGTCGCCCGGGAGCATGTTGTCAACCGCAAAAGGCTCATTGACCTCCGGTCTGCCACGATACAGCTCCAGCAAAGCCGCCTCCTGGCCGGATGCCTGTGCCTCAGACTGCCGGCCCACTGCATTCTGTCCAGCCGAAATCTGATGAGATCCTGTCTCCGGCGCGGAATCAGAGGCTGTCTGCTCCGGCGTATCGGGCTGAGCCGCTTCAACTTCTGACGGCATCTCCGGAATTCCCTCTGTCTCGCTGATAAGATTGTCGGGAACCGTAGCTGTTCCCCGAGCCGCAGCGAACTGGGTCAAATAAATCCAACGAACCGCAAGGCCGCTGGCACTGAGCACCAATAGGGCAGCCAGGATAACCGCCAACAGTTTAATGTAATTTCTCTTTTTGTCCAATTTCAGCTCATCCGTCTGTGGCGCCAAACTCTTCATATTGACAGGCCCCCTCCCTCACACACCGCCGTTAACCACGGTGTTTATGTTCACCATAAATCGACCATATACTGGGTAACATTTATAAAAATCACCTTTTGTTGCTGCCCGCTGCCAGGCAAAGCTTTTTTGCCATAATATCTGTCCATCCACGGCAAATTTTTTACAACATTTCTTCAAATTATATTTTACTGCTTTCGCCGCGGGTTTATCTCCTTGTTTTCCTACCTTTTTCTGTTTTCCGCAATAAATCAAGCAAGAACAGCATTTTCCAAAATTAGCATATCTTTTCAGCAGAGGAAAAATCAACTTTATTGTAACGTTAGCCCTTTCAAAAGTCAACAAAAATACATATACGTTGTATTTTATACGTGAACTGTTTTTGTAAATAATCATACTTTTTCCCGGAATTGTCGACCTATCTCCCAGCATTTCCTTATTACGGCAAACGAAAAAATACTTTGCAGTATCCTGCATTTTTTTTGCTGTCTTAGGCGCCTTCCTGGTTCAGAACATGCGCCAGTTGACTCCGCGCAAAAAGCATATGAATAAAATGGAAGGCGCTGAAAACAAAAAGCAGGAATTTTTCTGCGGAAGTCATTGAAAAGATCCGCGCTGATGTGTACATGCCCTCTGCTGAGACTGCCTCAAGGCAAGCCATCCCGCCAGAACCGGCACCGCCATCCGAGCCCCCGAGCCACAGCGGCAAGGCGTCACGCTGCCTAGGTACGCCCATGCGGACGAAGAAGGCCGACGCCGGCCGGGCCCTTCCTTTCGCATCACGTATATTTCCTGTTTTACATATAATTTACTTACATTTAATGATATATGGGTCGCAGTATGCAGTCAGATCCATTAACATCTATCATGGTGTTTTATACTCTGACATATTTTTCTGCTATGACCCCGAAAATCCGGCGGCGGCTTCGTATTCTTCCGCTGGAGGGGATGGAGGGATCAAAATGGTGGGGACAGAACACAGCATTGTGACCCAGGTCCAGGCGGCAAAAACAGATTCGGAGGCCGCAGACGCCCTGATCGGGCAGTACATGGGGTTTATCCGCAGCGAGACCGTAAAATTCACCCACGCCGCGCCAGAGAACGGCCACGAGGACGAGCTGAGCATCGCCATGCTGGCTTTCTATGAGTCCATCCTGAGCTACGAAAAGAGCCGGGGCGCCTTCCTGCCCTACGCCGCCCGGGCCATCCGCAACCGCCTCATCGACCACTACCGGGCAGAAAAGCGCCACGGGAATGTGGTCTCCCTCCACGCCCCCGCCGGCGGGGACGAAGAGGACCGCAGTCTGTTGGACTCTCTGCCGGACACCCGGGACGAAATCGGCGCATTTGAAGTGCGCACAGCCAGCCAGAAGGAGATCCAGGAGTTCGGCGACCAGCTGGCGGGTTTTGGCATTTCCTTTTCCGAGGTGGCGGACAACTGTCCCCGGCAGGAGAGGACACTTTCCGCCTGCCGCCGGGTGCTGGACTATGCCCGCTCCAGGCCGGAGCTGCTGGAGAAACTGGTGGAGACCGGCCGCCTGCCCATGGGTGAGCTGGCGGCCGGTTCGGGAACCGACAAAAAAACCATGGAACGGCACCGAAAATATTTGGTGGCCATCCTGTTGGCCTTCACCAACGGCTACGAGATCATACGGGGACATCTCTGCCAGATCGCCCCGGCGAAAGGAGGCGGCGGGAAATGAAATACCTCGTGATGGAGACCCATCCGGCCTATGCGGTGATGCTGGACGAAAACGGCCGCTTTCTGAAGGCGGCCAACCTGCGCTATCAGGTTGGGGAGACGGTGGAGGAGATCGTGGAGCTGAAGGTCTCCCGGCCCGCGAAGGCCGCAGTGTGGAAGCCCCTCTCCGGCCTGGCCGCCCTGGCCGCCTGCCTCTGCCTGGTCTTCTTCGGCTATTACCGGCCCAACTTCACCGCCTACGGCACGCTGCGCATTCAGATCAATCCAGACCTGGAGATGACCGTCAGCCAGACCGACCGGGTGCTGGATCTGGAGGGACTTAACGCGGACGGCGCGGACCTGATTGAAGGTTACGCCTACCAAGGCAAGGACCGGGAGACCGCCACCGAGGAGCTGGTGGAGCGGGCCATTGAGATGGGCTATCTCTCCGACGGCGACACCGTCTCCATCACCGTGGACAGCTCCGACAGCGACTGGCAGGCCCGGGAGGAGGAGCAGGTCCGCCGGCAGCTGGAGGAGCGCTACGGCGAGCGCATCGTGATCCAGCTGGGCAGCGCCGCCCAGCAGACGGAAGGCTCCGCCCAGCAGGCCCAGAGTTCCACCCAGCAGACCCAGGAGCAGACCCAGGACGCCGCCCAGACCGGGGAGGTGGTCATCCAGGTCCCGCCCCAGACGGCCGGCTCGTCGGAGGGCGGCACCGTCAGC
>JABLTR010070869.1_pt1 | contig 25253 bp, 19 predicted proteins | sample 7160071 | NCBI WGS metagenome assembly JABLTR01 (sample SAMN14651230, study PRJNA627086) | human gut metagenome | isolation source: feces | host: Homo sapiens | reverse complement strand
TCTTTCGACGTATCGTAGGGCAGGGGCTTGCTCCTGCCGAAAGTATTTTAATAAATTACAATTTGAAAAATGGCTTGAACTCAATGTTCAAGCCACTTTTGGCGCTTTTCGCCTTTTGCTCGGAGGCAGTACCCACGTACAGCTCCCACTCGCAAAAGACGAAATTTATCTCACTTTCTCGAAGTCTAACAGCGTGTAGAAATTTATAATTTGTTTTTTTCTACACGCTGCAATATATATAATATATATATTGATTAAATATGTAAATTATAGTATAATAATTAAACTATCTTAGATTGGAGATAAAATATGGACAACAAAATTCCAAATATGGATTATGATGCCGATGAGGTTATCAACGAATTTAAGGAAAAAATCAAATGGCCGAAAAGCGACGAGGTAACGGCGGTAGTTAAGCCGACAAAAATTCCGCTTCGCTTGCTCATTTCTTTCCTTATCACAGCAGTAGTGGGCGGCATTGCTTACTATATGATGCTCCCGGCATTAAACTTTAAAGACACACAAATGTATCTTTTCTTAATTCTTCTTGTAGTTGTATTTATGCTTTCATTTGCACTTGTTTGCAGAGCTAACAAGAAAATCGAAAGAAAAGAATATGTTAAGAAAAAATCGTTAGTACCCGTGATAATTGTGGGTGTGCTCGTGGTTGTTATGGCTGTCGGATATCTTACCGGTGTAACCCTTTTCCGTGCAAAATCGTACAGCAACCTTCTTACAATCAGCGACGGCAACTTTGAAAATGACTTTGAAGATATCAGCTATGACAAAGTGCCCCGTCTTGACTCTAACCGTGCAATTGCGCTTGCCGACCAGCAGTTAGGCTCTCTTGAAGAATACAAGAGCCAGTATGTTGTAAGCGACAATTCAACACAAATCAACTACAAAAACACTCCTTGCAGAGTTGCATATCTTCAATATGCCGACTTCTTCAAATGGATGAACAATACTAAAAACGGCACTCCGGCTTATATGCTCGTTGACCTTGTAAGCCAAAAGGTTACGGCAGTAAACTGTGTTGACAAATTCGGCGAGGGCATTAAGTATTCACCTGCCGAGCTTTTCAACGAAAAGCTTATTCGTCACCTTCGTTTCCAATATCCTACAGAGCTTCTTGATACGCCAAACTTTGAAATTGACGATAATATGCACCCATATTGGATTACAGCCGTGCTTGACAAGACAATCGGTCTTTACGGCGGTACAGACGTTAAGGGTGCAATCATTACAGATGCGCTTACAGGCAAAAGCAAATATTACGATATTGAAACAGTAAAGAATGACAAGAGCCTTAATTGGATTGACGTGGTTTACAGTGAGGCGCTCGTTCTTGAGCAGTACAACTATCACGGCAAGCTTCAAAACGGCTTCTGGAACTCAATAATTTTCCAAAACGACGTAAACATTGCTTCAACAGGCAGCGGTAACATTGCTATGGACGATGACGTTTGGGTATTCACGGGTGTAACCTCTGCCGAAACAGACGCTTCAAACTTCGGCTTTATCCTTATCAATCAGCGTACCAAGGAAGCAAGATATTACAAGAGCCCGGGTGCAACGGAAATTTCGGCTCAAGAGTCGGCAACCGACGCAGTACAGAACTACGGCTATCAGGCAACGTTCCCTATTCTTTTGGGAATTGACGGCAATCCGACCTACTTTATGTCACTTTACGGTGACAGCAACACGGTTAAGGGATATGCATTCGTAAGCCTTAAGGATAAAACCGTTGTTGGAACAGGGCTTCTTGATACTGCAAAGAGTGATGCCAAAGCGCTTAACCATGCTATTGAAAACTACATTGACGCACTTAAAGAAAAGGGCATTGCAGACAATGTTGACAAATCAAACATAATTGTTGACGAAAGCAAGATAAACGAGTCAAACAACGCAGATATCACGGACGATAACAATGCAAACGATAATGCAAATAATACCGAAAACGAAACAACAACCAAACCAAGCGAGGAAACCGCAAAGGGCACAGTTACAGGCACGGTTGAAGATATCAAAACAAGCGTAAACGACGGCAATTCTGTTTATTACCTTAAGGTTGACGGAAAATATTATTACATTAACGTAGGCGACTGTATGGAGGTAATGCTTGTAAATAAAGGCGACACCGTTGAGATTACAACAAACGGCGGCAAAGGCACATTTATTCAGGCAAAGAGCATTACAGTAAAATAGTTAAAATATAACAAAACAAAGGGATTAGATATTAAAATATCTAATCCCTTTTTAATATGCAAAATCTGCCGCACCGCTGTACGGCAGATTTTGAAAGGAGAAAGGAACGAAGTGTTTATTATAAATTTCGCAGAAATTTATTCAAACACGGAATTTCTTTCGACGTGGCACGGTTGTGGCTGTTTATTCACAACCGCCTTATTTAGTCTTAACAGATTTAACCTTAGACCAAGATGAGTATACCTTAACACTCTTGCCTTTTACCTTTGCATTCTTATAGGTACGAACACGAACATAGTAAGTCTTTTTAGCCTTTAAGCCCTTAAATGACTTAGAAGTTTTCTTGTTGCCCTTAATAGAATAGGTTGAGGTTTCTCTCGAGAACTTCTTTGAAGTTGAAATTTGGATTTGATAGCCTGATACGCGTGTTACCTTTTTCCAGCTTGCCTTAAAGCCTTTTCTTGCCTTTTTAAGCTTCTTGATTGAAACTTTCTTTTGCTTTTTATTTACATAGCTGCCGTCCTTAGCGTATGTTGTAGCCTTCTTAGTTGTCGGCTTTGTTGTTGAAGGAGCAGTAGTCGTTGTGGTTGTAGTAGTTGCGTCATAAGCCTCTTTAGCCTTGAGTGCATCATAAAAATACATAAGACCTGTGAGTGCATCTGCCGTTGCAGTTGGGTTTTCGCTTTTATCGTCAGCAGTGTAATAGTAAGCACCCTTTACGTCTTTACATTCAAATGCAGAAAGCTCACTGTAAATCTTCTGTGCCTTATCAAGATTATTTGCGGCAGAATAAGCGGCAAGCGCAAGAGCCGTTGAATCGGCATTTACCTTTGGCTCACCGTAGGTGTTGTCAAAATTATAAAGATAGCCGCCGTCTTTCTTGAAGTTTTCAATTGATGCAAGTGCATCATCTACAAATGACTGATAGCCTGCATACGGTGCAACAGCGATTACAAACTGAGATGTGCTGTCTGTGCTGGTATAATATGTTGATCCTGTGCCAAACTCATAGTAATTATTTACAAGGAAGTTTTGAGCCTTCTTGAGATAATCCTTAAGACCGTATTTATTTGCTACAGTAAAGATTGAAGAGAAAAGATATTGATTTTCGTTATCCTTAACAAGTTTAACATTTTCAAATGCAGATACAATATTATAGCCCTCAAAGTTCTTTGCACTGTAACCCAAGCCGTCAAGCGCTAAAATAACGTTTGCATAAACACCTGCAGACTCGCCTTTGATAGGAGCCCAGTTGTTATTCTCGTCATATCCTACAGTTGATTGAATCTTGCCGCCGTTTGAGTCAAGATTTTCCTTAACGCTCTTTGCAAACTCAGCCTTATAGTCGCTCATATTTACGCCTGCACGTATAAATGAGTTGAGGCTGCCGGCATTATCAACAGTAAAGCCTGCCTTTTTAACAGACATAAGATATATTGCGCTTTCATTAATTTTTGTTTTAACGTCACTGCTTGTCACCTTGCTGTCTGCCATTGCATAAATCCCTGTGAAAAGAGAAGTCAATGCAACGCAAATTGCAAGTGTAACTGAAATTAATTTTTTCATATTTATTAACCTCCTAATATGAAATTATTTTTTTATGAACAGATGTATGTAAATACAACCTTATCACCGTCTTTAAGCTTTTTTAAATCCACGCTTATGTTTGGATAGCTTCCATTGACCCTATACTTCCAGCCGCTGCCTTTTCCGCAATCCTTTTCGTCGATATTATTTATCCCCGCAATATAAACACTATATATAGTATCCTTTGCAGTATAGGTTATGCCTTTATCATTGCACGCTTTTTTAAGCAAATCATAAACTGTGCTCTTGCTTTTAAGCGTGGTTTTATAATTATTAAGCATAATTCCGTTTTTTGGAACGTATTTTTCGTGTTCCGGTTTCAAATCGTCCATATTATCGAGAATGGACTTACATTCAATAGTGATTGAGCAGTTAATCTCAGACGAGGTGGTTTGAGTAACCTTATCGTCATTCTCTTTTTGCGAAGTTGTTTTCGGCTTTTCGCCCTTAGAGTCTGCGGCAGACTCTTTTTCTTTAGAATACTTCTTTTTAGCTTTTGTATTGCTTTTTGATTTAGAATTACTTTTTGACTTGCTGTTCGACTTTTTTGAGGCGTCGGTAGTTTTTTTATTATCTTTTTTTGAAACAGATTTAGCGGCAGTCGAAGCCTTTTCGCCTTTTTCGGTTGCTTTTTTATCTTTTTTTTGTGTGGTTTGAACCTCATTTGCCGTTACGGTTACTTCTTCTGTGTCTGTCGTTTGTTCACTCGAAGTTGATAAAGTAATGTTTGTACTTCCTGCCACGTTGGCGGTTTTGCCGTTTGAGCAAGCGCAAAACACCGTCAGGCATAAAATTATTGATATTAAAACGCATAAATATTTACGCATAAAAAATCCTCCGTCACTTAGGACAGAGGAAAATGCGCAATAATAGTACGGACTTTTAAATCATTACTTTCCCTTGCCCAAAAGCTGAATTTAAGTTTGCGGCAGGTCTCCCGACTTATGATATAGCATTGCTTAAAAAATCGCCTTCTCGGTTTCCCAATGGCTGATGATTTTTCTTCATCAAATACGGTAATGGCTGTTGCTTGGGAGTCTAACCCAATTCCCTTTTAATTTCTCGCAAAGGAGAAAACCGTCTGTTATTCAATTTAAGAAATTCGATTATTTTTCGTATATGCTCTTTTTAAGCACACCGATATACGGCAAATTACGATAATACTGGTCATAATCAAGACCGTAGCCTACAACGAAAGCGTCAGGCACATCAGTACCTACATAGTCAGCCTTGATATCGGCGATACGCCTTGCCGGCTTATCAAGAAGGGTAACAACTCCTATAGATTCGGGGTTACGCTTAGAAAGCATATCGTGAATATATTTAAGCGTGTTGCCCGTATCAAGAATATCCTCTACAAGCAAAACATCAAATCCCGTCAAATCATCTGCAACATCCTTGATAATATTGATATTGCCGCTTGAAACAGTGCCTGAGCCATAGCTTGAGGCCTGAATAAAATCAATATTACACGGCAGGTCAATATATCTTGAAAGGTCCGTAAAAAAGTAAATTGAGCCTTTAAGAACACCTATGAGCAAAAGCTTCTTGCCTTCATAGTCTTTCGTAATCTGCGATGCCAAGCGATGTGCAATTTTATTAAGTTCTTCCTCGGTCACAAGTATCTGTTCAACGTCCTGATGCATAGTATTACCTCTCTGTTTTCATTACCGTTAAAGTATAGCATTGTTTATGTATAAAGTAAAGTATATTTTTATATTAAATCTGCCGTATTTCGATAAAAAAGACATTCGCAAAAATAAAAGCGAATGTCTTTTTTATTTTTATAAAAGTCCGGTTTCTTCGACTTTCTTCTCAAAGAAGCGCATCGGCTTGCGGAAAAGATATCTGAAGAGTGTACCGATAAGAAGCCCGATAAAGAAGTAAACAAAAAGCTTACCGAGACAAATCCAATAATTATTGCCGTAGGTGCCGCAAACACATTCTCTGAGTGCATCAATAACAAAAGTGTACGGCAAATAAGGGTTGATTGCCCTAAAGAATGCGGGTGTTACATCAATCGGGAATGTACCGCCGCAGCCGCCAAGCTGAACAACAAGCATAATAACCGCAACTGCCTTGCCGATATCGCCCCAAGCGGCAACAAGAGAATAAATAAAGAACGTAAATACAAATGAAGCGCATAATCCGGCAAAAATAAACTTAACCGGGTGATAACATTGTATCTTTAAGAAATAAAGGTCCCCAAGGCAAATAATAAGCCCTTGAACGAGCGATATTGTAAGGAATATAAGTGACCTGCCAAAATATTCCTCCCTCGGCTTAATGTTACCGATTTCTTTTTTATTTGCAACCTTAGGTTTAACAAGAGCCACAAGAATAATTGCGCCGACCCAAAGTGCAAGGGTACTGTAAAACGGCGCCATTGCCGAGCCGTAATTATCGATACCGTAAATCTTATCGGTATTAACCTTTACCGGACAGGCAATGAAAGAGCCGAGCTCGTCTGAATTTCCCTCAGTCAAATTCATAAGGGTATTAACAATTTCGCTGTCGCCCAAACCGTCAAGCTTCTTTGAAAGATTTTCAAGTTGCTTTGCACAATTGCTGATAAGAGAATGGAGCGAAGTCAAAAGATCGTCGCCTGCCTCAATCGAACCGTTAAGAGATTTAACAAGCGTGTTAAGCTGAGGTGACTGATTTTCAATGGTAGTCAAAAGATTAGACACGTCAAAAAGTACATCAAGAAGGCTGTCAACCGTTTTGTCAAGCTGAGGCTTAATTTCCTTGGAGTATGTTGAAAGGCTTGAATCAAGCGTAGTTGATACGGATATAAGCTTATCGGCAACGTCGCCGATTTTCTTAGAAGTATCGCCTTTAAGAATTTTATTAAGTTCATTTTCAACACCGCCGAGCCTTGAATCTGCGGTTTTGAGCACCTTTATAAGTGCTTTGACCGAACTAAGCGGCTTTGGCAAATTATCATTTACCTTTTCAAGAGCCGGCACAATTGCCTGAAGTTCCTTTCTTGCCTGCGCACACTCTGCAAGAACAGACTTGATTTCCGCCTGCGCCTTATCAGAATTTGTATCATTTATTTTTTTAAGATTGTTTGCCGAATTTGCAAGCTTCTTGCTTGACGATTTAAGCACGTCACCGACAGATGAAGTAACGGCGTCAACACTGCTTTCTGCAACCTTAATTGCATCCTCAGTATCGCTGACAACAGTCTTTGTGTCACCCAAAATCGCACTGAGGTCGGTTTTGCTCAATGATTTGTTAAGGTCTTGCGCAACTTCCATAACGCCCTCAAACCCATCAATTGTTTTTTCAACCGATTTTACTGCCGACTGAGCGGAATCAATCTGATTTTGAAGATTTTGGAATATATTTGTTCCTTCCTTCTTTCCCTGCTCAATAACAGTACCCAAAAGCTTATTTACAAGGTTAATTACAGTTGTGACAAACGACTCGTTAACCTCTGTTTGAATTGTTTGAACTACCTTATCGGTAATCTTTGTGGCAATTGCGTTTTTCTTTTCGTTTGCATAATAGGTGATTTTAGGCTGCTTAAAGTTTTTAGTCATAATACTTGTAAGCGATTTACTGAAGCCTTTCGGAATTTCAATACCGGCATAATAATCGCCCGCCTCAATTCCGTTTACCGCCCTTTCTTTAGAAACGAACTGCCAATCTATCATATCGTTGGCTTTCAAATTACTTTTAATTTGGTCACCGACGTTAATTTCTACTCCTTTAAATTCGTAGCCCTCGTCATTAATAACAACAGCCACTTTCATATTGCCTGTACTTGCAGGGCCATAAGGGTCCCAGTTGGCATAAATATTAAACCAAGCGTAAAGAGACGGCAAAACTGCAATACCGACCGCAAGAATAATCGCCATAGAATTAGTAAAAATTTTCTTTAAATCTCGCTTATATATCTTAAATATATTTTTCACTTTTTCGCCCTCCCGTTCTTACGTTTATTTTCCTTAATCTTTTTCTTCTGTTCCTTTTTGAGCTGTTTTATCAGTTTTTTCTCCTGCTGCTCTTTTTCAAATTCTTTGTAATCCTCGTCCTCTTCCTCATCGTCAGAAAAAATCGAATACTCGCCGAACTCTATTTGATTATCGTCCTCAAGATACGGAATAACTTTTGATTTTACAAGATATTTGCAATAATCGGTAATCAGAAAGATATTGACAAGCACGAAAATTAAGATTATCCACAACACAAGCCAGAATGACTTGCTGCCTCCGTTTGAGCAAACTGCAAGACCTACCGCCGTAAAAATCAAGAAAAATGCTGCACAAACGACCTTTGCAATTTCAAGATATTTGCATCCTCGATTATAATGTTTAATAATCAAACTGCGCAGAAGCTTATATTTGATTACGATATTTTCTTCATTTTCTTCAAAAAGGAACTCTTCTTCCTTTTGAAATTCGTCCATACAAACTACCCTTTCTAAATTATTACAATTAGTATATCACTACAATACTATTTGTCAATACACTTGGCAATTCTTTTTAATTTTTTGTATAATTGTATAAATTAGATGATGATTTTTCTTGAAAATTAGTAAAAATTAAGTGAAAACAATCAAAATTCAGGCATATTTTTTGCATTTTACCAAAAATTACCGAGCAAAAGATTATTTTCACTTAACTAATTTACTATATTATTACTATATTATACATTAATTTCAACGTCGATTCCGATAAGGTCTTTTTCCTTATCAAGGATAGGCTTAATAACCTCGTTTAAGAAATCAGCCGTCTGCTCAGGCGCTCTGCCCACAAAATTGGCAGGCTTGAGAATAGCCAAAATTTCCTCCTTCGTTGTCATAAATGCAGGGTCAGCCGCAATGCGGTCAACAAGGTCATTTTTTCCGCCCTCAACCTTAACGACAGCGCCTGCCGCCATTGAATGTTGACGAATTTTCTCGTGCAATTCCTGCCTGTCGCCGCCTTTTTTAACTGCGTCCATCATAATGTTTTCAGTTGCCATAAATGGAAGTTCACTCATAAGTCTTGACTCTATTACCTTAGGATATACAACAAGTCCTGAAGTTACATTGATATATAAATCAAGAATACCGTCTGTTGCAAGAAATGCCTCTGCAATTGAAACACGCTTATTAGCCGAATCGTCAAGTGTTCTTTCAAACCATTGCGCAGATGCAGTCCATGCAGGATTGAGCGTATCAATCATAACGTAACGTGAAAGAGATGCAATTCTTTCGCTTCTCATAGGATTGCGCTTATAAGCCATTGCGGATGAACCTATTTGATTTTTTTCAAACGGCTCCTCAATTTCTTTAAGATTTTGGAGAAGTCTCAAATCGTTGGAAAACTTACAGCATGACTGAGCAATAAGACCAAGGCAGTTGCAAACTATGGTATCAAGCTTTCTTGCATAGGTTTGACCGCTTACAGGGAAGCAGGATTTAAAATTCATCTTTTCCGCAATTTTACGGTCAAGCTCCTTACATTTATTATGGTCGCCGTCAAAAAGTTCAAGGAATGATGCCTGAGTACCCGTTGTGCCCTTAGAGCCTAAAAGCATAAGGCTGTCAATAACATGGCAAATCTCCTCATAATCCATTACCAAATCCATAAGCCAAAGGGTGGCTCTTTTGCCGACGGTAGTTGGCTGTGCCGGCTGGAAATGAGTAAAGCCGAGGCAAGACATATCCTTATATTCATCAGCAAATTTAGAAACAGACGCAATTGCGTTAACAAGTTTTTTCTTGATAAGCAAAAGTGCCTCACGCATCGTGATTACATCTGTATTATCGCCAACATAGCAACTTGTTGCACCGAGATGAATGATAGGCTTAGCCTTTGGGCACTGCTCGCCGTAAGCGTGAACATGGCTCATTACATCGTGGCGAAACTTTTTTTCATACTCTCTTGCAACATCATAATTGATATTATCGGCATTTGCCTTAAGCTCGTCAATTTGCTCCTGAGTGATATCAAGCCCAAGTTCCTTTTCAGCCTCTGCAAGTGCAATCCATAGCTTTCTCCAAGTTTTGAACTTAAAATCGGGTGAATAGATATATTGCATTTCCTTTGATGCGTAACGTGCATTAAAGGGTGAATTATATGTATCGTTTGGCATTAGTCAAGTCCTACTCTCTTCATCATTTCTGCATAAGCGTCCTCTACACCGCCGAGGTCACGACGGAAACGGTCCTTATCAAGCTTTTCGTGAGTTTTGCTGTCCCAAAAACGGCAGGTATCAGGGCTGATTTCGTCAGCAAGAACAATAGTGCCGTCTGATGTTTTACCAAATTCAAGCTTAAAGTCGATAAGCTCAACGCCGATTGAAAGGAAATATTCTTTTAATACTTCGTTTACCTTGAAGGCATACTTTTTAATTGTGTCAACATCTTCCTGAGTTGCAAATCCGCAGGAAATAGCGTGATAGCTGTTGATAAGCGGGTCACCGAGGTCATCGTCTTTATATGAAAATTCGATTGAAGGGCGAACAAAATCCATACCCTCTTCAAGACCAAGTCTTTTGCAGATTGAGCCTGCTGCACGGTTACGGATAATAACCTCAAGCGGAACAATTTTAACCTTCTTTACTGCTGTTTCCCTGTCTGAAAGTTCCTTAACAAAATGGGTTGGAACACCGTGCTTTTCAAGAAGCTGCATAAGATAGTTAGACATCTTATTGTTTACAACACCCTTACCTACGATAGTGCCCTTTTTAAGGCCGTTGAATGCTGTTGCATCATCCTTATAATCAACGATTACGATTTCAGGGTCATCTGTTGCCCAAACCTTTTTTGCCTTGCCTTCATAAAGCTGTTCAGTCTTTTCCATATTTAAATATCTCCTTTATTTTAAAAATCCCGAGGGCAAGAAACCGTTTTCCTGCCCGTAGGTTATATAAATAATTAAAAAATCAAATTATTTCTTGTAAACTTTCTTAATTCTCTCAATAGCCTCAACCGTTTTTTCGTCATTGCCGAATGAGGTTAAACGGAAGTAGCCTTCACCTGCAGGGCCGAAGCCTGAACCCGGTGTGCCTACTACCTGGCATTTTTCAAGAAGTTCGTCAAAGAACTCCCAAGAGGTGTAACCTTCAGGAACTCTGAGCCAAACATAAGGTGAATTTACACCGCCGTAACACTCAAAGCCCGCATCGCAAAGTCCGTCATAAATAACTCTTGCATTCTTTTGATAATAAGCAAGTGTTTCTTTAATTTCTTTCTGTCCTTCTTCTGTATAAATAGCCTCTGCAGCTCTTTGAGTGATATATGATACACCGTTGAACTTGGTAGCCTGACGTCTTGCCCAAAGCGGATTAAGGCTCGTGCCGTTAAATACAAGCTCCTTAGGAACTACCGTATATCCGCAACGCATACCCGTAAAGCCGGCTGTCTTAGAAAAAGAACGAAGTTCGATAGCACAGGTCTTTGCGCCTTCAATTTCATAAATTGACTTTGGAATACCCTCCTCAACAACAAATGCCTCATAAGCAGAGTCAAAAAGGATAAGAGAATGATGCTCGTTTGCATAATCAACCCACTTCTTAAGCTGCTCCTTAGTAGCAACCATACCCGTAGGGTTATTAGGGAAGCAAAGATAAATTACATCCGGAACCTCCTTAGGAAGGTCAGGTGTAAAATTATTTTCAGCGGTGCATGGCATATAGATAATATTTGACCAAAGTCCGTTTTCGTCTTTATCTCCGCTTCTGCCTGCCATAACGTTTGTGTCAACATACACAGGATAAACAGGGTCGCAAATAGCAACCTTATTGTCAACAGCAAAGATATCTCCGATATTGCCGCAGTCGCTCTTAGCGCCGTCTGAAAGGAAAATTTCGTCCTTGGCAATGTCAATTCCTCTGCCTGTATAATCATGCTTTTGAATAGCTTCAAGAATAAAATCATAACCATACTCAGGTGGATAGCCCCTGAATGTAGCCTCGTCTGCCATTTCGTCAACTGCCTTGTGCATAGCTTTAATAACAGCAGGAGCAAGCGGCTTTGTTACATCACCGATTGAAAGACGAATAACGTCTGCCTCAGGGTGAGCAGCTTGATACTCTCTCTGCTTCTTGGCAACAGTTGAGAAAAGATAGCTTGACTCAATCTTCAAAAAGTTCTCATTAATCTTCATATTATTTTAAACCTCCATTTAATACAAATATTTAATCAAATTTATTCAAATCGACTTCGCCCGTAAATACTTCCTTTGCAGGCCCGGTCATAAATACACTGTCGTTTACATCGCCGCTCCAGCTTATATCAAGGTCGCCGCCCAAAAGGTGTACGGTAACGTCATTATAGCAAAGCCCTAAAGTGATTGCGGCAACGGCAGTAGCGCAGGAGCCTGTTCCGCAAGCAAGCGTTTCGCCGGAACCACGCTCATAAACTCGCATTTCTATATTATTCCTGTCAATTATTTTTGCGAATTCTGCATTAACTCTGTCAGGAAAAACATTCGTATTTCCCTCGCAGGCTTTGCCGTATTTTTCAAGGTCAAAATCCTTTGGATGCTCGTCAATAAACATAACGGCATGAGGATTTCCCATAGAAACGCAGGTCATTTTAAATTCCCTGTCAAGAATTTTAATCGGCTCGTCAATCGCTTTACCGCTGCTTACATTAACAGGAATGTCGCTTGCTTTAAGCGACGGCTTACCCATATCAACCTTTGCGCTTTTAACCTCGCCGTTTTCAACATTAACGTCAATATATTTAACTGCGCCCATTGACTCAATAGTAAACGTGGTTTTATCGGTAAGCTTATGGTCGTAGCAATATTTTGCAACGCATCTTATTCCGTTGCCGCACATTGCACCTCTTGAGCCGTCTGCATTATACATAACCATTTCAAAATCAGCCTTTTTGCCTTTTTTGATAAGAATTATTCCGTCGCCGCCTATACCGAAATGACGGTCAGATAAAATAATTGCCGCCTTTTCCTCATTTTCGACAAATTCTTCAGTGCAATCAATGTATATATAATCATTGCCGCAACCGTGCATCTTAGTAAATTTCATAAAATCAGTCCGTTTCAAAATTAATCGCAATAAAGCTTGCAATAAAATATGTACTACATAAAATCGTTAATTATTTCCTGAGCAAGCACTGCAATTTTCTTGCCCATTTTCATACTTTCACGCTGGAGATATTTGTGCGCCTGAAGTTCGGAAAAGCCGTTGGTTTCTTTGAGAATAAGCTTAGCCTTTGATATAACGTCCTCGTCGCTGACGCTTCGCTTGGTAAAGCTTGAAACGCTGTTTACAAGTACGCCGACCGTATTTAAAAACTCCTGCCTGTCAACCGGCAGAGGAAGATAAATAAGGTTACTCATAAAGCTGTCCGTATCCCCACGTGTAAACGCAACAATATCAAACCCCGGTGGAAGATGCTCGGCAATATTACCCGCCGTCATATCCCTTAGACCTTCGGCGCAAACTATAACGCCTTCGCTCATATCCTGAGCGATACTCAACACGCTTGCTCCCGTTGCGCAAACATACGGCACGTCGTAGCCCTCACCCTCAAGAAGAGAGCGCAATTTAAGCGCAGTATCCTTTGACGGATACGCAACCAAAATTTCACGCATACTCTCCACCTCTGCTAACAAATATCTGACAAAAGCATTATACCATATATAATACTTATTATACAATAGAAAAAACTAACTTTTATTATACAAAATAAAGATATGCACAGGCGGTATTTATTGTTAAAATTGGCTGAAGATTATTTCTTGGATTATTATACATTTCTAACATTTTACACAGATTTTAAAAAATTTTAACTTTTTTTTGTAACAAAGTAACCAAAAACTGCTTGATTATTTGTTGTAAAGGTGATATGATATGCTTATATAGAAATTATAATAGCGCCAAAATATTATTTTTGACGCTTTTCAATAAAATAAAGGAGATGAAATTTTGGCAAAATTAGACAAAGATTATGAATTCCCTTTGTATATCTTTCACAGCGGAAAAAATTATAAGGCATATGAATTTTTCGGCTGTCATAGAATTAAGGGAGATACATTTGCATTTCGTGTTTGGGCACCTCATGCTCAAAGCGTGTCAACAGTCGGTGATTTTAACGATTGGAACGAAAGCGCCGACGTTATGAAAAAAATCAGCGACGGTATTTTTGAAGCTAAAATCGACAACGTAAAGATTTACGATTGCTATAAATATGCCATTACGACGAAAGACGGCAACGTTATTATGAAAGCCGACCCTTATGCTTTCCACGCAGAAACAAGACCGGGCACGGCATCAAAGGTTTACGAAACAGGCAAATACCGCTGGAATGATTCGACTTGGAAAAAGGCAAATTCGGGCAATATTCTTGAAAAGCCCGTTAATATTTACGAAATTCATTTTGGCAGTTGGAAAAGGCACGAAAACGGTGATTTCTTATCATACAGGCAAATGGCAGAGGAGCTTGTGCCTTACGTGAAAGATATGGGATACACTCATATTGAAATGATGCCGATTATGGAATATCCTTTTGACGGCTCATGGGGATATCAGGTTACAGGATACTTTGCTCCGACTTCACGCTACGGAACACCTGACGACCTTATGTATTTTGTTGACGCTTGCCACGAAGCCGGAATCGGAGTAATACTTGACTGGGTACCGGCTCACTTCCCTAAAGATGCTTACGGTCTTTACGAATTTGACGGAGAATGCACGTATGAATACTCCGATATGAGAAAAGGCGAACATAAGGAATGGGGCACAAGAGTATTTGACTACGGCAAAAATGAGGTTAAATCTTTCCTTATTTCCTCTGCAATGTATTGGGTTGATAATTTCCATTTTGATGGGCTTAGGGTTGACGCAGTTGCATCAATGCTTTATCTCGATTACGGACGTGAGGACGGCGAATGGATTCCGAATAAAAACGGCGGAAGAGAAAATCTTGAAGCGGTTGAATTTTTCAAGGAGCTTAACTGCGCAATGTTCAAAGAACATCCTGAGGTTATGATGATTGCCGAGGAATCGACTGCTTGGCCTATGATTACAATGCCGACAAATATCGGTGGCTTAGGCTTTAATTTCAAGTGGAATATGGGCTGGATGAACGATATGCTCAGATACATTTCGCTCGACCCGCTTTTCAGAAAAGGCAACCACAACTGCATTACATTCAGCTTTTATTATGCATTCAGTGAAAACTTCATTTTGCCTATCAGCCACGACGAAGTAGTACACGGAAAATGCAGCCTTATAAACAAAATGCCCGGTGAATATGAAATGAAATTCGACGGATTAAGGCTGTTTCTTGCATATATGTTTGCTCATCCCGGCAAAAAGCTTTTGTTTATGGGCAGTGAATTCGGTCAATTTATTGAATGGAACTATAAGCAAGGGCTTGATTGGCTCCTTCTTGACTATGAAATGCACAGGAAGATGCTTGGATTTTCCAAAACGCTTAATAAACTTTATAAAGACACGCCTGCACTTTGGCAAATTGATTACAGTTGGGACGGCTTCCAATGGATTTCCAGTGAGGACAATGCAAACAGCGTAATCGCCTTTAGAAGAATTGACAAAAACGGCAATGAAATTATTGCAATATTTAATTTCACACCTAACAGCTTTGACGAATACAGAATCGGCGTTCCAAATGAAGGCAGCTACAAAGTTGTACTTGACACCTCGCTTGAGCAATTCGGCGGCTCAACAATTGCGAAGCACCCCGCATATAAGACCAAGAAAAAAGCTATGCACGGCTTTGAGCAAAGCATCGGCTTAAAGCTTGCGGGTCTTTCGGGCATTTATCTTGAAAGAGTTGCCAAAAAGCCTTCAAAATCAAAGGCTAAGGAAAACGGCACAAAGGCAAAAAAGCTTGAAAATGCAAAGCCTAAAAAGGAAGCAAAGCCCATTGCCGAAAGTAAAGATATAAAAGAAGAAAAAAAGAAAATTTCCAAGGCTGAACCTAAGGCGGAAAAGCCTAAAAATAAAAAGGATGAGCCTGTTAAAAAAGCAAAAAAGGCCGTCAAATCGGCGCTTTCTAATAAAAAGAACAAATAAAGGAGAAATGAAATGGCACAAAAAACAGAAGTTGTAGCAATGCTCCTTGCAGGAGGGCAGGGCAGCCGTCTCGGTGTACTTACAAAAAATATCGCTAAGCCTGCCGTTCCTTACGGCGGCAATTACAGAATTATTGACTTTCCTTTGTCAAACTGTGTAAACAGCGGTATCTATACCGTAGGCGTTCTTACCCAGTATCAGCCGCTTGAGCTAAACGACTATCTCGGAAACGGACAGCCTTGGGATTTAGACAGGCAAAACGGCGGTATTCACATTTTGTCACCGTACGAGGCTATCGGCGGCGCAGAATGGTACAAGGGTACTGCAAACGCAATTTACCAAAACATTAATTTTATCGAAAAATACGATCCCGAATATGTTGTAATCCTTTCCGGCGACCATATTTATAAAATGAATTACGCAAAGATGGTTGATTTCCACAAAAAGAACAATGCGGACTGCACAATCGCAGTTCTTGAAGTTCCGTGGGAGGAGGCGTCACGTTTCGGAATTCTTGCAACAAATGATGACGACAGAATTTATGAATTTGCCGAAAAGCCGAAAGAGCCAAAAAGCAACAAGGCTTCAATGGGCGTTTACGTATTCAGGTGGGATAAGCTCAAGAAATATCTTATTCAGGATGAAAACACAGAGGGTTCGGCTAACGACTTCGGTAAAAATATTATTCCTACAATGCTTGAGGCAGGCGAAAGACTTTTTGCCTTTCCGTTTTCAGGATATTGGAAGGATGTCGGAACAATTGACTCTCTTTGGGAGGCAAACCTTGATATTATCAATCCTAATGTTGACCTTGATTTGAGCGACACAAGCTGGAGAATTTACTCAAGAAATCCTATGGCGCCGCCGCACTACATAGGCAAAGATGCCGTTGTTGAAAATTCGTCCGTCAGCGAGGGATGCGAAATTGAGGGTAACGTTGATTACTCTGTTGTTTCTCCGAACTGCGTTGTTGAAGAGGGCGCAGACGTAAGATACAGCGTTATTATGCCGGGCGCTAAAATAAAAAAAGGCGCAAAGGTTTATTATTCAATAGTTGCCGAGGACGCAGTGATTGAGCCTGACGCTAAGGTCGGCGAAATCCCTGAACTTCTTGAAAAGCCGGAAAATTGGGGCATTGCAGTTATCGGTTCGGGCGCAACAATAAAAACGGGAACTCACATTGCTCCCGGGGTAATGGTTAAAGCAGGAGAGGAGGTATAAGCGATGAACGGAAAATCAGTACTTGGTATGATATTTGCAAACATTCACGAGGAGGCTCTTGATTCGCTTACGGCAATGAGAACTATGGGCTCTGTTCCTTTTTGCTCACGCTTTCGTTTAATCGACTTTCCACTTTCAAACCTTGTTGAAAGCGGAGTTACCAAAATAGGCGTTGTAACAAATGCAAACTTCCGCTCTCTTATGGACCATATCGGCACGGGCAAGCCTTGGGATTTAAGCAGAAAGAGCGACGGCCTTTTCTTGCTCCCTCCGTTTTCGGCAGGAAGCACAAGCATTTGGGGAAATCGTATCGACGCCATATTCGGCAATATGAATTTTCTTCATCAATCGCATCAAACTTATGTTTTGATGACTGATTGCAACAATATTGTAAATATTGATTATTCTAAACTTTTTGATGCTCACGAAAAGAGCGGAGCAGATATCACAATCGTTGGCGTAAAAAGCAAAATGCCTAAAAACATAGGCTCTGTTCTTTGCTTTGACAAGGTAGATGAAAACGGCAAAATTACAGAAATGAGCCTTGACCGTGATGTTGACGACGAGGTGTTTTACTCGTGTAACATTATGATTATGAAGAAATATCTTCTTGAAACTCTTATTCAGACCGCTCATTCCAAAAATGAAATTTCTTTTCAAAGAAATATCGTTATGGCAAATGTTAAAAACCTTAATATTCACGCTTTTGATGCGACTGACAGCTTTGTCGGCACAATCGATTCAATTCAAAGCTACTATAAAATTTCCATGTCGCTTCTTGAAAAGGAAAACAGAGATAAGCTTTTCTCATCCCCTATTTCAACAAAAGAACGTGACGATATGCCTACCCTTTACGGCCCTGAATCTGCAACTAAAAATTCACTTGTAGCTGACGGCTGTATTATTGACGGTCAGGTTGAAAATTGCATTATTTTCAAAGGCGTCAAAGTTAAAAAAGGCGCAGTGGTTAAAAATTCCATTCTTATGCAGGATACCGTTGTCGGCGAAAATTCAAAGGTAAACTGCGTAATTACGGATAAGAATGTAAGCATAAGAAGTTCTGCCGAGCTTTCAGGTGCCGAAACATTTCCTGTTTGCCTTGTTAAAAACACAAAGGTCTAATTTTGGAGGAATAAAAAATGAAAGTATTATATGTTGCTTCCGAAGCACTTCCGTTTATGGCTTCGGGTGGATTGGGAGATGTTGCAGGCTCACTTCCTGTAGCACTTCGCAAAAGACTTATAGGTTGCCGTGTTGTTATGCCGCTTTATGACGGAATCAAGCAGGAATTTAAAGATCAAATGAAGTTTATCACTTCTATTTCCGTTCCTGTTTCTTGGCGCCGTCAATATTGCGGAATATTTGAAGCCAAGGCTAACGGCGTCATTTACTATTTCCTTGACAACCAATATTATTTCAAACGTGACGGAATTTACGGCCATTATGACGATGCCGAACGTTTTGCATTCTTTGCAAGAGCGGTACTTGAAATTATTCCTGCTATTGATTGGAAACCCGACATCATTCACTGCAACGATTGGCAAAGTGCATTAACTCCGCTTTACTACAGTTGCTACTATGCTAACAAAATGGGATATGAAAATATCAAAACCGTTTTCACTATCCACAATATTCAATATCAGGGCAAATACGGCGACGAACTTCTTAACGACGTTCTCGGAATTGCGCCGGAGTACAGCAATCTTATTATGTATGACGGCCTTGTAAACTTTATGAAAGCCGGCATTGAATGTGCAAATAAGGTCACAACCGTTTCCCCTACGTATGCAAAGGAAATTCTTGACCCGTGGTACAGCTACGGCCTTGACCCTATTTTAAATCAGCGCAGCTGGAAGCTTTGCGGCATTTTAAACGGTATTGACACAGATAACTACAACCCTGAAACCGATAAGGATATTTGGGCTAACTACAATGCAGACGATTTTTCAAACAAAGCTAAAAACAAAGCTGAGCTTCAAAAAATGATGGGTATGAACGTTGACCCTGACGTTCCCGTTGTCGGCATTGTTACAAGACTTGTAGGTCACAAAGGTGTAGACCTTATGAAAGAAGTGCTTGAAAAGAGCCTTTATGAGCGCAATATTCAATACGTTGTTCTTGGCAGCGGTGAATGGGAATATGAAAACTATTTCCGCTATCTCCACGATAAGTACCCTGACAAGGTTGGTATTACTATCGGCTTTGTGCCTGACCTTGCAAGAAAGATTTATGCAGGGGCAGATTTATTCCTTATGCCAAGCAAGAGCGAGCCTTGCGGACTTTCGCAAATGGTTGCACTTCGCTACGGCACACTGCCTATCGTTCGTGAAACAGGCGGCCTTAAGGACTCTATCACCGACTGCGGTGACGGACAGGGCAACGGATTTACATTCAAAACATACGACGCATACGATATGCTCGGCGCTATTTACAGAGGTGTTGACGCATATAACAGCAAGGATTGGAACGTTCTTGTTAAACGTGCGCTTGAATGTGATATGAGCTGGGGCAAGAGTGCAAACGAATATATTAAAATGTATCGTTCGCTTCTTAAATAATAAATCAAAACATATGACAAAAGCAGAAGTCATCGACTTCTGCTTTTTGTTTTAATAAATCCCTCCACCGCAAAATGCGGTCCCCCTCCCTTTCCAAGGGAGGCCTAATCGGGTTATCTGAATCTTTTCCTGTAATTACTCGGTGTTACGCCCTTACTGCGCTTGAAAAGGCGATTAAAATAACTCAAATCATTAAAGCCGCACGAAAGTGCTATTTCGGTTATTGATACATAAGAAAGACTTAACTGCTCTGCGGCGCACTCAATACGGTAATAATTAAGATAATCTATGGGAGTTTTGCCTGTTGCCTGCCTGAACGCACGGCAAAAATATTGCTTGTTAAGCTGTGCCTCCTCCGCTAAATCATCAAGTGTAAGCGGTTTTGAATAATCGTTTCTGATTTTTGTAAGTACCTTTTTTATCTGCTTGTTTTTGCGATAAACGGCATTTTGCGATGACGGCGCAATTTGTGACTTTTGTTCTAATATATACCCTATAAGCTGCCACAAAAGACCCGTTGTGGCAAACGTATAGGCAACGCTTTCCTTTTCCATATTTTCAAAAAGGGAGTCAACCATTTTGCCTGCCGTGCTTTTAGGCTCAAATATCATTTCGCTTATAACTCCGCTGTCAATTGCATTGTTATATTTTTCAATGCACTGCGGCGATTGAGCAAGAAAGCTTTCCATATCAAACACAACACATTCATAAATACAATTTTCAGGCGTACCGCCGTGAATAAATTCACTTGGAATAAATGCACTTTGCCCTCCCTCAAGCGTATAGTTTACGCCGTTGACAGATAAACGGAATTTGCCTGCAAGCACCAATATAAGCTCACATTCCATATGCCAATGAAACGGCATTTCATACTGCGGATGATTAACATCAACATAATAAAGCTGAATCGGAAAGCCAAATGTACCTCTGCTTTTATTTTCTTGATATCCTGTATATCGCATAGTTTTTCCTCAGATGTTATAGTTTTATCAAAAAGTCAATATTGTCCTACTTTTTCACATTATACACCTTGCCCGCACAAAAAATCAACAGTATAATTGAAATTAGAGAAATATTAATTTTTTACTATGAAAGGAATTAATTATGGATATTGAAGTAATTAAAGACCAAATTTGCGATGTGTGCCATAAAATGTGGCAGCTCGGCTGGGTTGCGGCTAATGACGGCAACGTAAGTGCAAAGCTTGACGACGGCACAATCCTCGCAACACCTACGGGTATGAGTAAGTCGTTTATAACACCTGACAAGCTCATCAGAATTGACTCTAAGGGCAATGTTCTTGAAGCAGCTGAGGGGCTTCGTCCGTCAAGCGAAATCAAAATGCACCTAAGATGCTACGATAAGAGGGATGACGTTATGAGCGTTATCCATGCTCACCCACCCGGAGCAACAGGCTTTGCCGTGGCTCACAAAGCAATGGATATGTATAATATGATTGAGGACGTTGCTGCAATCGGCGCTGTTCCGCTTACTCCGTACGGCACTCCGTCCACAACCGAAGTGCCTGACGCTATTGAGCCTTACCTTGAAGAGCACGATGTAATGCTTCTTGAAAATCACGGTGCGCTCGCAGTCGGCAGTGACGTTATTACGGCATTTTACCGTATGGAAAGCCTTGAACTTTGGGCTAAAATAACTATTAACGCAGTTATCCTCGGCGGAAGCCACGATATTGACGAGAAAAATATTCAAAAGCTTATTGACCTTAGAAGCTATTACAGAATTACAGGACGTCATCCGGGATATAAAATGTATAACCCTGATGATGATATGCTTCACAAAAAGGAGGACTGATTATGCTTAAAGGTATTAATCCTATCGTTTCCCCCGAACTTCTTAAGGCCCTTTGCGAAATGGGTCACGGCGACGAGCTTGTTATTGCAGACGGCAATTTTCCTTGCGAAAGTATTGGCAAAAATGCAATAGTTATCCGTGCAGACGGCCATTCAACAACAGATATTCTTGACGCTGTTTTATCTCTCATTCCTCTTGATACATACACCGAAAAACCCGTGGCGCTTATGGAAGTTGTAAAAGGTGACAACACCCCTACCCCTGCAATTTGGGCTGAATATGACAAGCTTTTAAACAAATATGAGCCTGAGCACCACGATATTGAAATGACGGAGCGCTTTGCATTTTACGAAAGAGCAAAGAAAGCTTATCTCATTATCGCAACAGGAGAGACAGCTATTTATGCTAACGTTTTGCTGAAAAAAGGAGTAGTCAAGGTATGAGCCGAGTATTAGCATTCGACTTTGGTGCGTCAACAGGCAGAGCAATTCTTGCTGAATATAAAAACGGTAAATTAAGCTACAATGAGGTTCACCGATTTGACAATAATCTTGTTAAAAAAGACGGACTTTTGTGTTGGGATTTTGACTATCTGTTAAATGAAGTTAAAAAAGCAATTGATATGTGCGAAAATGTTGACTCCCTTGCGTTTGACACGTGGGGCGTTGACTACGGTATGCTTGATAAAGACGGAAAGCTTATATCTCTGCCCGTTTGCTACCGTGACGACAGAACTAAAAACGAGGTTTCTAAAGTATTTGAAAAAATGCCTGATAAAAAGCTCTATTCGCTAACAGGCAATCAAATTATGGCTATCAATACTCTTTTTCAACTTTGCAGTGAGAAGATTAACGATGCTGACACTTTTATCTTTATGCCGGACCTTTTTGCTTACTTTCTTTGCGGTGCAAAAACGGCGGAGCAAACAATTGCTTCCACCTCTCAAATGCTCGACCTTAAAAATGTAAAATGGCAAAAAGAGGTATTCAATTTAACAGGAAAGAACGAAAGCATTTTGCCGCCTATAGTTAAAAGCGCAACGCAAGCGGGAGAATACAAGGGCATTAAGGTTATAAAGGTTGCCGGCCACGATACGCAGTGCGCAGTATGTGCAATGCCTGCAAATCCAAGCGAAACACCTGCCTTTCTTTCCTGCGGAACGTGGTCGCTTATCGGTTGCGAAAATGACGAGCCGATACTGAATGAAAAAAGTATGAACGATGAGCTTTCTAACGAGCTTGGCGCAAACGGCAAAATCAATTATCTTAAAAACATAAGTGGCTTATGGCTTATTCAGGAAATCAGGCGTAATTTCAAAAGCGAGGGCAAGGAATATTCATATAACGATATGGAGCAGCTTGCAAGAGGAGCAAAGGCTTTTGAATTTTTCATTGACCCTGACGACGCAAGTTTTGCCGCACCGGGCAATATGCCTGAAAAAATTTGCGCTTTTTGCGAAAAAACGGGTCAAGGCAAGCCCGAAAGCGACGGTGCAATGATTAGATGTATTTACGAAAGTCTTGCTATGAAATATCGCTTTGCAATTGAGCAGATTGAAGAAAATACGGGAAAGAAATTTGACGTACTTCATCTCCTCGGCGGCGGAACCAAGGACGGCTTTTTATGCCAAATGACAGCCGACAGTCTTAATATGGACGTTATTGCAGGCCCTACCGAAGCAACGGCACTCGGCAATATCGTTTTGCAGCTTATTGCACTCGGTGATATCAAGAATGTTGACGAGGGCAGAGAAATAATCAAATCAAGCGAAAAACTTACAACATACAAAAGTGAAAATGCAGGCGCTTTTGCAAATGACTACAACAGATTTGTGAAAATTCTGAATAAATAATTTTAAAGGAGTAAGATTTATGAAATATCCAAAAATCGGTATTCGCCCTGTAATCGACGGCAGATGGGGCGGAGTTCGTGAAAGCCTTGAGGACCAAACCATGGGTATGGCAAAGGCTGCGGCAAAGCTTATCAGCGAAAATGTTTGCTACCCTGACGGCACACCTGTTCAGTGCGTAGTAAGCAACACCACAATAGGCGGCGGCGCAGAAGCGGCTAAATGTGAGGAGCAGTTCTCAACTGAAAATGTTGTTGCTACTCTCTCTGTTACACCTTGCTGGTGCTACGGTATGGAAACATACGATATGAACCCGAAAACCATTAAAGCAGTTTGGGGTCTTAATGCAACAGAGCGTCCGGGTGCTGTTTATCTTGCGGCAGTTATGGCGGCTTATGCTCAAAAGGGTATGCCTGCTTTCTCAATTTACGGCCATGACGTTCAGGAAAAGGACGACAGCAAAATTCCGGCAGACGTATCGGAAAAAATCCTTCGCTTTGCAAAATGTGCTGTTTCTGTCGGCTGGATGAAGGACAAATCATACGTTAATATCGGCGGCGTAACAATGGGTATTGCCGGCGCATACTGCAACGCTTCATTTTTCCAAAAATATCTCGGTATTCGCCCTGAATGGGTTGATATGACAGAGATTTGCAGAAGAATCACACTCGGTATTTTCGACCATGACGAATATGACAAGGCTTACGCTTGGATTAAGGAAAACTGCAAGGAAGGCTTTGACGTAAACGCAGGCAAGGATTTACCTGAGGTTATCACTAAGTCTAAGGTAGTTGACCCTGACAAGGATTGGGAATTTATCACTAAGATGACGCTTATCGTTCGTGACATTCTTTTCGGCAACAAGAAGCTTGATGAAATGGGTTGGCACGAGGAGGCACTCGGCAAAAATGCAGTTGCCGCAGGCTTTCAGGGACAGAGAAACTGGACAGACTGGCTTCCTAACGCAGACTTTACAGAATCGATTATGGCTTCGTCATTTGACTGGAACGGCAAGAAGATGCCTACTCCTTTCGCTACCGAAAACGATACATTAAACGGCGTTTCAATGATGCTCGGCTTGCTTGTTTCCGACACTGCGCCTTGCTTCCACGACGTTCGTACATATTGGAGTCCTGACGCTTGCGAAAGAGTAACAGGCAAAAGACCTGAAGGTGTTGCAAAGGACGGCTTCATCCACCTTATCAATTCAGGCGCAACCGCACTTGACGGCTCAGGCGCATCAAAGAATTCCGACGGCAACGGCTGTATGAAGCCTTTCTGGGAAATGACAAACGACGATATTAAAGCTTGCCTTAACGCTACCGATTGGTGCAGAGCAAACTATGAATATTTCCGTGGCGGCGGATTTTCTTCACACTTCCGTTGCAAGGCTGAAATGCCTGTAACTATGCTCAGAGTTAATATTGTTGAGGGAATCGGCCCTGTTCTTCAAATTGCAGAAGGCTACACCGTTGATTTGCCTGATGATATCCACGAAACACTCGACAAGCGTACTGACCCGTCATGGCCTACAACTTGGTTTGCACCTACTCTTACGGGCAAGGGTGCATTCAAGGATGTTTACAGCGTAATGGCTAATTGGGGCGCTAACCACGGCGTAACGGTTTACGGTCACGTTGGCGGTGAGCTTATCACTCTTGCTTCAATGCTTCGTATTCCTGTAAATATGCATAATGTTGACGAAAGCGAAATTTTCCGTCCTCATTGCTGGGCAGCATTCGGCACAGACGATACACAAGCCGCAGATTATTCGGCTTGCAAGACCTATGGCCCACTTTATAAATAAGATATAAACCATATAAAAAAGGAAGTTGAGTAAAACCAACTTCCTTAGACTGTCGATAAAGCGGCTAAACCGCGCCGAATATAATAAATAAACCTTTTTGCCTCCCCTGCAAAGGGAGGTGGGTGCAACTTGTTGCACTCGGAGGGATTGGAAAAACGGCAAGGACATCGAGTCCTTGCCGTTTTTGGCGCTTTCCGTCTTT
>JABLTR010046166.1_pt1 | contig 25269 bp, 28 predicted proteins | sample 7160071 | NCBI WGS metagenome assembly JABLTR01 (sample SAMN14651230, study PRJNA627086) | human gut metagenome | isolation source: feces | host: Homo sapiens | reverse complement strand
GCCCATCTCGGCGGCCGCCCGTTCCTGAGCCTCCTCCTCGGTCAGGCCGGGGAAGATGCGCTGAAAGTCCAGGGCCTTGTCCTCCAGGTGGGCCGAGAGCTCCGCCCGGACTACCTCCCGGTCAGGCTTGAACCGGATGCCCGCCGTGGCCCTGTCCAGCCACTGGCCGGCGGGATTTGAAGTTTTGTTGTGTTCCACGGCGCAAGCCTCCTCTCCTTCCCGGCGGGGCCCGGCCCGCCCGGTCTATGGGGAAAACGTGTAGCCATATTTAATTGGGTAAAACGTGGAGGTATGAGTTTCCTCCAGGCCGCTGTCGGGCAGATTCCCCGACTGCTCCCACAGCAGGCTCCCGTCCTCCCGGTACAGCTCCAGGGTGTAGGGCAGGCCCTCCAGGCTCCGGCCGCCGTACCGGACTGGCCGTCCGGCGGTATAGTCCGCGCTGAGCTCCCCCGCGATGGGGTAGCGGAACATCCACATGCCCTCCGCCATTTTCTCCCCCTGGGCGGTCTCCACCGGCTCTATTAGATTTTCGATCCGCCCGGTGATGGTGAGCTCCGCCTCCGCCGCCTCCTCCGGCACCTGGAGGAAGAACAGGACGTTATCCGTGTCCATCTCATTCCGGTGCAGCGGCTGAGACAGGGGAATGGGGGTGGGCCCCTCCCCCACCGGCCAGGCCTCCATGGTACTCAAACGGGAGCGCATGGGCTCATCGAGATACCCCACGCTGTACTGGTCCCCGCTGCGCCCAATGACGATGTGCCGGGGCTCGCCGGAGCCGGTCGTCCTCACCGGGAACGGATTCTCCCAGATGTACACGATCTGGCTGCGGGGGACCAGCGACCGGTCCTCCAGCTGCCGGAACCTCAGCTCCGGGGTGGGCATGGGACAGCCCAGCAGCCCCCAGAGGGGGACGGCGCACAAAATAGCCGCCGCCAAATTCCGGAGGATTCTAAACCCCCGGGTGCGTGTCTTTTTCATTTCGTGCCGCCTCCCTCATCCAGTTCCAGCGTCATGGAGAACAGGCGCTCCGCGCCGAACCAGTAGTCCAGCCGCACCCACTCCGCCGCCGGGTCCACGTTCTGGACCCGGAGCTGGATTCCGTCGTGGAATGGGCCGCCGCCCGTCCAGCCGGTTCCGTCAAAGGAGCGGGTGTCCCGGTCCTCCGTTTCCGTAGGGTTGTAGGGGTACTGGTTCCCCAGGCTGTCGGTCACCGTGAACTGGTCCCAGCGCAAATCCCCCAGCACCCAAAATTTGGGGGACTCCACTCGGAAGTAGCAGTACAGCGCCAATCCGCCCCTGGACTGCCACTCCTGCCACAGGGCGGCCCGGCGCAGGCGGACGGTGCTCCCCGCAACCTGGACCGCGGGGCCATCCTCCCACACCTGAATCTGGTCCGGATGGCCGGAGGGCAGATAGGTCTCCCGGGGCGTGAGCCCGTTTCCAAACATGTCGTAGGCCTCATTGGTCATGGGCAGGCCGTCCGCATCCCACAGCTCCAAAAAGACCTGACCGTCGTCCACCGAGAAGTCGCTGTAAAAAACCATCCCGCTCCACAGCAGGGAGAGGCAGGCCAGCCCCAGCACGACCTGGCTCACCCGCCACAGGCAGCCCAGCCAGGGCCGGTGGAGCCTGGCCAGTTCTCTTCCAATCTCCATCGGGTCGCCCATCTCTGAGACCGCCCGCTCCCAGGCCTCCTCCTCGGTCAGCTCCGGGAAGATGCGCCGCAGGTCCATGGCCTTGTCCTCCAGGTGCTCCTCCAGCTCCGCCCGCACCGCCTTCCGGTCCGGCTTGAAGCGGATGCCCGCCGTGGCCTTGTACAGCCACTCGATCACCGGGCCCAGATTGGTTTTCATAGCGTTTCCTCCCCCTCTGCTCTTGCTGCAATGCGCCTCAGGGCTCTGTCGCCCACGCCACAGGCCGCTCCCCCATAGAGCCGCCGTCCCCGTCAAACAGCTCCAGCCGGCAGTCCGCCCGGGTGATGGTGCAGTCCCGCCAGGGTTCTCCGTCCTCTGTTGTCTCATAACCAAAGCCGTCAAACAGCTCCTTCAGCAAAATTCCCTCCCGGGGCGTTCCGGCATGCATCTCCAGCTTCATCAGACCGGAGTCCTCCAAAGTTCCTCGGGCCGAAAGGATAGTCGAACCCTGCTCATAGTCCTGATTCTGGGAACTATCTCCCAACTCATACTCCAACAAGATGGTCAGTTCCGCCCCTACTGCCCCCTCTGGGGGATTAGGATACAGCCAGGTCCCCCGCTCCATGAAACCGTCGTTGCTGTATGGCTCTGTCCACCGGAACAGCACCGGCCCCTCGTCCAGAGAGGCGTACTCCAAAGGGGAGCTGACCTCGCTCCAGAACAACTCTGACTGGTATATGGCGGCCGTATAGGCGTAGTTCTCCCCGGTGACCAGCACCTGGGGAGAGTCCCACAGGCCGCCCCACTTTCCCCGGCACCGGACCGTCCCCGGCTCCAGGAGCAGGGTGCGCTCCAGCTGCCTCAGGGCCCCCGCCTCCGTCCAGGCGGGACAGCCCGCCAGCACCCAAGAGGCAATCACCAGAAAGGCGGCGAAGAACAGGTTGCGCGCCAGTCTGGCCCGCTGGGACAGACGGGGCAGGCGGAATTTCTTCTGCTTCATGGCTCGGTCACCTCCAGAGAGATGGGGATGGTCAGGTCCGCCCCTATCTCGGTATAGCGCAGGTCCACCCGCTGGGCCGACCGGTCAATGATCTCTATGGACACCTCATACCGGTCGGTGAAGATGCCGTCGTCCAGCCGGTCAATATGTAAAACATGATAGAGGCCCCGCTCCGGGTAGACCATATCATCGTAATACTCCCGCGAGGAGAGGATCACGCCGCCCCGGTCGTCCTGGGCCCACATGTTTTCCTCCACCAGGTAGTTCAGCTGCTCCATGGGCCGGGGGTGACGGACCTCCAGCTGGAGGTACACCACCCGGGACGTCTCACCGTTGCTCATGGTCACATTCCACAATTCTCCGCAGTCTGTGGAAAAGGTGTACTCCCCCGCCTGGACCGGCCCGCTGTCCGCCAGGGGGCCCAGATAGTCCAGCTCCACCCCCTTGTAGATAGCCGCGATGGGCGGATCAGAGTCGCCGTACCAGGAGTGGGGGCCGTCCAGCAGGTTGGAGATACCGTCCTGATAGGTCCGGTTGGCAAACAGCAGCACCGCCGCCCCGATCACCACCCCCAGCAGCACCTTGGAGGCCAGCCAGGCGTACCCCAGCAGGGGTTTATGCAGCCGGGCCAGCTCCTTCCCGATCTCCGCCGGGTCGCCCATCTCAGAGGCGGCCCGGTCCTGGGCCTCCTCCTGGGTCAGGTCCGGGAAGATGCGCTGAAAGTCCAGGGCCTTGTCCTCCAGGTGGGCCGAGAGCTCCGAGCGCACCGCCCGCCGGTCAGGCCCAAAGCGGATGGCCTTGGTGGCAGCGTCCAGCCACTGCCCCACCGGGTCCCGTTCCATTTTCATGGCGCTTCCTCCCTTCGTGGTGTTATGACGGAAATTTCTGTGCCTCCCCAGAAAGCATTCCTTGGGCGGACGGGAGGGGCGCGCCGGCCGCGTCCCAGAACTCCAGCCGGTATTCGGCCTGCACGTCCTGGCAGGTCCTGACCCAGTGGTTGTCCGCCGCGGCCTCGTATCCCACGCCGCCCATCAGAGCGCAGAGGGCCATTTTTTCCTCCGGGCTGTCCGCCTGGACGAGAAAGGAGACCACGCCGTGGGCGTCCCGCTCCCCCTCCGCGGAAAACCGGAGGGTCTGGGACTCCTCCCGCCCGTCCTCCCACCGCCACAGACAGGGGGCGCGGAGGGTCAGCCGGGCGGAGACCGCCCGGTCCGGGGGATTGGGGCAGAACAGCCGCCAGCTCTCCCGCTGGCCGCCCAGCAGGTCCCATCCGGACAGGGAGAGAAGACCGGGGGACTGGTCCAGGGAAATGGCTTGATAGAGGACCGCATTTCGCCCGAACAGGCTGCGGCCCAGGTCCCGATTGCGGACCACGCCAGTGTAGGCGTAGGTGTCCCCCAGGACAAAGACCCACTGCTCCCCGCTCTGGCCGCCGTCCCGCTGGGTATAGAGGGTCTGCCCCGGGTGGAGGAGCAGACCCGTCTCCATACGCCGCAGAGCCCCCTGGGTCGTCCAGGCACTCCGCCCGGTCCCCAGGCAGAAGGCCAGGACCAGAGCCGCGGCCAGGGCCAGATTCCGGAGCACTTTGGCCCGCCGACTGAGCCGGGGCAGGCGGCGCGAAATGGTTCTTCTCATGGCGCTGCCTCCTTCCACATGACCGGCATGGAAAATTGGGCCCCCAGGTAGTCATACCGGAGGGTGATCCCCTCCGCCGCCGGGTGGGGCAGAGGGATGAGAAAAGAAAACTGCTCCCGGAAGGGACCGTCCCAGCCGGTCTGCCCGCCGGAGATGGCCGGAGCGGTTCCGGCCTCCTGTTGGCTGGGGATGGGAGTTCCAAAGGAGTCCTCTGCCCAGAGGCACTCCCCAAAGGCGGAGGACAGCCCCTCCCACGGGCGGGGGGTCTCCGCCTCCAGCACCAGATAGACCGCCTGGGCCTGGCCGTCCGGGGCAGTCCAGAGCTCCGCCTCCCGCAGTCGGAAGGTGTACGCCCCGGCGGTCTGCTCCCCCCAGCAGGCCAGGGGCTGCCGGCTGAGCCCCTCCGCCTGGCCGCTCAGCTCAGAGGGGATGCTCTCTCCCCCGGGCCACAGGACATAGGACGGAAGGTCGGAGAGCAGGATGGCCAGACCGATGACCACCGCCGCCAGCAGCAGTTGGGAGACCCGCCAGAAGTACCCCAGCCAGGGCTTATGTACCTTGGCCAGTTCCCTCCCGATCTCCGCCGGGTCGCCCATCTCGGCGGCCGCCCGCTCCCGGGCCTCCTTCTCCGTCAGGTCGGGGAAGATGCGCTGAAGGTCCAGAGCCTTGTCCTCCAGGTGCTCCTCCAGCTCCGCCCGCACCGCCTTACGGTCGGGTATGAATGCGATGCGGAAGGTGGCCAGCTCCAGCCAGCGCTCCGGGGGCACCCGTCTCGGTTCGTTCATCGGCCTCCCCCCTTTACGAGAAGGAGAGCACCTGGTCCACCCCGTGGGAGAACTGCTCCCACTCCGCCTTCTTCTCGGACAGGAGCTCCAGCCCCCGGCGGGTGACGTGGTAGTACTTTCGCACCCGGCCCGTGGGGGCCTCCTGCTGATAGGAGGAGAGGTACTTTCCCTTCTCCAGGGCGTGGAGGATGGGGTACAGGGTCCCCTCCTTCATCTGGAAGGTATCGTTGGAGCGGCGGGAGAGCTCCGTGATCATCTGATACCCGTACATGTCCTCTTTCTCCAGCAGAGAGAGGACCAGCAGCGTGCTGCTGCCCGCAATCAATCCTTTGTCCAGCTTCATCCAAAAAACCTCCTTTTAAAAACTTTTATCTACTCTTGATACCTTGTCCTTCTAGGTATAGAATACCTTGATATTCTAGGTATTGTCAAGGGGGAGCGGCTCGTAACTTTTCACAAGATTTTCCGGGCATTTTCAGCAATGCTGCCTATCCGCCGGCTTTTCAGAACCACACACAAAAAAACTGGCGCAGAGGGGTGGATGTGTTGTATAATAGGGGCATCCATACGGGAGTTGGGCTTCCGGAAGCGCAAAGGAGGCATGTTTCCATGAAAAAGAACATCATCACCATCAGCCGGGAATTCGGCAGCGGCGGCCGCACCATCGGGAAAACCGTGGCCGAGCGGCTGGGAGTCCCCTGCTATGACAAGGAGCTGGTGAAGCAGGTGGCTCTGGAGAGCGGCTTCGATCCCAAATTCATTGAGGAGCGCGGCGAGTCCGCCCCCTGGAAAAACCGCTTTGCCTACGCATTTCTGGGCCGGGGAACGCCTGGCGTGATGGGGGGTATGTCAGCCTCCGACTTTCTGTGGACCATCCAGTACCGGGTCATTCAGGATCTGGCGGAGAAGGGGCCCTGCGTCATTGTGGGCCGGTGTGCCGACTACATCCTCCGGGAGCGGGAGGACTGCCTGCACACCTTCATCCACGCCAGCGTCCCCTTCCGGGCCGACCGCATCGTCCGGCTGTACGGTGAGTCGGAGAAATCCCCGGAGAAGCGGCTGGCGGACAAGGATACCCGCCGCCGGGTGAACTATAAGCACTACACCGACCGGGAGTGGGGCATGGCCCAGAACTACCACATTACCCTGGACTCCGGCGTGCTGGGCATCGACCGGTGCGTGGAGATCATCCTGGACCTGGCACAGCGGGACTACCCTGAAAATAAGTAAATAAAAAACGGGCCTTCGGCCGCTTTCAGCGGCCGAAGGCCTCTTTTCTTTTCTATAGCAGGGCGCACAGCCGTCACACGATCTGGCCGGCCGGCTCGCCCATGCCGATGTACTTCTCCAGAATATCCAGGGTGCGTCCCCCCACCTGTTCCTCGCCGGCCTTGTGAAAGTCGTGCTTGGCGCAGAAACGCTGGACCGGCTCATTGGCGGCGGAACACCGCAGGCGCAGGCTGGTGCGGCCCTTGGGGCGGTAAAAGGAGACCGCCTGGCCCAGCAGCTGGACCCCCAGTCCCTTCCCCCGGAAGGCGGGGGAGAGATAGCAAAGGGACAGGAAACCGGCCCCCTCCTCCTGGCAGCGCTGGGGGGAGAGCTGGAGCAGCCCGGCAAACTCCTCCCTGGCCATGACGGCAGTCACCGCCCAGGGGTCCTGGTCCATGACCTGGAGGGCCCCCTCCCAGAAGGCGGGACCGTCAAAGGGCACGTCCGCCCCATGGATGGAGATCCAGGCGTCCCGCCGGGCGGCCAGGTAGGCCTCCCGGTCCTTCTCCCGGTCCAGGGGCCGGAACCACAGATTGACGTCCTCCCCCTTGTTGGGTCCCTTCCGCCACCAGGACTGGCGGGCCAGGGTGGAGATGGAGTCGTCCAGGTGGGTGTTGTCCCCCTCGAAAATCACGTGGAAGCTCTCCCCGTCCCAGGCCAGGCAGGTAACGGCGGTGTTGTCCGCGTGGGGCAGGGTGTGCCAGTCCTCCGGCTTTATCCCCCGGACATTGGCCAGAAACTGGCGGATGGCGGTGCCGTGGCTGAACAGGGCCACCGTCTGGTCCGGGTGTTTTTGCGCGATGGCCCGGATGGTGCGCTCCATCCGCTCCCCCACCTGGCCCAGGCTCTCCCCGTTGGGGGCCCGCCAGGAGGGGTCGCTGCGGTTAAAGAGGGTCAGCCGCTCCCCGTCGGTCTCCCGGATCTCTCCCCAGGGGTGGTCCTCCCAGTCCCCCATGTGGACCTCCCGCAGGCCGGGGTCGGTGTGCAGAGATAACCCCTTGGGCAGGTAGACGGCTTTGGCCGTGGTCTTGGTGCGGTACAAATCGCTGGAGTACACCGCGTCCACGGGCACACCGGCAAAGCGGCCCTCCAGGGCCTCGATCTGACGCAGTCCGTTGGGGGTGACCAGGGCGTCGTACCACCCGTGGATGCGGCGGTATAAATTCCCCTCCGCCTCAGCGTGGCGGATCAAATAGAGTGTGGTCATATGGAGTTCCAGTCCTTTATGTAAGCGTTGAAACACGGTCTGGGCGGAGGAGCGCTCCTCCGCCCGGAGCCGTCAAGTGTGGTGCTCCTTCATTTCAAAATGGATGAGCAGGGAGAGCAGGGCCCGGAGAAGGACCACCGCACCCAGCACGATGAGTTCGTTCAGGTCCCGCACCAGGACGGTTTTCAGAATCTCCGCCGCCATCTTAAACTCCAGGCTGGTGGCCAGGCCGTTGGCCAGTTCGAACTTCACGTCCCGGGGCGTGCGGCTGACCAGCCCCCGGCAGTAGTGCCAGAAGGCCCGGAGGGCGGACACCGCCACCACGAAAATGCCCATCAGCTCACAGATGGAGATGATCGGGGGCAGAATCTGAATGATCAGTTCCTCCAGCATGGCGGACCTCCCAACAAAAAATTTGCCAGGGTGTGGAATATGACTGACGCAGGGCAGGCCCCCGGCGCCAAGCGTGCGTTACCAGGGCTTCACTCCGCCGGTGAGTTCCGACACCTTCGAAAGCCCCTTCCGGGCGGCGATCTGCTCCAGGCCGTCCCGGACGGAGATGGGGGCGTAGGGGTCGGCAAACAGGGCGGTGCCCACCGCCACGGCGGAGGCCCCCGCCAGCATCAGCTGGGCCGCGTCCTCCCCCTTGGACACCCCGCCCATGCCCAGGATGGGCATGCCGGGAAGGGCGCAAGCCACCTCCCACACCATCCGCACCGCCACGGGCAGGACGGCGGGGCCGGACAGGCCGCCGGTGTTCATCTTCAAAATAGGCCGGCCGGTGTTCACGTCGATGCGCATCCCCCGCAGGGTGTTGATGAGGGACAGGGCGTCCGCCCCGGCGTCGGCCACCGCCTTTGCGATCTCGGTGACATCGGTGACGTTGGGAGAGAGCTTCACCATCACCGGGGTTTTCCCGGCGTGGGCCTTGGCCACCTTGGTGACCTCGGCGGCCAGCTCGGGCCGGGTGCCGTAGGCCAGCCCCCCCGCCTTCACGTTGGGGCAGGAGATGTTCACCTCGATCATGTCCACTCCGGCCTCAGACAGCTTCTCGCACATGACGCCGTACTCCTCCGGGGTGTTGCCGGAGATGTTGGCGATGACTTTTGTATCAAACTGCCGCAGGAAGGGCAGCTCCTCCTCAATGAACGCGTCCACCCCGGGGTTCTGAAGCCCCACAGAGTTTAGGATGCCCATGGGCGTCTCGGCGATACGGGGGGCAGGATTTCCCTCCCGGCGGTGGAGGGTCAGCCCCTTGGCGCAGATGCCCCCCAGCTCCCCCAGGTCGTAAAACTGGTTGTACTCCCGGCCGAAGCCGAAGGTGCCCGAGGCCACCACCACGGGATTTCTCAGCTTTACCCCGGCCAGGTCCACGGACATGTCCACCGGGGGCAGGTGCTCCTCCGGGGCGGCGGGGCGGACCGAGCGGTCCGCCGGTTCAGGCCGGGCGGGGCCGAACCGGTCCTCCGAGCCCCCAATGATGTCCCCGGAGAAGTTTTCCGCCTCCGGGAGATATGGAAACTGCTTGTCAGGCATCCCAGTCCACCTCCTTGGAATCAAACACCGGGCCGTCCTTGCACACGTGCTTCCGGGTGCCGTCGGCCATGTCGCAGGCGCACACCAGGCAGGCCCCCACGCCGCAGCCCATGCGCTCCTCCATGGACACCTGGCAGGGCACGCCGAACTCCTGAGCCACCTTGGCCACATTGCGCAGCATGGGTTTGGGGCCGCAGGCCAGGACGGCGTCGTAGTTCTTGTCCTCAGAGAGCTCCTGGCGGACCAGGGCGTCCACAAAGCCGTGGTAACCCAGAGAGCCGTCGTCAGTGGCCACCATCACCTTGGCGCACTCCTCCTCCAGATGGTCCAGCAGAATGGCCTTCTCCTTGGAGCGGAAGCCCACAATGGCGGTGGATTTTTTGGCGGTATACTGGGCACAGCCCCGGATGGGGGGCACGCCGATGCCGCCGCCCACCAGCAGATAGCGGCCCTCGGGCTTCATAGCAAAGCCGTTGCCCAGCAGGCCCATTACGTCCACACTGTGGCCCACGGGGCGGTTGGCCAGCCACGCGGTGCCCTCGCCCCGGACCTCAAAGACGATGGCCAGGGTGTCCTCCGGCTCCTCCTCCATACAGGAGCACACGGAGATGGGCCGGCGCAGGAGCAGGGAGTCCCCGCACTTGATGTGGACGAACTGGCCCGGCCCCTTCCAGGAGGTGCGGACCATGTCCCCCACCTCCAGCACCATGTAGACGGCGTCGCGGTTGAGCCAGTTCTTGGATACGATCTTGCACTTGCGTTCTACTTTCATACTTGGCATCACCCTTTCGGGAAATTCTAATTCTCTGTTACAAAACGGTTCAAACGGCGGCGACCTGGGGTGTTATTCCTCCCAAGGGGGCTTCTCCCGCTTCTGCCAGGGGAAACGGAAGCCGTGAGATTCGTCCGGGTGGGCATCCTGGGCAGGCTCGGACGTGTCAGAGGCGGCCTGACCGGACGCCTCCTTAGCCTGCTTGCACAGGTGGTCCTCCATAAGGTCACAGACCTGGTGGCACTCCGGGCACAGCCGGTCCTCCCGCTCCTTGCCGCAGTGCTCGCACCAGTAGGGGGCGCGGCGGGGCGCTCTGGAATATCCGGCCGTGTACAACTCCACCCTCCCACACTGCGGACAGGCAAACAAGTCTACCTCGTACTGATCGGCCAGAAGGGTCATCAGGCCGCCGCCTCCATCCGCCCCAATGGAGAAATTTTGCAGCTTGCACTCCATGGCCGTCCCACAATTTGGGCAACTCCGCTTCATCATTTCGTTCATGGGACCGTCCTCCTCTTTAGAAAACGTAAAGCGTGGATTCTGCGGGGCGGAGGCGTTTACTGGATGGTCACGAACTGGCCGATGTCCTCCTTCATGGCGATGGCGGCGTCCCGGGCCGCCTGGGCGAAGTCCAGGCCGTTGTTCCCCGTCTTTTTCCAGGCGCACATGATGCCCCGGGAGGAGTTGACGATGGCCCCGTGGCCCTTCTCATTGAAGGCGTGCTTCACGTCGGCGGCGGTGCCCCCCTGGGCCCCGTAGCCGGGCACCAGGAAGAAGGTGTGGGGCAGCCGGGCCCGCAGCTCCTGAATCTGCTCGGGGTAGGTGGCCCCGGTGACGGCCCCGGCCATGGTGAAGCCGTACTTTCCCTGGGTGCCGGCGGCGATAGACTCGTTAAGCTCGCCCATGGCCTCGTAGATGGTGCGGCCGTCGGAGAGCTTCAAGTCCTGGAGCTCCCCGGAGCCGGGGTTGGAGGTCTTGACCAGCACAAAGGCGCACTTGTCCTCTCCGCGGGCGGCCTCCAGGAAAGGCTTAATCGAGTCGGAGCCCATGTATCCGTTGAGGGTGACGCAGTCCGCGTCGAAGGACTTGAACACCTCGCCCTCCACCGGCACGCCGGACAGCCACCCCTCGGCGTAGGCGGTGGCGGTGGAGCCGATGTCCCCCCGCTTGATGTCGGCGATGACAAAGAGACCCTTGCCCTTGGCATAGCGGATGGTGCGCTCCAGCAGCTCCATCCCCCGCCAGCCCAGATTCTCATAGTAGGCCGCCTGGGGCTTTACCGCCGGGACCACGCCGCACAGGGCGTCGATGAGCCCCACGTTGAACTGCCAGATGGCCTCGCAGGCCCCCCGCAGGTTCAGGCCGTACTGCTCATAGCAGGCCTTGCGGATGTGCTCGGGCACATACTCGATGCGGGGGTCCAGCCCGGCCACGGTGGGGTTTTGGGTTTCAATGATCTTCTCCTGCAATACGTCAAAAGACATGTCTTCAAATTCCTTTCTTTTTATAATACTGATGCGCGGCAAATAAAACGAGCAGAACCGGTATTCCTGTCACAGCCTGAAGCCATCCCTGATCTGCCTGGAGATGCATCGAAACCGGAATCCACACAAGACCCAGTGCGAGGATGGAAACCCCATAGATGACCATATGGCGCTTGGGCTCTACGTGAAAAATTGGATTCTGATTCAGCAGTAACAGGCATCCATTCCACAGAAAGAACAGAGCCAACAGGAATGTCGTCGTATTTTGCGTGGGGATGAGACGAGTCCAGACGGCGGCGCTCCCACCGCCGAGCAGCAGGAGATAGCCAAGCCAGTAGAGGATATGCTTTCTCACAAAAATCCCCCCAAGATTTCAAGATGAAATCAGCGCTCCTGGTAGATGATGTTCCCACCCACGATGGTGTACTTGACCTTGCCCTTCACCTTCCGGCCGGCGAAGGGGGTGTTCCGGGCCTTGGAGGCGAACTGCTCCGGGTCGATGGTCCACTCCTCCTCGGGGTCGAAGATGGTGATGTCCGCGTCGCTGCCCAGGCTCAGCCGCCCCTTGGTGGGCAGGCGGAGGATGGAGGCGGGGTTGTAGGTCATCCGCCGGATCAGGTCGGGCAGCTTCATCCGCCCGGTGTGGTACAGCTCGGTGAGGGTGATGGCCAGGGAGGTCTCCAGGCCGATCATGCCGCTGGGGGCCTTGGCCAGGGGGCGCTCCTTCTCCTCAGCGGAGTGGGGGGCGTGGTCGGTGGCGATGGCGTCGATGGTGCCGTCCTTCAGCCCGGCGATGATGCCCTTGATATCCTTGGCGGTGCGCAGGGGCGGGTTCACCCGGGCCATAGAGCCCTGGGTGAGCACCTCGTCCTCGGTGAGGGTGAAGTACTGGGGACAGGTCTCACAGGTGAGGGCGATCCCCCGCTTCTTCATCCGGCGCACGATATCCACCGCCTTGGCGGTGGATATGTGACAGATGTGCACATGGGCCCCGGTCTCCTCGGCCAGCATGGCGTCCCGCATGACCATGATCTCCTCGGCGATGGCGGGGCGGCCCTCCATCCACAGCTGGCGGGAGACGCTGCCCTCGTTCACCGCCCGGTTGGCCACCATGGAGGTGTCCTCGCAGTGGCACAGGACGGGGAGCTCCAGCCGCTTGGCGTGGATGAGGGCGTCCCGCATCAGATTGGCGTTGTCCACATTGCACCCGTCGTCAGACAGGGCGATGGCCCCCGCCTTTTTCAGGGCGTCGGCGTCGGTGAGCTCGCCCCCCTGCAGCCCCACGGACACCGCCCCGATGGGGTACACATGGACGCCGCAGGCCTGGGCGGCCTTCTCCCGAATATACTGGATCTGCTCCGGGGTGTCCACCGTGGGCTTGGTGTTTGCCATGCAGGCCACGGCGGTGACGCCCCCCCGGGCGGCGGCAGCGGTTCCGGTAAAAATATCCTCTTTATAGGTCAGCCCCGGGTCCCGGAGATGGACATGCATATCCACCAGTCCGGGACACACCACCATTCCGGTGGCGTCAATGACCTGATCGGCCTCCGCCCGGATGTCCCGCTCCAGCTGGAGCACCCGGCCGTTTTCCACATACAGGTCCAGAATGGAGACGGTGCCGCTCACCGGGTCCACCACCCGGCCGTTTTGAATCAAAAGACTCATGGTTTTGTTCCTCCGTCGTCCAGCCCTCGGCTGGAACGTAAAATCAAGGTAGTCAAATGTGTAAAAAATGCGCAAAGGGCACTACGTTAAATTATAGCGGAAGCAACAGGATTTAGCAACGGATTTTTCCCCGCTTCGGGAAAGAATAAGCACAGGCCGGCCGCGCCCGCTTTCGACGTGAGATCTCCCGCATTTCTCTTTCGCCGGAAGCCGGCGGGGCGGCGGAAAAGGAGGAGACGCGGAATGAACGGACACGGTTTTGGCACATTTATGCTGGGCCTGACCGCCGGAGCGGCGGCGGGCGCAGCCCTGGGCATGACCATGGCCCCCTCCCAGCGGCGGGTGAAGCGGGCCGCCCGCAAGGCGGCCAAGCATGTGAGCGAGGCGGTGGAGACCCTCACCGACGCCATGGGCATGTGACCCCATCCGCGCAGGGGAAAAGCCTTCCCTTGCGCGGTACTTATCCGCGGTCTATAATGGGGACAGACCATCTCAAGGAGGGATGCCCCATGACCGACCAGGAGCTGGTGGAGCGAGCCTTTGCCATGCACCAATTTTCCTATGCGCCCTACTCCAAATTCCCCGTGGGGGCGGCGCTGCTGTGTGAGGACGGGACGGTGTTCACCGGCTGCAATGTGGAAAACGCCGCCTTCGGCTCCGCCATCTGCGCCGAGCGCACCGCTCTGCTGAAAGCCGTCAGCGAGGGACACCGGGACGACTGGACCACCCTTGCCATCGCGGGCCGGGGACAGGACTACTGCTGGCCCTGCGGAAGCTGCCGCCAGATGCTCTATGAGTTCGCCCCAGACCTGCGGGTGCTGGCCGCCCGGGGGGACGGAACATTTCAGGAGGCTCTCCTCTCGGAGCTGCTGCCCTGCGGCTTCGGTCCCAAATCACTGGAGTGACTCCCTATCTCCGCTGGCAGAGCCAGAGCCTGCCGCACAGGACATGTGCGGCAGGCTCTTTTTGTTTTCCAAGGCCTCATGCGCCCGGCCTGATGTTCACAGTTCTCCCGCGCAGACATGCCAAGAGGCGGTATGTAACCGGCCGGAACGCCGCATAGCACCCATACCCCAGCACGCCTCCCGCTGTGTTGGTGATGACGTCCGTGAGATCGGAGGACCGGTAATCATGGATCAGCGGCTGCAGCAGTTCAATGCCGAGACTCATCAAAAAACAGAACCACACAGTTCGGAGGAGTCCGCCCCGCCTGTTTCCGGCCAGCGGGAACAGGAAGCCAAAGGGCAGGGTCATAATCACATTCAGAACGACCTGCCTCGCAAAATCCCCCCGTCCCTCCAAAACATCGAGAAAGGGCACCAGATTCATCGGCACATAGGAGTGCTGGAAGATAAAGGGCAGGGATGCAATGACCGGCATCAAGGTGACATAGAGCACCAAGACCAGGTATCCGTACAGCAGCGTGTTGACCAGCAGCACGTCGGCTCCCCTGTCTCTCCACGTCCTAAAAAAGACCAATCCATATACCAGCGCCAAAACGGCAAAATCAATCATATACTCCACAGAAATACCTCGCTGAACATAGATACAGAACTATTGGCTCCTCCCCTGTGCCAGGGCGCGGATCTTGGGCCGGATGGTCCTCCGGTAGAGGGCCGCGGCCGCCAGGCAGGAGAGGACCTCGGCACACAGGAAGGACAGCCAGACCTGACCGGGGACAACATACAGAAACAGGGCGGCAATGGGCAGAAGCAGGACGATCTGCCGCAGCAGGGACACCAGCAGGGAGAGGGTGCTCCGCCCCAGAGACTGGAAGGAGGCGGAGAGGATGATGCTCACCGCCGCGATGGGAAAGGCCAGGGCGGTCATTCTCAGGGCGGGGACCCCCATGGCCGCCGCCTGCGCTCCCGCCTGGAAGCAGTACCGCAGCAGGGGCGAGGCGGCCAGGCACAGCAGAACCGCACCCCCCAGCCCGATGCCCACCGCCAGAGCCAGGCTGAACCGGATGGACCGGGTGATCCGCCCGGGGGATCTGGCCCCGTAGTTGTAGCTGAGGATGGGAATGAGGCCGTTGCTCACCCCGAAGATGGGCATAAACACGAAGGTCTGTATCTTGAAGTAGACCCCCAGCACGAACACCCCCGTCTGGGACCACAGGGTGAGCAGCTGATTGAGCCCCAGGGACATAAAGCTGGAAAGGGACTGCATGACCACGGCGGGGGCGGCGATGCGCAGCATCTCCCCCGAGAGGACCCGGCTGGGCCGGAAGCCCCGGAAGGAGACGGAGAACTCCCGGCGGATGCGCCACAGCAGGAAAAAGCCGATGCAGGCCCCGGAGATCTGCCCGATCACCGTGGCCACCGCCGCCCCGGCCACCCCCATGTCCAGGCCGAAGATGAACACCGGGTCCAGGACGATGTTCAACACCGCCCCGGAGCCCTGGACAATCATAAAGCCCGCGGGGTGCCCGGTGGTCTGGAGCAGCCGCTCGGTCAAAAACTGCATGCACATGCCGATGGACGCCCCGCAGCAGATGGTGAGGTACTGGACTCCCGCCCGGGCCACCACCGGGTCGTCGGTGGACAGCCGGAAAAACAGGGGGGCTCCAAACAGGGCAAAGGCCAGAAACAGCAGCCAGCACAGGGTATAAAACAAAAATCCGTGGCAGGCCACCCGGTTGGCCTCCTCCCCCTTCCCCTCCCCCAGGCGCTGGGCGAAGGTGGCGTTGAAGCCCACTCCAATGCCGGTGCAGAAGGCCACCATCATCAGCTGCACCGGGTAGGCATAGCTGAGGGCCAGGAAGTCCAGGTCGCTCACCTGGGCCACATAGATGCTGTCCACCAGGTTATAGACGGCGCTCACCAGCATGGAGACCATGATGGGGGCGGACATGGTGAGCACCAGCCGGTCCACCGGCATGGTCCCCAGGATGTTTCTCTGGTCCCGTGTGCCGCTCATGGCGCTCCCCTCCCCTCAAATGTCCTGACGTACCGCAGGTCGGTGCACGCTATTACGAAGGCAGGCATCACAATCCCTCCATTCTCACCTTGCATCATAGCAGACCGGGCGGTCTTCCGCAAGAGCAGAACTGCAGGACAGACGGGCGTGGAGCGCCCGCTCCGCAAAAGAGCGGCCCCCGGCCATGGGCTGGGAGCCGCTTCGTCTGCTTTTGAACTGTTTAGTTCCAGTAGTCGGTCTTCTCCTTCAGATCGATGCTCGCGGCCTTGAACACGGGGTTGCGGCCCATCTTCCGCTGGGCTGCATAGTCCTTCAGGGCGGCAAGCGCCGGGCGGGAGAGAATGAAGATCACCGGGATGTTGATCATCACCATGACGCCCATCAACACATCGGCCAGGTTCCACACCAGATCGATGCTCAGGCCGGCGCCCACAAAGATCAGCAGCACGGCCACGATGCGGAACACCACCATAAACTGCTTGGAGGGGACCTTCTTCATCAGATAGGCCAGGGCGTTATCCACATAGTACAGGTTGCCGATGAGGGTGGTGAAGGCGAAGAGAACCATAGCCACCGTGATAAAGATGGGGCCCACGCTGCCGAACACAGCGGACAGGGCCGACTGCACATAGGGGGCGCCCTGAGCGGCCTCAGTGGGCTCCACGCCGGAGCACAGGAGCATCAGAGCGGTGGCGGAGCAGATGAGCAGGGTGTCCAGGAAGACGGACAGCATCTGCACCAGGCCCTGCTTCACCGGGTGGCTCACGTTGGCGGAGGCGGCGGCGTTGGGGGCGGAGCCCACGCCCGCCTCATTGGAGAACAGGCCACGCTTGATGCCCTGCATCAGGGCGGAGCCGGTAAAGCCGGCAAAGATCGCCTGGAAATCGAAGGCGCCCTGGAAGATGCGGGCAAAGACCGTGGGCACCAGCTCCAGGTTCATCACAATGACAATCAGCGCCACCAGCACATACAGGCCGCCCATGAAGGGCACCAGGGTGGAGGCCACGGCGATGATCCGCTTGCCGCCGCCCATGACGCAGAAGGCGGTGAGCAGGGCGGCGATGCCGCCGATGATCCAGGGGGTGACGCCCTCGTTGTAGAAGCTGTAGCCGGAGAAGGTGGACTGGAGGTTGAAGGAGCACAGCATGTTGAAGCCGCCGGCGTAGGTGGCGATGAGGCTCAGGGCAAAGAGCATGGCCAGGGGGCGGCTGTGGAGGGCGGCCTCAATATAGTAGGCGGGGCCGCCGTAGCTCTCGCCGGTCTCCGTGTTGCGGCGCTTGTAGATCTTGGCCAGGGTGGACTCAATGAAGGCGGTGGCGCCGCCGATGATGGCGATGAGCCACATCCAGAACACGGCCCCATAGCCGCCGACGCAGATGGCCACGGAAACGCCGATGATGTTGCCGGTTCCCACGCGGGAGGCGGTGGACACCATCAGGGCCTGGAAGGAGGAGACAGAACCGGCCCGGTCAGGGCGCTCTGTCACCACCCGCAGGGACTCCCGGAACATCCGGAACTGGATGAAGCGGGTGCGGAAGGTGAAGTAAAATCCTCCGGCCAGCAGAATGATAATGAGCAGGTAGGTGTACATAAAATTGCTGATTGCTAGAACGATGTCGTTTAGCATGTCTGATTCGCTCCCTTTCTTTTGTTTTCCTCTCTCTACACATGCCGCCCCGCGGGAGACAAGAATGCCCCGGGCGAAAGAAAGCCCTGCGGACCGTTGTGCGGGACGCGGGGCTTTGGGTGCGCTTCATTATACCGAAAGGCGCGGCCTTTTTCCAGTGCTTTTTGTTGGTTTCCGACGATTTGTGAAAGATGACGAAAAGCGGGGCTACCTGGGTGCGGTCCTGTCCTCTTTGGGGAGCTTTTCCCAGGAAAACAGGGGAACCAGCTCCGCCGGGGTGACGGGGGCGGGCTCCGGGATGAGCCCCGCCAGATGGGCCAGCCGGCCCACCAGCTCCGGGGCGGTGTATCTGGACTGGAGCTCCCCCAGCTCCTGGTCCCGGTCCCGCTTGGCCAGCCGCCGCCCGTCGGGGGCCAGGAGCAGGGGCACATGGCCGTACTCCGGGTGGGGGAACCCCAGCGCCTCCTGGAGCCAGAGCTGCCTCGGGGTGGAGTCCAGCAGGTCGCTCCCCCGCACCACCTGGGTGACCCCCATGGCGGCGTCGTCCACCACCACCGCCAGCTGGTAGGCGTACACCCCGTCGGACCGGCGGAGGATGAAGTCCCCGCACTCCCGGGCCAGATTCTGGGAGAAGGGGCCCTGGATGCGGTCCACGAAGGAGACGGTCTCCTCCGGCACCTCCACCCGCCAGGCGGGCCGGCGGGTGCGGGCCAGTTCCTCCCGCTCCTTGGGGGAGAGGCGGCGGCACCGGCCGTCGTAGACCACAACCCCGTCGGAGCGGTGGGGGGCGGAGGCGGCCAGGCGCTCCGCCCGGGTGCAGTAGCAGGGGTAGATGAGGCCCCGCTCCTCCAGCTGGGCGAAGGCAGCCCGGTAGGCCTCGGTGCGGCGGCTCTGGTACACCGGCTCATTGTCCCAGTCGAGGCCCAGCCACTCCAAATCCCGCATCACCTGGTCGCACCAGGCCTGGGTGCACCGGTCCGGGTCCAGGTCCTCCAGCCGGAGGACCATCCGCCCCCCCTGGCTCCGGGCCGCCAGCCAGGAGAGCAGGGAGGACCACAGGTTGCCCAGGTGCATCCGCCCGCTGGGGCTGGGGGCAAAGCGGCCGCACACCGCCGGTTTGTTCTCCATGGTCTCAGCTCCTTTGCTTGTTCGCCTCTACCATACCACACCCGCCCGCCCGGCGCAAGGACCCCCTTGCAAAACAGGAGGGATGCCTTATAATAGGAGGCGGGAGCCCACGGGCCCCCACCTGAAAATTTTTTCTCTGTGAATGCAATAAAACCCCCTTTTGCTGCATTATACAGATGACAGGAGTAACGAAGCCATGTGGACTGTGCTTGCCGCGCTGCAAATGGAATACGGAGCCATCCGGGGGGAGGAGCTGGAACCCCTGATGGCGGGGCTGGCCGCCGGGGACCAGGAGGCCCTGGGACAGCTGTACCACCGCACCAGGACGGCGGTGTACGGCCTGGCCCTGTCCATCCTCCGCCACGGCCACGACGCCGAGGACGTGACCCAGGACACCTTTGTCCGGGCCTGGGAGAAGGCGGAGCAGTACCGCCCCCAGGGGACGCCCATGGCCTGGCTGCTGGCCATTGCCCGGAACCTGGCCCTGATGAAGCTGCGGGAGCGCGCCCGCACCCAGGACCTGCCCCCGGAAGACTGGGAGTCCTTTGCCATCGACTCCCACGACGTGACCACCGAGGACCGCACCGTTCTGGCGGCGGCCCTGTCCACCCTGTCCGATGAGGAGCGGCAGATCATCATGCTCCACGTGACGGCGGGGCTCAAGCACCGGGAGATCGCCCAGCTTTTGGAGCTGCCCCTGTCCACGGTGCTGTCCAAGTACCGCCGCGCCCTGTCAAAGCTGAAACAGAAACTGGAAGGAGGCGACGCCCGATGACGGATCAGGAACTGGAACAGAAACTGCGCACCGCACTGGAGCACGCCGCCCCCGACGATTTTCAGGGGGTGCTGTCCCGTATCTCCCCAAAAGCGCGGACAGAACAGGCCCCCATCCCCTTTGAGGCGGCCGCCCGGAAGAAGAAGCGCCGCTGGGCCCCGCTGGCGGCGGCCGCCAGCCTGGCCCTGGTGGCTGCGGCGGGCGGAGGGGGCTGGTACCTGCAAAACAACACGGTGGCCTCGGTGGTCTCCCTGGACGTGAACCCCAGCGTCACCCTGAATGTGAACTCCAAGGAAAAAGTGCTCTCCGCCGTCCCGGTGAACGAGGACGGGGGGGACATTCTGGCCGGGATGGACCTGACGGGGGTCCAGCTGGACGTGGCCATGAACGCCATCGTGGGGGCCCTGCTCACCCAGGGCTATGTGGACGAGCTGGCCAACTCCATTTTGATCACCGTGGAGGACGACGACGCCGGCCGGGGGGCCCGGCTCCAGCAGGAGCTCACCGACCAGGCGGACGCCATTCTGGCCAACACCTCGGTGAACGGGGCCATTCTGTCCCAGACCATCCAGAACAGCCAGCAGCTCCAGGAACTCTCCGACACCTACGGCATCACCACCGGCAAGGCCGCCCTCATCCAGACCATCGTGGACACCGGGAACAGCCTGCACACCTTCGAGGAGCTGGTGGGGCTGTCCATCAACGACCTGAACCTGCTGTATACCTCCCTGACCACCGCGCCCGCGGAGCCGTCCACCGGGGGTGGCACCTCAGGGAGCGGGACGGCGGAGACCGCCCCGGCCATCCAGTCCTCCGGCCAGGCCAGCGACAGCGCCTACATCGGCGTGGAGGCCGCCAAGAGCGCCGCCTTCGCCCACGCGGGGCTGGACACAAGCCAGGTGACCATGGGCGAAGTGGACTTCGACTATGAGGACGGCCGCATGGTCTATGAGCTGGAGTTCTACGCCAGCGGGGCGGAGTACGAGTACGACATTGACGCCAGCACCGGGGCGGTGGTGAAGTTCTCCCAGGAGGGGGGACGGCCCCAGACCAACTCCAGCGCGGGGAGCGGCGGGGCCTCAGGGAATGTTTCCTCCGGCGCGGGGAGCGGGACGGCCCAGTCCGGGGCCGGCGGCACTGCCACGGACATCGGCAGAGAGGACGCCCTGGCCGCCGCCCTGAACCACGCCGGGATCTCCCAGGATCAGGTCTATGACCTGGAGGTAAAGCGGGAGTATGACGACGGCCGTTTGGAGTACGAGATCGAATTCAAGACCGGTGGCTGGGAGTACGAGTACACCATCAGCGCCGCCGACGGTGCCATTCTGGACTACGAGCGGGACAACTAAAAACCGGCAAAAAGCACCCCTGTCGGGGTGCTTTTTTTGCTATTGCAGGCGGTAGCCCTCCTCCACCAGGGCGCGGATCTTTGCCCAGAACCCGTCGGCGTCCCGGGTGCGGAACCGCAGGAACCCCGGCACCGGGTGGAAGGAGATCACTTGCTCCGAATGGTTGATCCAGGCGGTCAGAATACGGTCTGTATTCGGACCCTGGGGCGATTCACTGGGCATAGCGCTCCCGGAGCTGCTGGATATACTCGTCGATCTCCTGCTGGGAGAAACCGTTTTTGGTCATCATGTCGGTGACCATCTGAACCTCCTCCTCGATCTCCTCCGGGGTGTGGACGTACTCGTAGGAATCCTCGTTGGTCTGATAGAAGTAACCCAAAATTTGCTCATGTTCGGCATCATAAACGGGAAATTTCAATTCGGCAGGCTGATTTTTCCGCCACTCCATATACTTATCTATATCATCCGGTACTCCGTTGATCACATAGGGATAACCAAGATAACCGTTCATAAAGTTGCTCTCTACATAACCGCTTGCTCCCGTGTCTGTTGCAACGGCCGCGATCAGGTCAGGCAAGTGGCCGACGTATTCTCGATAAACACGACTGCCATAAGTTTCCCCCTTGCTGTTTTTGTGGTACTCACCGTTAGGACAGTCCACTAGGAATTGGGCCTCTTTCCTGGTCTGGGCGTAAGAGATCTCCAAGGTCATTTGACCGTCGCTGAAGCGGGTGTTGTACTGTACATCCCCCTCCTTCAGGCCCTTGGTCTGCTGCAAATAGGCGGCCAGGGCTTCCCCTTCCTCCAGATTGGCGATGGGGAACTCATACCACTGGGGCAGTTCTCCCTCAGGGATGTTCCAGCGGGAGGTAAAGTATTCCTCCTGGGCGGAGAACTGGGCCTCCGATTTCTGAACCTCTGGTACTTGGGTTTCCCCGCTCTCCTGTGGCTTCTCGGCTTCGGATACTGTCTCTGTTGCCTCATCAATCTGGATTGGTGCGGGGGCGTTTACCGCCGTCTTCGGGCTGTCCAGCTCCGGCTTCACCCCCGCCGCGGCGATGATAGTGTTGGGCTTTGCGGCGTCCGGGGAGGCCGTGTCCGGCGTCTGGTTCTGGGTTTCCTGGGAAACGGAAGCTTTTCCCGCCATTTCCGGGGCGGGGCTGGTTGCAAAGGCCACAGTGGTGCCGGTCACCAGTACCAGGGCCAGAGCGATGGCGGCCGCCGACTGTTTTTTCAGCTTCATAATAAAGACCACTCTCTCTTTCAAAATCGGGGTGCCAAAGTTACTGCACAGGGGAAGGAGGCCGCTGCGCCGCTCCTCCCACTTCAGCAGGGTGAGGGCGTATTCGGACCGGGCCTCCAGGCCGCACCGGCGCACCACGCTCTCGTCGCAGTACCGCTCCAGGTCCCGGTTGGCCCATACGTACATGCACCACACCAGGGGGTTGAACCAGTGGACGCACAGGGCGGCGGCCAGAAACAGCTTCCACCAGGCGTCCCCGTGCTTGATGTGGGTGCCCTCGTGGAGGAGGATGTAGCCCACCTCCTCCTGGTCACAGTCCACCCCCTTGGGCAGCAGGATCACCGGCCGGATCAGGCCGTAAGTCAGGGGCGAGCGGATGCGGTCGCACCGGCGGATGGGCACGCCCCTCAGAACGGGGTAGCACTGCCGCCATCGGTTGATGGCCGGATGGGTCAGAGGCAGGGCGGTGCGGAAAACGGCCACGCTCCGCCGGTAAGAGACCACGAAGGCCACGGCCAGCAGAACCGCTCCCGCCAGCCACAGGATGGCCGGCCAGGGAATCTCCATGGGAGCGGTCTGGGCCGCCCCGCTCCAAGCAGGCTCCTGAGGTGCGGAGGGCATGTCCCGGCCCGGCAGATCGGACGCGGGAGGGACGGGGAGGGCCTGGACCAGCGCGCCGCTTTCACTGGGAATGGGCTGCGCCGCCTCCGGGGACAGCAGGCGCTCCAGTCCGGCGTACACGTTCCAGGGGAAGGGCAGAGCTACGGGGATGAGCAGACGGGCCAGGGCGATCCCCCACAGAATGCGGAAGGTCCAGCCCGGCAGACGGTAGCGGCCCAGCAGCCGCAGCAGCAGGATGGCTCCAATGAGCACGCCCCCCTGGAGGGTCAGCTCCAACAGGTTCACCCTTGTTCACCTCATTTCAAATCGTCCACCAGTTTCTTCAGCTGGTCGATCTCCTCCCGGGACAGGGCCTTTCCGTGGACCAGGGAGGCAAACAGCAGGCTGGCCGAGCCGTCAAACAGCTTGTCCACCAGGTCCACCGCCTCCTGCTCCCGCACCTGCTCCCGGCTCACCAGGGGGTGGCACTGGAAGTTGGGCTCCCGGCGCTCAATGGCCTCCTTCTCCACGCACTTCTTGATGACGGTGTAGGTGGTGTTCTTGTTCCAGCCCACCGACTGCTCCAGCCTACGGGCGACCTCCCGGGCGGGCAGGTCCTGAGCCGCGTCCCACAGCACCTCCATCACCTTGCGCTCAGAATCGAATAGCTTCAGCTCCATGTGTTGTTCCTCCTTTAGACGACTGCAGTAGTCTGTATATAGAGACTATCACAATAGTCTGCGCTTGTCAAGACTATTCCGGTAGTCTAGGAAAAAATTTTTTTGGGGCGCCGCCTGCTCTTTTTTAGCCTTCCCCCTCGGGGGAAAGGTACCCCCGAAGGGGGCGGATGAGGGGTCAGAGTTCGGATGTCTTGTAGGGCGCGACGACTCGGCACGCCGCCTTTCCGGTATCGTTTGTGCGGGGATATTTCGCCGCTCCGGCGGCGAGTTACTTTGCCCATGGCGGCAAAGTAACCAAAACGCCCCCGGGGACGCGGCCGATGGACTACGGCTACACTTCGCTCCGCCTAGGTCCATAGGACCGCTTTCCCCGGACCCCATTACGAGGGTTATCCCTTAGGCCAGGCAAAAAATTTCCGGCGCGTAAAACCAGGAGTGCTTGGGTGCGGGTTCTTCCGGCCCCACTGGGGGCCTGGGTTTGCAAAATTTGCTTCTGGTGCGGTTCCAGTTTCGCGCCTGAGTTTGCCGAACCAACGCTCCGGTTCCGTTTTCCGCTGTAGGGGCGGCCCTTGCGGCCGCCCGAACGCCTGAGCAGGCTTGAAAAGGCGGGCCGCGAAGCGCCCAAAAAAGAAAGCCGCCGCCCCGCAGGGCGATTCCCTGCAGGGCGGCAAGCCCACATCAATCCTCAAAGAAAAACAGCTCCTCCACGGTGCATCCAAACACCTTGGCGATGTCCATGGCCAGCTTCAGGGAGGGGTTATACTTCCCGTTCTCCAGGTTTCCGATGGTCTCCCGCCGGACCCCCACCTTTTGGGCCAGCTCCTCCTGGCTCAGTTTATCCCGCGCCCGGTACTCCCGGATCTTTGTGGTCAGGTTCATGCGACCTCTTTCATCTCCTTCCACTCCAGCCAGCTGTGGTGCAGGCAGAAGAACACCAGAGCAACGGCGAAGCTGGCGGCCAGAGCGGGCCCCACCGGGTTGCTCTGTGGGTCCAGGACAAAGAACACCAGCATGAAGGGGGCCAGGGTGACGCACTGAATCAGGTAGGCGGCGGTGGCCGAGCGGCGCAGAGTGTGCAGGAACAGCTCGTCGGGATTCACCCAAAAATACCGGAAAAAGGCCAGGAAACCCAGAAAACCGATGAAGTCGATCTTTCCGGTGGGGAAGTACAGCAGGGCCGCCAGGGCGGGGAGGGACAATAGTCCCAGGTAGTTAAAGGGGTGTTTCATGGCAAAAACTCCTTTCCAAGCGTCTGTGCCGTCCCGCCTCCGGAGCGGGGCGGCAAAATTGGATGTGAGAAATTTCTAACATCTTATGAGTGAAATATATCACATCATCAGAGAGCTGTCAAGGAATTTGTGCGAAAAATATCACACATTTTTGAGTCTCAAAAACAGTGCGGGCGGTCCGCGTATGGCCGCCGGTCTCGGGGAGTATTCTCTGCCCGCCTCCCTTTTGTCCATGCGCGGGGCGGCGCGTCCAGGAGGCCGCGCCCTACAGGTGTCACGGCCCAAAGACGGGCGGCCACATGGGGCCGCCCCTACAAAAATACAAAAGCTTGTCCGGTGAATGCCGTAGGGGCCGGTCCCAGACCGGCCCGTGTTCCGGGCGACCGCAAGGGTCGCCCCTACGAGTGCATTTGAGCAATGGGCGGGCGGCTGATAGCCGCCCCTACGGTGGATTTGCGAAACAACTCCGAGCGGTGCGCCGAGGTCGTCGCGCCCTACAGCCCAGCACCAGCCGCCACCTGATCGGCAAAGCCAGGCGCGCCAACGGAACCGCAGTAGCAACAATTTTTGCAAACCCAGGGCCCAGTGGCCCGGCGGGAATTTAGAACGCCACTCAGATTTTGCGCGCCGGAAGGATTCTGCCTGGCTCAAGGAGTAACTCCCGCAACGTGGGACCGGGGGCCGACTCCCCCTGTCAGGGGGAGATGTCGTGAAGCGACAGAGGGGGTAGGG
>JABLTR010075469.1_pt1 | contig 25309 bp, 17 predicted proteins | sample 7160071 | NCBI WGS metagenome assembly JABLTR01 (sample SAMN14651230, study PRJNA627086) | human gut metagenome | isolation source: feces | host: Homo sapiens | reverse complement strand
TGCGGGGGGAGGCTTTGGCCGCTGCGGCGGGGTTAAGGGTGCGGGGGGAGGCTTTGGCCGCTGCGGCGGGGAAAATAAAAACCCGGCTGGGGCGAGAGCCTCAGCCGGGGGAAATGGTTTGGACGGGGAGGGCGGCGAACCGCCCTCACAGGTCTTATTTCATTTTTGAGGGGTGATTACGCAATGGTGATAACACCGACGTAACCATCGACAGTCTTGGTAAGCGTAACAGTCGTCGAGCCAAGCGTCAGCGTGGGGGTACCAGCGAAGCTATAGCCAGAAGCAATCGTCAGGCCCTTAATACGGACACCAAGGTCGCCCTTCGCACCGACATAGCTGACAGCGTCGCCAGTGGCGAGGTTGTAGAACTCAGCAGTGTAGGAAGCAACAGCGGTAAGATCGGTCTTGGAGTCAACCGTAGCAGTAACCTTGAAGTCAGCCGGAGCGGAGACGCCGTACTGCGGAGCAGAAGCCGTGAACGCGATAGCGCTGATCGACTTAGCCGGAGTCGGGTTGATACCAGTGTCATAATCCGAGACATAGATCTTGGAGACGAATCTGGTGCTGGTGTTGTAGATGACGTAGATCTGCTTGTCGACCATGGTGGCCTCGAGCTTACCAACAACCTCAGTAGCGGCGCTGGTGTTGAAGCTCATCGTACCCAGCGTGAGGATGCTGTTCGCATAGGTCGCATAGGTGTTCGGAGCAACAGAGGTGTAGTAAACAGCACCGGTGTTCACATCGACAGTGTCGTACTGCTTTTCACTCCAAGTAACCTCCTCAGCAAAGACAGCGTAGCCGTCCTTGAAGGTCACATAGTACAGAACACCATTGTTGGTGGCGTGAGTCAGCGTGTCCTTGACCTGCACGCCAGTCATCGTCGTGCCGCCCTTGGTGTAGGAGCTGGTGGACTTGATGGTCAGAGTAGCCTTGGAGCCATCCTCAGCAGGAACAACGAGGTCGAGCTTGTAGTACTGAACGCCGTTCGCGTCGGTGTAGAGCTCTTCGTAGTAAGCGTTGTTCGCAATGTAGACGAAGCCATTCGTGATAGCCTGATCCGCAGCGCCGATGATGTAGACGTACTTGGCATAGCCGTTGGAAGCAACGTAATCAACGATCGCGCCAGTGGAGAAGGTCGGGACTTCGTTGACGCCCTTATAAGCCTTGTAGCTGTAGACGCCCTTGCTGTCCTTCGTGCCGACGAGGAACAGGGTCTCGGAGTCAACCTTGACACCGTTGGTCAGGATGCCATAGCGAGCATCAAGCTTGGTGCCGTTGGCAACGGGGAACTCGGTGGTGACCTTGGTCATGGCAACAGTGCTGTCAGCCAGAGTCTCAATCCGCATCAGGTGGCCGTCAATGATGTCTTCGCGATCGGCAGAGCCGGCAACATTCTTGATGTCGTCCGCCAGTGCGTTGACCTTCGGGTCAATGGACACATAGAAGTAGTTGTCATTGAACCGCATGACGGTGTTCGTGGTGGTGTAGGTGTTGTCCAGAAGCGGAGTACGGCCCTTGTCAGCCGCAGTCTTCGCCAGGTTGATGCTGGAGACAGTGACAGTGTTGTCGGTGCCGTCAATGTACTTAACATCAGCGGTGACCTTCGCGGTGGTAACGTCGTACTTCATGCTGGTGATGACACCATAGGAGAAGACGGTAGCAACCTTAACGTCGCCGATCAGGTTGCCATACTGGTCCTTGAACCAAGTGTAGGAACCAATGTTCTTCTGAGCTTCGTCGTAGTTGAACGCAACAGCATCGTCATAAGCAGTGCCGCCGACAGTGTGCTTGTTGGCGTTGTGCCAGATGATGGTCTGAGCGCCTTCGAAGGACTCAGCCTTGCCGACGATCTCGCCGTAGACGGTGTTCGGAGCCACAGCAACAGTGCCAGTGACGTTGTAAGTGCCCCCAGTGGTGAAAGCGTTGACCAGAACGAAGTCGCCCTTGGCATAGCCGAAGCTGGTGCTGCCGTTGTCGAGGGAGAGCTGCGTGTAGATCGTGCCATCAGCAGTAGCTCTGTCATAGACATTGAGCGTGATCTTGGCAGTGGTCTTCAGATGGCCAGCTGCGTCGAACGCGGGCTCAACAACAGTGTTGACCTGTGCGAGGAAGGTGTCGACCATGACGATGCGGTCCTCATAGACCTCAGTCAGACGGCCCTGCGCACCAATCTTGGTGAAGGTGTCGGTCGGCTGAACTTCGTAGGTGCTTTCAGTACCGTTGACGAACAGCTTGTAGACCTTCTTGGCCTTCAGGCCAGCAGCGGTCGCAACGTCGCACTCGGTGACAGCGGTGGTGTAGGACTTGACGAGCTTGTCGGAATCGACATACTCACCGATGGTGGCAGTGCCCTTGTTCCAAGTGTGGGTCGGACGGCCCCACTTGTCCTGAGACGCAACCAGAGTCAGGTTGAAGTCCTTAGCGAGGAGCTCGTGGTTGTAGTTGTTCTGCGCGCCGTTCGGGGAAACATAGACAGCAGCAGCAGCCGTGGTGGTGTTGCCGACAGTCCAGTAGCCGAGCTTGGCGTTCCAGACGAGGTTGGTGATGGTCTGGCCATAGACGACCTTCTCAGCCTTGAGGGCGTTGAGCATGATCTGGGCAGCCTGGTCACGGGTCAGGGCAGCGTTGGCGTCGAAGTTGTCGAGACCCTTCAGCAGGCCCTTAAGCTTGGCAAGCTCGAGGGTGTTGACAGCCCAAGAGGAGCCGACGAGACCTTCCTTGTTCTGGTCGTAGCCGAGGACGACGAGGACCATCTTCAGGAACTCGGTGCCCTTGACGTTCGCCTTGGGAACGAAGGAGGTGGCATTCTTACCAGCGATGATGCCTGCACGATAGCCGTAGGCAACATAGCTCTCGCCCCAGCGGCCCTTCATGTCAGCGAAGGGGTTCGCGGAGGTGTAGAGGCTGGAGATGTCGGTGGACTTGTTGGCAAAGATCGCAATGATCTTGGCCGCCTCTTCACGGGTGATGTTCTTGGCAGGCTTGAAGCTCTTGTCAGCCGGATAGCCTTCCAGAACCTTGATGTAGGAAAGAACGTCGACAGCTTCAACGTTCTTTACGTCCTTCGCATCAGCGAAGTCCGCGGTCTTTGCGCTGGCGACGGTCGCGAAGCTGAGAAGGGTCGCGATGGCGAGAACCAGAGCAAGAACCTTTTTGAAGTTCTTCATAATGAATTCCTCCTGTTTTATTTTACTGGGCGCAAGCGCCCCGTAATGATGGACTCATCATAATCCATGAAAGGGAAAACGTCAAGAGGGTGCGAGGGTTTGTAATTTAGATGTAATATTCGATGTAAAATAGCAGGCGGGCGACCAATGGTCGCCTGAAGGCTCCCTTGTGTAAAGGGAGCTGTCAGCAAAGCTGACTGAGGGATCGTTGCTTCCCTCTGGCCTTAATCCCCTCAGTCTGCGCAGAGCGCAGACAGCTCCCCTTGATGCAATCAAGGGGAGCCTTTGTCCGCTGCGGTGGGGTTTGTTTTAATCAAACGTGACGGCGAGGGCCTTGCAGACGGCGGCACAGCGCGGGCAGAGGTCATGCTCGTCGGCCTCGGTCGAGTGCATCCAGCAGCGCGGGCACTTCGTGCCCTTCGCTTCGGTGACGGCGACGGTGAGGCCCGGGAAGTTCGTGCCATTGCCGACGACCGCGCCTTCTTCCGGCTTTTCATCGGTAACGGAGACGTTCGAGACGATGAAGAGCTCGGCGAGGTTCATGCCGGAGACGGCCTTGACGGCCTCGGCGGCGGCTGCGTCGACGGCGGTCAGGGCGACGTGCGCCTCGAGCGATTTGCCGATGCGCTTGTCGGCGCGGGCGGTCTCGAGGACGCCGTTGACGTCGCTGCGGAGGCGGAACGCGAAGTCCCACGCGGCCATGCGGTCGGCGGAGAGGGCGTAGTCCGTGTACGGCCTGGACATCTCGTTGAGGACGACGTTGCGCGCGTCGTCGCAGGCGCGGTGCGGCATCTGGAGCCAGATCTCGTTGCAGGTGAAGGCGAGGATCGGCGCGAAGAGCTTCGTCATCGCGTCGAGGATCATCCAGAGCGCGCTCTGTGCGCTGCGGCGGGAGGCGGAATCCGCGCCGTCGCAGTAGAGGTGATCCTTGATGATGTCGAGATAGAGGCTGGAGAGCGTAACGACGCAGAAGTCGTTGACGGCGTGGGAGACGGTGAAGAACTCGTAGTTCTGATACGCCGTTTCGCAGCGGGCCATCAGGTCGTTCAGCTTCGTGACGGCCCAGCGGTCGAGCTCCGCCATGTCGGCGGGCGCGGTCAGGTGGTTCGGGTCGAAGTCGACGAGGTTGTCGAGGCAGAATTTCGCGGTGTTGCGGAACTTGAGATAGTTCTGGCTCAGCTGCTGGAAGATGGCGTCGGAGCAGCGGACGTCGACATGATAGTCGGCAGAGCCGGCCCAGAGGCGGCAGATGTCCGCGCCGTATTTCTTGAACACGTCGGCGGGGTCGACGCCGTTGCCGAGGGATTTGTGCATGGCCTTGCCCTCGCCGTCGACGGTCCAGCCGTGCGTGACGCACTCTTTAAACGGAGCGCCCTTGCCCAGCGCGCCGACGGCGGTCAGCAGCGAGGACTGGAACCAGCCGCGATACTGATCGAGGCCCTCGAGATAGACGGTCGCGGGCCAGAAGCCCTGATCCTTCTGCATGGAGGCGAAGTGCGTGGAGCCGGAGTCGAACCAGCCGTCGAGCGTGTCGGTCTCCTTGTCGAAGTGCTTGCCGCCGCAGTGCGGGCAGACGAAGTTTTCGGGGACGAGTTCGTCAGCCTCGCGCTCGAACCAGACGTTCGAGCCGAATTCGCCGAAGAGCTTCGAGATGTTGGCGATGGTCTCGTCGGTGCAGACGGGCTTGCCGCAGTCCTTGCAGTAGAAGACCGGGATCGGCAGGCCCCAGCGGCGCTGACGCGAGATGCACCAGTCGGCGCGCTCGCGGATCATGGCCTTCATGCGGTCGATGCCCCAGCCGGGGATCCAGCGGACGTCGTCGCACGCCGCGCACGCCTCGTCCTTAAACGAGTCAACCGAGCAGAACCACTGCGGAGTCGCGCGGAAGATGATCGGCTTCTTGCAGCGCCAGCAGTGCGGATAGCTGTGGACGATCTCTTCGGAGGCGAAGAGGCGGCCGGATTCCTGCATGTCCTTCAGGATGACGGGGTTGGACTCTTCGACGAGCATGCCCTCATATTTTCCGGCATAGTCGGTGTGGCGGCCCTGATCGTTGACGGGGACGACCATGTCCATGCCGTAGCGGCGGCAGGTCTGATAGTCGTCGGCGCCGAAGCCGGGCGCGGTGTGGACGCAGCCCGTACCAGAATCCATCGTGACGTAGTCGGCCAGAACAAGGCGGCTGGTCTTCGGCAGGAAGGGATGATCGGCCAGCATATTTTCATAGAAGCTGCCCGGATGGGTCTCGACGATGCTGTAATGCTCGACATTGCCCACGCGCATGACCTTCTCGGCCAGGGCCTCGGCAACGATATACATCTCACCGTTGTCCTCGTTCTTTACGACAGCGTAGCTCTCGCTTGGGTGCAGGGCGATGGCGAGGTTGCCGGGGAGCGTCCAGATCGTGGTCGTCCAGATCACGAAGTTCAGCTTGGACTTGTCGAGGTGGCTCAGCTTGCCGAGGTCGTCGTGCATGGCGAACTTGACATAGACGGTGGTGCAGGGGTCGTCCTGATATTCGATCTCGGCCTCGGCCAGGGCGGTCTCGTCGTGGTAGCACCAGTAGACGGGCTTCAGGCCCTTATAGATGTAGCCCTTCTTGTACATCGCACCGAAGACCTTGACCTCCTCGGCCTCGAAGCCGGGGTTCATGGTCTTGTACGGATGCTCCCAATCGCCAAGGACGCCGAGGCGCTTGAAGCCCTCCATCTGCACATCGATATAATGCTGGGCAAAATCGTGGCAGGCGGAGCGGAAGGCCGCGACGGACATCTGCTTGCGGTTCAGCTTGTTCTGCTTGATGATGGCGGACTCGATCGGCATACCGTGGTTGTCCCAGCCGGGGATGTAGGGCGTATAATAGCCGCGCATCGCCGCGGAGCGGATCATGAAGTCCTTGATGCACTTGTTCAGTGCGTGGCCCATGTGCAGCGCGCCGTTCGAGAACGGAGGGCCGTCGTGCAGGGCGAAGCGGGGCTTGCCGTCGTTTTTCTTGAGCAGCTCGTGGTAGAGGTCCATGTCGTACCACTGCTGGAGCATATCTGGCTCGCGCATCGGCAGGCCGCCGCGCATCGGGAAGCCGGATTTGCTCATGTTGAGCGTCTTTTTGTATTCCATGTCAAATTCTCCTTTGAACACATTATATAATGTAAAAAATCGCCCCGAGAATGATCTCAGGGCGATAAGCCTACCGCGGTACCACCTGAATTCCCGCCTTGCGGCGGACACTCTGCCTCTGTAACGGGAGGACCCGGCCCGGCTTAGTGACCTTGCGGCGTTCGGCGGGCTGCTCCAAGGGGATATTCAGACCCTTCTGCGGCTGCCTCGCACCGGCCGGCAGCTCTCTGACGCAGGGAATGGGATCTTACTTGTCCTTTTCAACGCAGCGATCTTCAATTCATACAAGGGTAGTTTACCCACTCGTTCACAGTTTGTCAAGGGTCATTCCGGCTTTTTTCCGCCCAAAATGCCCCATTGCGGCAGCGGAAGGCGCTGCATCGCGCCGAAGACTTTCGTTTTCAGGTCGGGATACCGGGCTTGCAGCGCAGCGATCAGCTCCTTCACCTCCTGCCGCTTGGTGTGCTTGTCGGCGGGACAGGTATTGTGGACGATGGGGAGGTGTTCACGCTCCGCGAAGTGCACCACCGCTTTTTCTCCAAGGTAGAGCATCGGGCGGATCTGCGTGAGGCCGCTGCGGCTGAGATAGGTCACGGGCTCGAAGCAGGAGATGCGGCCCTCGTAGAGCAGGCTCATGAGGAATGTCTCGACGGCGTCGTCATAGTGATGGCCCAGGGCAATTTTATTGTAGCCCTGCTCGCGCAGCAGGTCGTGCAGCGCGCCGCGGCGCATTTTCGCGCACATCGAGCAGGGGTTCTTCTCCTTGCGATAGTCGAAGATGATCGGGCCGATCTCCGTTTTCTTCACCGTGTAGGGCACACCGAGCTTCGCGCAGAGCTCCGCCACCGGCGAAAAATCCATTCCGCCGAGGCCCATGTCGATGGACATCGCGGCGAGGTCGAATTTTACGGGATAGTATTCCCGCAGGGCCGCGAGCAGAACAAGGAGCGTCAGGGAATCCTTGCCGCCCGAGACGCCGACGGCTACGCGGTCACCCGGTTGGATCATATCATAGTCTTCGATGCACTTTCGCATCAGGCCCATCATTTTCTGCATCGATTTGCCTCCTGAAAAATATAAAATCCATTTCGAGTATTCAAGCGGATTTCAAAGGATTTTTGAGATTTTCGAAGTTCTATCCGGATTTCATGAAAACAGTGCAAAAAGTTGTTGACAGAACTTTTCGGGTGTGGTATAAAAGAGAAGCGCGTTTGCGAGGTCTATTGTACCCGCACGCGAGGATCTTGTCAAATATTTGCTTGGGAAGTTCGCTTTCCATCATTTTATGGAGGAAACAATCATGACCACTATGCTGAAGAAAGAGGCCGTCCAGAGAAAATGGTACGTTCTCGACGCAGCCGGCAAGCCCATGGGCCGCGTCGCTGCGACCGCTGCGAAGCTCCTTCGCGGCAAGCACAAGGTTGACTTCACCCCGAACGTGGACTGCGGCGATTTTGTCATCATCGTCAACGCCGACAAGGCCGTCCTCACCGGCAAGAAGCTCGACCAGAAGCACTACTATCATCACACCGGCTGGATCGGCAACCTGAAGGACGTCAAGTATCGCACGCTCATGGAGCAGCGCCCCGAGTTCGCGATGGAGCTGGCCGTCAAGGGCATGCTCCCGAAGAACACCCTCGGCCGCGCCGCGCTGACCCGCTGCAAGATCTACAAGGGCGCCGAGCACAAGAACGCCGCGCAGAAGCCCGAAGCCTGGACGCTGGACTAATCAGGAGGTAAGAGACTATGTACGAGAGCAAGAGACAGTATCAGTACGGCACCGGCCGTCGCAAATCCTCCATCGCCCGCGTTCGCCTGTATCAGGGCGGCACCGGCTCCATCACCATCAACGGTCGTGACATCGACGATTACTTCGGTCTCGACACCCTGAAGATGGTCGTCCGTCAGCCGCTGGCCACCACCGACATGCTCGGCAAGGTCGACCTCGTCTGCACCGTCGAAGGCGGCGGCGTCACCGGCCAGGCCGGCGCCATCCGTCACGGCGTTGCCCGCGCGCTCCTGAGCGTCAACCCCGAATTCCGTGCCGCACTGAAAGCCGCCGGCTTCCTGACCCGCGACCCGAGAATGAAGGAAAGAAAGAAGTACGGCTTGAAGGCAGCTCGCCGCGCGCCGCAGTTCAGCAAGCGCTGATCATTCTTTCAAATCTCAACCTGCATACAAAATCCCGGACAACGTCAGTTGTTCGGGATTTTTCTATCAGCGCTTGCCTTCCTGCGGCGTCCTCGGCGGCAGGGCTTTTTTGAACCCGTTCTTTTCTTTCTCCGCAGAGAAAGAAAAGAACGGGTTCAATCTGCCAAGAAAAGAAAGAGGGCAAAGTGCGTACCGTTGCCCTGAATTTGACTCAGAAAATTTCAGTCATCAGCTGTCCGTTGCGTCAGCCCCTACCACCCGAAAGGTCTCTGCGCTCTGCGCATCGCCTTTCGGCGGAGTCGCGCAGTAAGGCCAAGGCAGCGGGCGACCAATGGTCGCCCCTACGTTCAGGGGCGAAGCGCGATCGAATTCGTAGGGGCGGGCATTGCCCGCCCGACAATCCCTCCGTCGGCTTCGCCGACACCTCCCTTTACACAAGGGAGGCTTTACCCGCCGCGGCGGGGTCAAGGCGCAATGCGGGAAGACGTCCTTATTTACCATTGCATCGCTGTGACGAACAGTGGGAAGAGCTCCGCACAGAGGCTGTCCAGCGCCGACGGCGGAAGCGGATTTTCGCCGAGGCCGCACTCAAGCGTGAACGCCGGACGGTGGAACCGCTGCAGGAACCAGTCCTTGAAGCCTGCGTTGGCGGATTCCGCCGGGACGTCTTCGATCTCATAGCCGGACGCCGCCGCGAGCGCCTGCGCGAGGGGTTCACTGCCCTCCGGGGCCGTCTCCTTCGGGCCGGGATAAATCACGCGCCCCTGCGTATGCAGCGCCAGCATGAGATCCGGGCGGATGCAGGCTGTGTAGGCGGCGAGAGCGGCTGTTTCCGGTTGATCCAGCGGGTGATGGCCGGGATAGTCGCGGGGTGCCGGGCGGGCAATGCCCTTTGCGGCCTTGATCCGGCGAGCGGTCTCCCAGCGGGCGGGATAGTTGAGATTCAGATCGACGCCTGAAAGATTTGCCTTCCATCCGGACGGGAACGGCACGTCCGGAAGCTGCGCCGCGATCTGTGCGGCGGCGCGATATTCTGCGCTGCCCGGCGCGATGGCCCCCGCGACAAGATCCGCGCCGTCCGGGTCGACCAGCGGGACGAGATAGACCATCGCCCCATGATAGAGCGAAAGCGCATCCGCGCCGCAGACCGCTCCCCCATCGCGCAGCGCTTCGCAGTATGTAAACAGGAAGCGCCACAGCACCTCGGATGTGATCGTCTCGTTGGCGTGGTGCCCTGCGGTGAGGAGCAGCTTGCGGTCGCCGCTGCCGATCTGGAGCGCGTGGATGGGGCGGCCATAGGCCGTCCGCGTCAGCTCGTGGATGTAGACGAACGGAAATTCGCGCCGCAGCCGCCGGAGGTGTTCCGCCTGCCGCTGCGACGTAAAAGAGCCCGGTATTTCCAAACAACAGTCCATAAAAAATCCCTCCGGCATCTATTGTATGCCGGAGGGATCGTCGATTTTACGCGAAACCGGTTGCCACCTGAAAAATCAGCTGCCACACTGCATCCGCCTGCGCGCCGATGATTTTTCCGTCAAGACAAGGTGCAGATCCGGCTTCGCGCGGCGAGAGATTTTTCGTTCTGGCAAGGCGTGCGCTCGTTCTTGTGTGCCGATGATTTTCCACCAAGACAAGATGCCGATCCAGCTTCGCGCGGCGAGAGATTTTTTCCTGAATCAAGGCGTCCGCCCGTTCTTGTGCGCCGATGATTTTTCCGTCAAGGCCAGGCGCAAGGGCGCAGGCGTATCGTGTATACGTCAAGCCCGCAGCAACGCCGCATTGGCGGAAAAGCTGTTTCGTCAGCGCCGCGGAGTTTTCGGCTGAGTCAAGGCGCCCGCGACGACGGCGTACCGCGTGTACGTCTAGGAGCGGCAACGCAGAATCAGCCGAAAAGAACCGGCGCATTGAGTTCTTACAATTTCTCGAAAATGGCCTTCATGCCGCGATACGTCATATAGCAGTCCAGCTTCGCGACCGTTTCGAAGGGGGCATGCATCGAGAGGACCGGGACGCCCGCATCGAGCGTGTCGATGTTGCGCTTGGCCATGTATTTGGCAACGGTGCCGCCGCCGCCCGCGTCGGTCTTACCGAGCTCGGCCATCTGCCAGATGACGCCCTCGTCGTTGAAGAGCTTGCGGATCTTGCCGACGACCTCGGCAGAGGCGTCGGACGCGCCGCCCTTGCCGCCGGAGCCGGTGTATTTGCAGAGACCAATGCCGTAGTTGGCGTAGGCGGAGTTGCGGCGCTCATAGACCTCGGAGAAGTTCGGGTCGTAGGCCGCAGTGACGTCGGCGGAGAGGCAGAAGGAATGCGCCAGGCACTCACGCAGGCCGACGCCCTGCGCGTGGCAGAGGGAGGCCATGACGTATTCGAAATAGTCGCCCTGCATACCGGAGACGCCTTCAGAGCCGATCTCTTCCTTGTCGGCGAAGATGCAGACGGCGGTCTTTTCGGGCTTGTCGAGCGCGAGAAGCGCGGCCAGCTCGGCGAAGGCGCAGACGCGGTCGTCATGGCCGTAGGCGCCGATGAGGCTGCGATCAAAGCCGATGTCGCGGGCGTTCGCGGCAGGAACGGCTTCGAGCTCGGCGGAGATGAAGTCCTCCTCGGTGATGCCGTATTTCTCGTTCAGCAGACGCAGGACTTCGACCTTGACGCGGTCGGAGCCGTCGTCATCGCGGAGCGGGCGGGAGCCAACGAGGATATTGAGCGTTTCGGACGGGATGGCCTCATTGAGGGGCTTTTTGCCCTGTTCGCGGCCAAGGTGCGGGAGCAGATCGTTGATGACAAGTTGGGGATCCTTCGGGTCGTCGCCGATCTTGACGTAGATCTCGCTGCCGTCGCGGCGGACGACAAGGCCGTGCAGCTCGAGCGGGACGGTGACCCACTGGTATTTGCGGATGCCGCCGTAGTGGTGCGTCTTGAGGTAGGCCAGCTCGGCATCCTCATAGAGGGGGTTGGGCTTGAGGTCGAGCCGCGGAGCGTCGGTATGGGCCGCGCCGATGTTCGCGCCCTCGGAGAGCGGCTTCTGGCCGATGATCATGAGCATGATGGCCTTGCCGCGGTTGTTGTAGTAGAGCTTGTCACCGGGGGCGACGGCCATGCCCGGCGTGTAGGGCTTGAAGCCCTTCGCCTCGGCGAGGCGGATGGCGGAGACGACGCATTCGCGCTCGGTCTTCGAGACATCGAGGAAGGCCTTGTACTGCTCGCAGTAGTCGTTCATTTCCGCCTCTTCGACAGCGCTGATGCGGTCGAGGCCGTTCTGGGGCTTGTATAACAGCGCGTTACGCTCTTCTTTGGTCATAATGTCCTCCTTATTTTATGGCTTGGAGCCATTGTTCACAGGTTTGTTGGAATGCTTCCGGCGTGCCGCTGTTTTCCAGCACAGCACCGCAGGAAGCGCGGTAGAATTCGTCCGGCTTTTGGGCCTCAATGCGGCGGCGGGCATAGTCTTCTGGGATGCCGTCGCGGGCCATGATGCGCGCGAGGCGCAGCGCCTTCGGCGCAAGGACGGCGACCGTCGTATCGCAGAGGGCGGCGAGGCCGGATTCGATCAGGTTGATCGCGTCGATGGCGAAATAGGGGCGGCTTTGCCCGGCCTGTTCGACCAGAAGCGCCCGCATTTTCTCACCCATGTGGTGATAGACGATGGCGTTGAGGCGGGAGAGCGCGGCGGGATCGGAAAAGACCCGGTTGCCGAGCTTCGGCCGGTCGAGGCTGCCGTCCGGCAGGAAGATGTCGCCGAACGCTTCCACGAGCGCGGCGCGCATCGGCGCATTCTCGCGGAGCATTTCATAATAGAGCGCGTCGCAGTCGACGGTGAAGCCGCCGTGCACCTCGATGACGCGCAGCAGCGTCGTTTTCCCACAGCCGGTTGGGCCGGTGATGCCGATGATGTGCATGGCTATACCTCGATGACGTGGAACCCGGCGGCCTTTTTCAGCCGGTTGCCCACGGCAAGTCCCAGTCCTGTCGCGTCCGGGCACTGCGCCCAGATCGCCGTGACGGGTTCGTGGTCAAATTCGCGCAGCGCATCGAACACACGGCGTGCCTGCTCCGATTTGTCCCCGGCGGGGCCGAGGTCGTGGACGGCGCAGTCCGCGAACTGGGCGCAGAACTCTGAGAAGCAGATCACGCCGTCGCCGGGATGGACATGGGCGCGGAGATAGGCGGCGCTCGCCGCCGGGGCGCCGGTCACGACCGTGACGGGGGCCTTCGGCGCGTAGTGCCGGTATTTCATGCCGGGAGCCTTGGGCCGTTCGCCGTCGGCCAGCTTCGAAACGACGGCTTTGTCGACCGCGACCTCGCCAAGCACTTCCTCCAGCGCCTCGAGCGGCAGTCCGCCTGGACGGAGCAGGCGCGGCGGCGTGACCGTGAGGTCGATGATCGTGGACTCGACGCCGACCGCACAGGGTCCTCCGTCGAATACGCCGTCGATCTTGCCGTCCATGTCCTCGCGCATGTCGGCGAGGCAGGTCGGGCTGGGGCGGCCGGAGGTGTTGCCGGACGGGGCCGCGATGGGCACGTCGGCTGCGCGGATGATGGCGAGCGTGATGGGATGGTTCGGGCAGCGGACGCCGACGGTGTCGAGGCCGCCGGTCGTGCGGAGCGGGACGATGGGCTTGCGCGGCAGGATCATCGTCAGAGGGCCGGGCCAGAAGCGTTCGGCGAGGCGATGGGCGCTCTCGGGAACGTCTTTGCAGTAACGCTCCAGCCACGAGGCGTCCGGCACGTGGATAATCAGTGGGTTGTCCTGTGGGCGGCCCTTGGCCTCGAAGATGTGCAGCACGGCTTCCTCGTCGAGGGCGTTGGCCCCGAGGCCGTAGACCGTCTCGGTCGGGATGCCGAGCAGGCCGCCGCGGCGGATGATGTCCGCTGCCGCGGCGATGTTTTCCGTTGTCGGTTCGGTGAAATAGATCGTGTTCACATGGAATTCCTTCCTAGTTGATAATAGATGCACTTTATGTAGGGGCGGACGACTCTGTCCGCCCGATATGCGCCCCCATTCTTTTCTTTCTCTTTTTGAGAAAGAAAAGAACCGCTGCGCCCGGGGAAGAAAAGAAAGAGAATTTTCGAAACCGGAAGTGCAAACCGTGCCGCCATCATGTGACAACTCATGGAATCGGCCTGATTTGCCCGCACTTACTCACCCTTCCGTGCGCAACTACGCGCCGCACGCTATCTTGATGATGGCGGGCAGGCGGCATTTTACGGATACGGTTTGAAAGGGCCGATGAGGGCATCGGCCCCTACAAGGTGCGGTGGGGGTTGGACGTCGCTTATTCGTCCTGACTATTTTGCAGCTTCTCGGCCTGGTCGGCGGTGACGAGAGCGTCGATCAGCTCATCGAGGTCGCCGTCCATGATCGAGTCGATCTTATAGAGCGTGAGGCCGATGCGGTGATCGGTGACGCGGCCCTGCGGAAAATTATAGGTACGGATGCGCTCGTTGCGCATGCCGGTGCCGACCTGGCTGCGGCGTTCGCTGGTGACGGCGGAGCTGATCTTCTCCTGCTCGATCTCATAGAGCTTGGAGGCCAGCATCTGCATACATTTTTCGCGGTTCTGCACCTGCGAGCGTTCCTCCTGACAGGCCACGACGATGCCGGACGGCTTGTGGATGAGGCGCACGGCGGAGGACGTCTTGTTGATGTGCTGTCCGCCCGCGCCGGATGAGCGGTAGACCTGCATCTCGATGTCCTCTGGCCGGATGTCGACCTCGGCCTCCTCCATCTCGGGCAGGACAGCGACCGTCGCCGTCGAGGTATGGACGCGGCCGCCGGATTCGGTCTCGGGGACGCGCTGCACGCGGTGGACGCCGGACTCGAATTTCAGGCGGGAATAGGCGCCCTCGCCCGAAATTTCAAAATCGGCCTCCTTGACGCCGCCGAGCTCCGTCTCGTTGTAGTTCAGCAGGCTGACCTGCCAGCCGCGCCGCTGCGCGTACATCGTGTACATGCGGTAGAGGCTGTGGGCGAACAGGGCCGATTCCTCGCCGCCGACGCCGCCGCGGATCTCCATGATGACGCTCTTGTCGTCGTTCGGATCGCGCGGGAGCAGCAGGATCTTGAGCTCGTGTTCGAGCCGCTCGCAGTCCTGCTTTGCCGCGGAAAATTCCTCCTGGCAGAGGGCCTTGAGTTCCGGATCGCCGGAGTCCATCAGCTCGCGCGCGTCGGTCATCGCCTGTTCGGCGGCCTTGTATGCGCGATAGGCCTTGATGATCGGCTCGAGCTGCTTCTGTTCTTTCAGCAGCTTGGTCGCGGCCTTGGGATCGGCGTAAAAATCGGGCTGCGCGGCCCGTTCTTCCATTTCCATGTAGCGTTCTTCGACAAGACGCAGTTTTTCCAGCATAGAGATTCCTCACAGTTCAATATCATATCTATCATATCGCATTTTTCGGGATACGTCAAATATTGTGCAGGATTTTGCCCATACTATTGCCGAAGGAAGTGATGAGATGCGGCGGATCTGGGCGATGGTACTGGCGCTGGCGCTGCTGGCCGCGCCGGTGCAGGCGGCGGAGGAAGAAAAATGGGCGGCGCTGACGTTTGACGACGGGCCGAGCGGCGCACTGACCGAGCGTCTGCTGGATGGATTGGCGGCGCGGGGCGTCAAGGCGACATTTTTTGTGTGCGGTTACCGCGTGGCGGAGTATCCCGCGGCGCTGCAGCGGATCGCCGCGGAGGGCCACGAGATCGGGCTGCACAGTGAAAAGCACGATTATATGCAGAAAATGGGATATGAAGCGGTGCTGGACGATCTGACGCGGTGCCGCGCTGAGGTCGCAGAATGCTGCGGCGCGCAGGCGCGGCTGTTCCGCCCGCCCGGCGGACTTTACAGCGAGACGGTGCTCCGCGCGAGCAGCGAGCTTGACCTGTCGGTCATACTCTGGTCGGTCGACCCGGAGGATTGGGACGCGAAGAAGGCGGCGAGCGTGCTCCCGACGATCCGAAAGGAAGTATTTCCGGGGAGTATCATTCTGATGCACGATCTGCACGGATCGTCGATCGACGCGGCGCTGACGGCCATCGACGAGCTGCGCGCACAGGGCTACCGGTTCTGCACCGTGTCGGAGCTGGCGGCGAAGAGCGGAACGGCGCTGCGGCCCGGCGAAATATACAGCAGCTTCCGCCCCGTTGACGAATCGCAGAAAAACAGGTAAAATAAAAAAATACTTCATCAGGGGCAGACAGCTCTGCCCGCCCATCCCCGCCTCAGCGGAAAGCCCCCCTCTTCGTAGAGGGGGGGAAGCTTGCCGAAGGCAATCAAGGGGGAGAAGATTTTCAAGCTCCCCCAGTCATGCTTTGCATGACAGCCCCCTCTTGGTAGAGGGGGCCTTTGGATGGTCAGAAATACCATAACTTTTACATACAGGAGGCAATTATGGACAAAAAAGCGCTGCGGGCGGAGATCCGCGCGAAAAAGCGCGCGCTGACAGATGAGCAGATCGTGCGCTACAGCGAAGAGCTGGCGCAGAAGCTCTTCGCGCATCCGCTCTATCAGGCGGCGAAGAGCATCTACGGCTACATGAGCTACAATCAGGAGGTCCGCACGATGCCGATCCTGCGGCGGGCACAGGCGGACGGCAAGCGCGTCGCCGTGCCGAAGGTCTACGGCGACGAGATGAAGTTCCTGTGGCTCGACGACCTGAACCGCACGGTGTCCGGCGCATACAACATCCCGGAGCCGGTGGGCGATGAGCCGGAGGCCACGGACGAGACGGCGCTGATCCTGATGCCGGGGCTCGCGTTTGACCCGGAAGGGCACCGCTGCGGCTACGGCGGCGGCTTCTATGACAAGTATCTCGCGGCGCATAAGGAGCATCCGACGATCGCGCTGTGCTACGGCTTCCAGATGTACGAGCATCTGGACGTGGACGAATTCGACATCCCGGTGGACGCGGTGATCGCGGCGGAGGAGGATGCGGAATGAAGATCTGGATGATCGTTGCGGTCTGCGCGTTCGTATTTTTAGTGTGCTTCCTGCTGGATACCCTGTTCAAGCATCTGTTCCCAAAGTCGAAGCTCGAAAAGAGCAAGACGGCGGTGCGGCCCGCGCGGCGGAGCGCGACGTTCGGCGTGATTTTGCTGTTCGTGCCGGTCGTGGTGCTGCTGTTTTTCATGCCGGAGGGCGGCGATACGCTGCTGCTCATCGGCTGCATCGCGGCGCTGATCTTCGGCGTCATTTTGCTGGTGAACTATTTTTCCGTCACCATTTACTATGACGACGAGAAGTTTCTGTACAAAACGCTGCGCGGCGGAAAAAAGGAGTTCCATTACGGCCAGATCCGCGGGCAGCGGAGCCTGATGACGCGCGGCGGCATCAACACGATCCTGTTCGTGGGCGGCGAGGAGATCAATCTCTACAGCTCGATGCAGAATCTGAATGCCTTCCTCAACAAGGCGTTTTACCGCTGGTGCGCGGAGAAGGGCATTGACCCGGACAGCGTGGAAAATAACCCGAGGATGTTTACGTGGTTTCCGGATCCGGAAAAGAAAGATTGAAAAACCAGCAACGCCGTTCCATTTTTACAGGCGAACACCTGCCTGTGTTTTTTGCGCCCCCATTCTTTTCGCCTCTTTTTGAGAAAGAAAAGAATTACTGCGGTGGGGACGAGGAGAGCGGGCGACCAATGGTCGCCCCTACGACGTCTATTCTGGTACGGTGAAAAATCGTAGGAGCAGGCCGATGAGGGCATCGGCCCCTACAAATAGTTCGATCCTGCAAAAAGCAGCCAGGAACGCAATGCGTTCCTGGCTGCTCTGTTTATTCCTTACCACCAGCTGCCGAAGGGATCGTCGTCGCCGGAGGAGCCGGTGTTACCGGTATCTCCGGTATTGCCGGAGTCCGGGTTCGTCGGATCGGTGTTGTCGTCCGGGTTTTCGGGGTCTTCCGGTTCCTCGGGTTCCGGCTCGACGTAGGGCGTGACCTCGTAGGAGATGTTGCGGTAATTATAGGTGTCCGTGTGCAGCTTTTCCTCTTTCAGCACGCTGCCGTCGGCCTTGACATACTTGCGGTACGCCTCGACGGTGTAGCCGGTGTACGCGCCGTTGACGCGCTTGCCGAGGACGTATTTGTTGCCCTGCGCGTCGACGGCGATGTCGATGGCGTTGCCGTTGGCATCCACGCCGGCGCCCTTCTGGATGGTGATCTCGGTTTTCTGATCCTCGGTCTTGCCGGCCTCTTCGATGACGGTCTTATACGCCCTGGTGTTGATGGTCTTGTGGCTCAGCTCGATATGGTCCCAGTCGCGCTCCGGCGTCGTGCCCATGAGCTTGATGTGGACGTAGCCGCCGGAGACGGAGGCGTCAATGCGGATGGGCTTTTCGGTGTTATTCTTGAACTTGAAATCCTGTGATCCCCAGTAGACCGTGGCGTCCATGCCGGCCTCAACATAGGTGACGAGGTACATGTGCGGCGCGCGGACGGTGACGTTCAGATCGCCGAGCAGACAGGCGGTATAGATGGTCGAGGCCACCTGGCAGATGCCGCCGCCCTCGGACTCTTCACTCTTGCCGCCGGAGGCATAGACGGTCGCGGGCTTATAGCCCTTCTCCTTCGTGCGCTCGCCGACGACGCCGTTGAACGAGAACTCCTCGCCGGGATTCAGGATCGTGCCGTTGATGGCCTTGCAGGCCAGCTCGAGATTGGTGGTACGGTTGGCGTCTGCCGTGTGCGGGGAATCACACTGGCCGAGGACGTCGGAGAAGAATTCCTTTTCCAGTGTTTTCAGCGTGACCTCCGGCTCGCGATCCTCCATCTGGATGGTGATGACCTCGCCGGCCTTGGCCATCGCGATCTGCTGCGTGTAATAAGCAAGGTCGAAGCCGTAGCCGACCTCCTCGGGGACGAGCTTTTTGGCCTCTTCGTCGTAGTAGGCGTCGACGGTGTCGGTGCAGTACTTGTCATAATAGCTCTGCAGATCGACCGGGTCACAGGGCGTGGTCTCGTAGTCGAAGCTGAGGTCGGAGAAGTTGCCCGTGGTGAAGCGCTGGAGCACGGCATCATAGAGCGCATCGGCGTCGAGATGGATGGCCGGGGAGCCGGCGGTGACGGTGATGGTGCCTGCCTCTTCATCGACCTTGACGATGGGGTCGATGCGGTCGGATTCGACGTCGCGCGCGGTCTGGTCGATGAGGGAGCGGATGTAATCGGTGTCGAGGTTCAGGCTGGATTCCAAATCGACGTTATATTCGTTATGCTTCGCGCGGTTGTAGGTGATGAGCGCGGTGATGGGGCCGCCGCTGCGGCCATACTGCATGGCCTGGTCGACGGCCTCGTCGGCGTTCAGCGCGACCTGGCTGACCTCCGGCGCGAAAGACAGCGAACGATCCGGGAGCACAACAGTCAGCGTGTCGGCAGAGGTGTGCTGGTCGACAGCCTCCTGAACGGCGTTGATGGCGGCGTCGCGCTTCAGCCCGCCGACGTTGATGCCCGCAACATAGACATTCGGGTAGATGGTGTCCTGCCCTTTCAGGATCATGCCGTAGGCACAGACGCAGAGCACGGCCAGCAGGATGACGCAGCCAAGAATGATGCCGACTTTTTTGCCGCCGCCGGACTGTTTCGGGGCGGACGCGCCGCCGGTATGCTTCTGCGCAGCGGTCGGCTTGTGGGAAGGCTTTTGCGCCTCAAATTTTCCTCGTTTCAAATGAGATCCCTCCTATTCGGAACACGGCAATTTTGCCGAAAAAGCTCAATTATGGTTACCCACATTATAGCGGAGTATCCCTGCTTTTGCAATGGTGATTCGTTCAAGAAAGTATGTTGGAATTCTGAATTTTCCATTAAGGATTGCCAGATTCCGTACTGCTCGAACGCGCGACCGCATAATTGCCGACCAGTTTTTGGGCTGCTTTCAGGGCATCTTCTCCTTTGGCGAGCTTGACGGTGAGCTGCGGCTGCTTGCCCGCGGCGAAGAAGATGCGGCCACGGAATTCCGGTGCGGCACAGCAAGCCGAGACGGCTGCAAAGTCCAGCACGGCCATGAAGATCATGACGGACGTGTCCTTCTGGCTGATCTCGGTGATGCCCGCGGCAGCAGCCCGGGCGCGGAGCAGCGCGACATCGATCAGGTTCAGCACGCCCTTGGGTGGGTCGCCATAGCGGTCGACGATCTCGTCGAGCAGGTCGTCCGCGTCGGACTGCGAGCGGATGGCGGCCATGCGGCGGTAGAGGTCCATGCGCTGCTCGCCGGAGGTGACGTAGGTCTTGGCGATGTTGGCGGTGATGTTGAGGTCGGCCGTGCATTCCGGCTCTTTGAGCGCGCCCTCGCCCTGCTCTTCCAGAACCGCTTCTTCGAGCAGCTTGAGATACATGTCGTAGCCGACGGACATCATGTGGCCCGACTGCTCGGAGCCGAGCAGGTCACCCGCGCCGCGGATCTCGAGATCGCGCATCGCGATCTTGAAGCCGGAGCCGAACTCCGCGTATTCGCGGATGGCCTCGAGGCGCTTTTCCGCGACCTCGGAGAGCACCTTGCCCTTGCGGAACGTCAGATAGGCGTAGGCATGGCGGCTCGAGCGGCCGACGCGGCCGCGCAGCTGATGCAGCTGCGAGAGGCCGAATTTGTCGGCGTCCTCGATGATGAGCGTGTTGACGTTTGGGACGTCGATGCCGGTTTCGATGATGGTCGTGCAGACGAGGACCTGGATGTCGCCGTTCGTGAGGGACTGCATCACGTCGCTGAGGCCCTCCTCCCCCATCTTGCCGTGGGCCACGGCGATGGAGACGTCCTCGCCGAGCTGCTGCTTCAGCTTGGCGGCGCATTCGTCGATCGTCTCGACGCGGTTATGCAGGTAATAGACCTGCCCACCGCGTGCGAGTTCCCGCCGGATGGCCTCGAGGACGACCTGATCGTTGTGCTCGAGGACGAAGGTCTGGACAGGATAGCGGTCCTGCGGCGGCTCTTCGATCGTCGACATATCGCGCAGGCCCGAGAGGGCCATATTGAGCGTGCGCGGGATGGGTGTTGCGGATAGGGTTAAGACGTCGACGCCGCGCGAAAGTTCCTTCAGGCGCTCCTTGTGCGTCACGCCGAAGCGCTGCTCCTCGTCGATGATGAGCAGGCCGAGGTCTTTGAACTGCACCGATTTTTGCAGGAGCTTGTGTGTGCCGATGATGAGGTCGACCTTGCCAACGGACAGGTCGTAGAGCGTTTTTTTCTGCTGCTGCGCCGTGCGGAACCGGGAGAGGACGTCGATCGTGACCGGGAACGACGCGAAGCGGCGCACGGCAGTCAAATAATGCTGCTGGGCCAGGACGGTCGTCGGCACAAGGATCGCGACCTGCTTGCCGTCCAGAATGCACTTCATCGCGGCGCGGAGGGCGACCTCGGTCTTGCCGAAGCCAACGTCGCCGCAGAGCAGGCGCTCCATCGGGGATGGAGACTCCATATCCCGCTTGATCTCGGCGATGCAGCGGAGCTGGTCGTCGGTCTCGGCGTAGGGGAAGCTCTCTTCAAACTCCTTCTGCCACGGAGAATCCGCCGCGAAGGCGAAGCCGGGCAGGCGCTTGCGCGCGGCATAGAGCTGGATGAGTCCCTTGGCAAGATCCTTGGCCGCGGCCTTGGCGCGGGCCTTCGCCTTCTGCCACTGGTCGCCGCCGAGCTTATTGAGGCGGACGGGCGCGTCCTCACCGCCGGAGCCGATATACTTGCTGACAAGGTCGAGCTGCGTGGCGGGAACATAGAGCGCGTCGCTGCCCTGGTAGGCGATCTTGACGTAATCCTTGACCACGCCGCCGACCTTCATCTGCTCCATGCCGACGTAGCGGCCGATGCCGTGGTGCTCGTGGACGACGAGGTCGCCGGGCGTGAGATCGGTGAAGGATTCGAGCTTTTTGCGGTTCGTGGCGGCTTTTTTGCGCTTGGCGGCGGGCTTCTGCTCGCGCCGGGCCAGGAGCTGCCCCTCTGTCAGGATGGCCCAGTGCAGGTCGGGATATTCGAGTCCCGCGGGGAGCGAACCATCGGTGATCAGGATCTGCCCCTGCTGCGGCGCTTTCGTCAGCGGGAAGGCCAGAAGCGCGTTCACGCCGCCCTCGCCCAGCATCTCTTTCAGAATTTCGCCGCGCCGTTTGCCGCCGCAGAGGACGAGGCAGCCATATTCATTCTTCACATAGTGCTTGAGATCGGAGACGGCGGTATCGAGGCTGCCGCCGTAACCCGGAAGCTGTCGGGCTGTGACGGACAGGAGCTTCTGCGGCGGGAGCGTCTCCGGGTAGCGCGCCGCGAGGAAGCTGTCGAAGTAGACTGTGCCGCGCCCGGCGAACTGGCCGAGCAGAGGCTCGTATTCCGCCTGAAATTCGCAGAGCTCGCCCGCAAGCGTGCCGGACGAGAGCAGGACGTCCAGCGTCTGCCCAAATTCCTCGCTGCGGGCGCGTGCGCCGCGCTGCAGATTGCCGTGGTCGCAGAAAAAGACGGCGGCGTCCTGCGAAAGATAGTCCGCCGCGCAGGCGAACTCCGGATAGACGAGCGCCAGATAGCGGTCTGCCGCGGCGAAGCTGACGCCGTTTTCCAGCTTTTCGCAGTCGGCTTCCAGCGTTTTGATGAGCGCCTGATTTGGTGTTTTGCGGCGGTTCTGCCGGACGATGTGCGCCTGCAGATCGGCGCAGAGGCCGGAAAGGCCGCCTGGATGCAGGCCCGGCAGGGCCTCCTGCGTCGGCAGAAGAAGCGCTTCGTCACAGTTTTCGGTGCGGCACTGGGTGACGGGATCAAAAAAGCCCATCGCGTCCAGCTCGTCGCCGAAGAACTCGGCGCGGACGGGTTGATCGTGCGCGGGCGAAAAGACGTCGAGAATGCCGCCGCGCAGCGCGAACTGTCCCGCGCCCTCGACGAGGCTCGCGCGGGTATAGCCGGCGGCGGTGAGCTGTTCGGTCAGCTTGTCGAGGTCATAACTGCCGCCCGCCGTCAGGCGGATGGAGGCGGCGTAGAGCGTCGGCTTTGGGATGGTGCGGAGCTGGAGCGCCTCGAGCGTCGTGACAAGGACAGGGATCTTGCCCGCCGAGAGGTCGTAGAGGATGCGGAGGCGGCGCTGCTCCCACTCGCGGGAGACGCCCGCCGCATCGAGAAACGTCAGCTCGCGCGATGGAAGCGTCACCGGCGGCTGGCCGAGAAAGGCCGTCAGCTCGGCAGCAAGGCGGGAGGCGGCCATCTCGTCCTGGCAGACGGCGACGACGGGGCGGCCCGTGTCCTCGCGGAGCGCGGCGATCCAGTGTGCACGGGCGATCTGGCTGACGCCGGAGACGGCGGCGGTCTGCCCCGCGTCGAGCATGGCGCGCAGCGATTCATATTCCGGGCTGCTGTGCAGCAGGGAGAGCAGGACGTTCATGGATGACACCTCCAAAACAGGTTTTCTGTGCAACAGGCAACGCAGGTAGAGGCATTACCCCCTACCTGTCGAAGCCGGTCGATTTTCAATTACTTACCATTGAATGATGCAGCCGCCTTTTCGCATCCATCGGTGATGACACAGAGCGCAGCGTCGCGCGCATTGTCGAGCGCCCGATCCAGCTCCGGCTGCTCGGTCTTTGAAAAGCTGGAAAGCACCCAGTCAGCCAGGTCATAATCGGGGTGCGGCTTGGCCCCGACGCCGATCTTGACGCGCGGGAACTCCTCACTGTGGAGCATGGCGATGATGGACTTGATGCCGTTGTGGCCTCCGGCGGAGCCGGACTTGCGGACGCGGATCTTGCCGACGGGGAGCGAGATGTCGTCAAACAGGACGAGCACGCGCTCCGGCGGGATCTTATAAAAGTGCGCCGCCGCCTCGACGGCGAGGCCGGAGGCGTTCATAAACGTCTCCGGCTTCAGGAGCAGGAGCTTCTGCCCACGATAGCTTGCCGTGGCGCAGAGCGCCTTGTATTTGATCTTCGTGATGCGGACGCCGAGCGCATCTGCGATGCGGTCGACGGCCATGAATCCGGCGTTGTGGCGGGTATTGGCATACTCGCCGCCCGGATTGCCGAGGCCGACAACGAGCCAGTCGCACCCGGCGGATGGGAACAATCTCATATCAGAACAGAGCGGACATGGAGTTTTCTTCGTAAATTCTCTGGATGGCATCGGCGAAGACCGGAGCCACGTCGAGATATTTGATTTTCTTGCAGGCGCCTTCCAGCGGGGGGATGGTATTCAGCAGGGCGAGCTCTTTGATGGGGCTGGCCTCGATGCGGTCGTTGGCCGGGCCGGAGAGGACGCCGTGGGACGCGCAGGCATAGACTTCCTTCGCGCCGCCGATCTCGACGATGGCCTTGGCGGCGTTGCAGAGGGAACCGGCGGTGTCGACCATATCATCATAGAGGATGCAGCTCTTGCCGCGGACATCGCCGATGACGTTCATGACCTCGCACTGGTTGGCCTTTTCGCGGCGCTTGTCGACGATGGCAAGGCCCATGCCCATCTTGTTGGCGAAGGAACGGCTGCGGGCGACGGAGCCGACGTCCGGCGAGACGACGACCATCTCTTCCGGGTGCTCAAACTTCTCCATGAAGTATTTCACGAAGATCGGCACGGCATGCAGATTGTCCACGGGAATGTCGAAGAAGCCCTGGATCTGGGCGGCATGGAGGTCCATGGTGAGGACGCGGTCCGCCCCGGCGGCCTCGATCATGTTGGCGACGAGCTTTGCCGAGATGGGGTCGCGGCCCTTGGCCTTGCGGTCCTGCCGGGCATAGCCGAAATAGGGCATGACGGCGGTGATGCGGCCCGCGGAGGCGCGCTTGCAGGCGTCGATCATGACGAGCAGCTCCATCAGATGGTCGTTGACGGGCTTGCAGGTGGGCTGGACGAGGAAGACATCGCTGCCGCGGACGGATTCGTTGATAGTCATGGAGACTTCGCCGTCGGCAAAGGAGGTGACGGTGCTGTCGCCGAGGGGCAGCCACAGCTTGCGGCAGATGCCTTCGGCCAGGCTCTTGTTGGCGTTGGCGGAGAATACCTTGACATTCTTACCATGAGAAATCATTTTGAAATACCTCTCTGATTCATCATTCTGTTCTGTATGGAAGATCTATTTGCAGCGGCCAGGCCGCGTGTGCATGGAGTGGATTTTATAGAAGTCCTTGTAGGGGCGGACGACTCTGTCCGCCCGAAGCCCGCCGCAGCGGATAGCCTCCCCTGGCAAGGTAGCGAAGCGGCCCCTTTCATAAGGGGAGCCTTTGGGCGGGCGACCATTGGTCGCCCGCAGGGCCGATGAGTACCCGCAAGGGGCAGGCCGCATCTGTAACGCTCCTTCGTCGCGAACAGCTGCGCTCGGCATCGGCCCCTACGACCACTGCGACGGGGATCATGCCCGTTGCGGGACATTATTTTTCCTTGATCTTATGCTTCGCGGCCCAATCCTTTTTATTCTGCTGGCGGGCGCGGGCGATGGCGAGGGCCATGGCCGGAATGTCGTCCGTGATGGTGGAGCCGGCGGCGATGTACGAGCCGTCGCCGACCGTGACCGGCGCGATGAGGTTCGTGTTGCAGCCGATGAAGGCGTTGTCGCCGATGGTGGTACGGTATTTTTTTGCGCGGTCGTAGTTGACCGTCACGGTGCCGCAGCCGAAGTTGCAGTTCTGGCCGACGTCGCTGTCGCCGACGTATGTCAGGTGCGAAATTTTCGTGCCGTCGGCGATCGTGGAATTTTTGATCTCGACGAAATCGCCCACGCGGATGTGGCTCCCGATCGTGGAGCCGGGGCGGATGTAAGCAAAGGGGCCGATGTGGGTATCATAACCGACAGTGGAGTTATAGACCTGCGAGCTGTTGACGTTGGTGTCGTCGCCGATCTTGGCGTTCTCTAAATAGCTGTTCGGGCCGATGGTGCAGCCGCAGCCGATGGAGGTGTGGCCGCGCAGGATCGTGCCCGGCAAACATTCTGTTTTGCTTTGATAACG
>JABLTR010045672.1_pt1 | contig 25375 bp, 26 predicted proteins | sample 7160071 | NCBI WGS metagenome assembly JABLTR01 (sample SAMN14651230, study PRJNA627086) | human gut metagenome | isolation source: feces | host: Homo sapiens | reverse complement strand
CGGGCAGGGGGCCAAGCCGCCGCAGGCGGACCGGGACCGCCCGAAGGGCGGGCCCCTCTTACTTGATATGAGGACGTTATTCCATCACAAGACCCCGTGTACATGCTCTCTGGCACCTTCTCAAATGTCACGTTCACTGGGAGAATCAAGCACTATCCGGACGGCTCTCGGGAGGTCATGGCCTGCTCAAAGCCCTGGTTTCGGGCCCCCGGCTGGGAGGACCGAAACCCCCGCCCAAGGCGGCATTCCAAGCCCAGGGAGGGCGGCGGCGATATCGCCCGGGCGGTCCGCCGGGCCCGGGCCCAGGTCCGGGACCTGGCCCTCTGCAACCCCTTTACCCATTTCGTCACCCTCACCCTGGACCAGACCCAGGTGGACCGCTACGATATGGCCGCCATTACCCGCAAGCTCAACGCCTGGCTGTCCAACCAGGTCCAGCGGCGGGGGCTCATTTATGTGCTGGTCCCCGAGCGGCACAAGGATGGAGCCATTCACTTCCACGGCTTCTTCAACGATGTGCTGGACCGGGTGGACAGCGGCACCATGATTCCGCCGGGCGGCGGCAAGCCCAGAAAGCCCCGCAGCCGGGCCCAGCGGGCTGCCTGGGAGGCTGACGGGGGCCGGGTGGTGTGGAACCTCCCCGGCTGGTCCCTGGGCTTTACAACGGCCCTGGAACTTGTGGGGGAGTACTCCCAGGCGGTGAACTACGTCTGCAAGTACATTGGGAAGCAGCAGGACCCGGGCCGGGCAGAGGACCGCCGGATTGCCGCCCAGGACCAGGCCCAGGTGCAACCTGACAAGCCCGGTGGCCGCTGGTACTACTCCGGCGGGGACCTGGCCCGGCCTCGGGTGGAGCTGGCCGACCTGGACCCTTGGGAGGTTCGGGCCCGGCCCGGGGCCCGGGTCATCGAGGTCCCGGAGGCCGGGGCGGTGTTCGTCATCTGGTGGGACCGGGGCGGGAAAAGTTCTGTTTATGGGACGTCAAAGGAGGTTGACATAATCCAAGAAACCCGGCCATTTGACAGTTTTCGGAAAGTCAACCGGACCCCGGGGGGCTAGAGCCCCAAGGGGTCCGGGATATGAAGGAGGCAAAGTGTGTGGAAAAAAACCTGAACGACACCTGGCACGCCCTGCGGGCCCACTACTATGGCGAGGTGGCCCAGAAACTTCTGTTGCTGGGCCATCTGAGGGCGGCGGCGGTGATCCTGTCCTGGATGGATGAGGAGGCGGAGAAGATTGACCACTGAATACCTGCTGCGCCGGGAGATGGAACATGTGCTGGCCGCCCTGACCCCGTCAAATCGCCTGGTATGCCGGGTCTGTTTACAGACCGGGCTGCGGGTGGGGGATGTGGTCAGCCTCAAGACCCAGGACCTCAAGGCTCAGTTCTGGATTACCGAGGCCAAGACCAAGAAGCGGCGGCGGGTCAATCTGCCCCGGGACTTGCTGGACCAGATTAGAACCCAGGCCGGGGAGGTATGGGCTTTCCCAGGGCGGAGCCCGGGGAAGCACCGCACCCGTCAGGCCGTATGGGCGGACGTGAAGCGAGCCGCTAGGGCGTTTCGCATCCGGCAGAACATTGCGCCCCACAGCTTCCGCAAGGTCTACGCCGTGGAGCTGCTGCGCCGCTGCGGGGACGTGAAGCGGGTCCAGAGGGCCCTGAATCATTCCGACTGCGCCACGACCATGGTTTACGTCATGGCCGCTGAACTCCTGGAGGCAAAGCGTCGGGCAAAGTCAAAACCCAGTTGACAGGGCTTTTGAGCCCGTGGTAAGATAGGATAACTCTGATGGAAGGAGGGAAGGGGCTTCGATGGGAGGGAGGTTCCCTCCAGGTAAACAAAACCGGCCATTTTGTTGACACGAGTACTATGAAGAAGCCGCCGAGAGGCGGCAATGAATTTCAAGAAACGAGTCAACAAAATAAAAATTTTGTTGACTAGGAGGGAGGCGAAAACGCCTCCTCCCGGGGTTTTGGCCCCGCTGAGCCCGTTTTGGCCCCAGATGCCCATGGTTGATTACCGCGTTGACGCACCACCGATTTTACGTGATTTTTTAGTGTATCACGAAACCATTCAAGGTCATTCCCGCCGCACGGTGGACGAATATTTTCTGGACCTGCGCAACTTCTTCCGCTTTCTCAAGCTGGACAAGGGCCGCGTCCCGGCGGGCACGCCGTTTGACCAGATCTCCATTGACGACGTGGATTTGGATTTGGTACGGTCTGTGACCCTCAGCGACGTCTATTCTTATATGAATTACTTGTCCCGGGACCGCGCCGTCCATCCCAACAGCCACGACGTGCACTACGGCCTTTCCGCGCCTGCCCGGGCCCGTAAGGTCGCCGCCATCCGGTCCTTCTATAAATACCTGACCAACAAGGCCAAGCTCATCACCGAAAACCCCATGCAGGACCTGGATTCGCCCCGGCTGAAAAAGACGCTGCCTAAGTACCTGGATTTGGAAGAAAGCGTGGATTTGCTGGAAAACGTGGACGGCCCCAATCAGGCCCGGGATTACTGTATCCTGACGCTGTTTCTCAACTGCGGCCTGCGAATCTCCGAGCTCATCGGCCTGAACGTCACCGACGTCCGGGGCAATCAGCTGCGGGTGTTAGGCAAGGGTAACAAAGAGCGGATGCTCTTTTTGAACGAGGCCTGTCTGGGCGCCCTCCAGGACTGGATGACCGAGCGGTCCATGCTCACCCTGGTGGATGAAAACGCCCTGTTCGTCACCCCCAGGAACCGCCGCAGGATCACCCGGGCGGCAGTCCATAAGCTGGTGAAAAAGCATCTGGCAGCGGCGGGACTGGACAGCACCAAATACTCCTCCCACAAGCTGCGCCACACGGCGGCCACCCTGATGCTGCAAAACGGCGTGGATGTGCGCACTCTTCAGGAGGTGCTGGGCCACGATCACCTGAACACCACCCAGATCTACACCCACGTGGACAACGAAGATCTCCGCACCGCCGCCCGGGCCAATCCTCTGGGGCAGGTAAAGCGGAAAAAGAAGGAGCCCAAGGAGGAAAAGAAGGAAGAGGAAAATTGACCACCTCTCCCCTTTCCTGCTGATTTTATTAGAAAAAGAGGATGAAACAATGAGTATCTGGAACATTATCATAAGCTTAGTCATGCCTGTGGCCATGCTGGTGGTCGGCATTCTGTGGAAGGTCCATCCCCCCAAGCGGGAGGGCGGCGTGCTGGCCTACCGCACTGCCCTGACTCAGTCCAGCCAGGAGGCCTGGGACTTTGCCCACAAGCACTGTGCCCGGCTGTGGGTGCGCCTGGGCGTGCTGCTCACCGTGGGCGCTTCCGTGGCCATGTATCTGCTGCGGGACAAGGATTACGCCTCTTTCCTGCCCTGGGTGCTTGCGGTGGAGGCCGCCCTGTTCTGTGTGTCCGCCTTCCTGGTGGACGCCCTGGTAAAGCAGAAATTTGAAGAGGAAAAAGAGGACTGAAGCCTTGGGCTTCGGTCCTCTTTTTTCAGGCCTGAAAGGGCGACGGAACCTCCAGACAGGCGGCGGTAATGGCGCAGGCCAGGGCCTTTTGATAGGCGTCGGAGCGCAGGTTTTCCTCCTCCTGGGGATTGGACAAAAAGCCGCACTCCACCAGAACCGCCGGACAGGTCACGTGGTTCATGAGGTAAATGGTGTCGGCCACCGGCTTGGCCTGGCGCTGGTTTTCCGGGTCCAGGCTGCGGATGATGCTCCCCTGAATGGCCTGGGCCAGGGCCTCGGAGCCCGTCTCCGCCCCAAAAAACACCTGAGCGCCGTGGTACTGGGACTGAGGAAAGGTGTTTTGGTGGATGCTGAGCAGCACGCCGTTGGGCGTGCCGTTGGCCAGAGCCACCCGGTTTTTCAGGTCGGACACCTTCTTTTCCCGCAGAGTCTGGGCCGAGCTGTCGTGAAGAGAGATGTCCTCCTCCCGCAGTATGCGGGTCTGCTGCCCGCAGAAGGCCAGCAGCAGGTCCAGCCGCCGGCAGATCTCCAGATTGATGAGACTCTCCTTCTCCCCTCTGAGGGAGACCGCTCCCCCGTCCTCCCCGCCGTGGCCCGGGTCGATGACCCAGCAGACCTGAGACTCAGGCCAGGCGGAGGCCGGCTGGGCCGGGTAAAAGTAGGTCTGGACCAGGATGCCGCCGCTGAGCACCGCCAGCAGCAGCATCCCCCATAACAGGTAGCTTCCTTTCAAGCGCTGCACCCCCCTTCCCCTATTGTATGGACCCTGACCGGCGGCTATGCCCAGTAGCACCCGGGGACGGGCGGCATAGGATGGTTTGGAGACAACTGGTCTCTGAGTATTTCATGCCTGAGGAGGCGCTTTATGAATATGGAAATCGGCAGCTCCTGTCCCATGACGGGCTGTTCTGACCAGCAGGGCACCCTGCCCTCCTGCGGGAGCCTGGCGGTCTCTCTGGTCCCCTTTCAGCAGCGGGGAGCCAAGAAGTACAGCCAGCAGGATGCCCTTGTCAACGGGACATTATTTCCCGGCCTGAACCTGCCCTTTTATCTGAAAGTGGAGGGCGGCCCGGTACCCGCCACGCCCCTGGCTGAGCTGCAGGCCCTGGAGTTTGTGATCCACGAGCTGGGCTTGTATCTGGACACCCACCCCGAGGACAGCGAGGCCTTTGCTCTGTTTCAGCAGTACAGCAAGGCGGAGCAGACCGCCCGGTCAGCCTACGAGGCCAAAAACGGCCCCCTGACCCAGCAGGCCGCCGCCCAGTTCCAGCAATACCGCTGGTTGGAGTCCCCCTGGCCCTGGTGCGTGGGAGAAAGGGAGGAGCAGTAAGATGTTTTTTTATGAGAAGAAGCTTCAGTACCCCGTAAAGATCGCCACCCCCAACCCCAAGCTGGCCGCCTTCATCATCAGCCAGTACGGCGGCCCCGACGGAGAGCTGGGCGCCTCCATGCGCTACCTCTCCCAGCGGTACTCCATGCCCTATGACGAGGCCCGGGGCCTGCTCACCGATATCGGTACCGAGGAGCTGGGCCACATGGAGATGGTGGCCGCCATCGTCCATCAGCTGACCCGGAATCTGAAGGCGGAGGAGATCAAAAACAGCCCCTTTGCCCCCTACTTTGTGGACCACACCACGGGCATCTACCCCACTGCCGCCTCCGGCTTCCCCTGGAGCGCCGACGGGATGCAGTCCACCGGCGACGTCATCGCCGACCTGACAGAGGACTTGGCAGCGGAGCAAAAGGCCCGCCTGACCTACGACAACATCCTGCGCTTCAGCGACGACCCGGACGTGAACAACGCCATCCGCTTCCTGCGGGAGCGGGAGATCGTCCACTTCCAGCGCTTCGGCGAATGCCTGCGGCTGTGCCAGGAGAAGATGGACAGCAAGAACGTCTATTTCACCAACCCGGCCTTCGACCGGACCGTAAAACCCCAGCCCCGGGCCACCGCGGCCAAGGGATAAAAACAGCCGCCTGGACGCTCTGTCCAGGCGGCTTTCTTTTTGATTATGCCGGGCACGGTCCTCCGCCCCGGCGGCCCAGGCGGCCGGAGCGCACCTGGATGAGCTGGGCGGTGACGCTGACGGCGATCTCCGCCGGGGTCTCCCCGCCGATGTCCAGCCCGATGGGCAGGTGGATGGCGTCCATTTGAGCCTGGGAGAAGCCGCGGCGAGCCAGCTCCTCCCGGAGGAAGGCCCGCTTTCTGCGGCTGCCCATGCACCCCACATAGTAGGGGTTCTGCTCCAGCACCTGGCACAGCACCTCCAGGTCGTTTCGGTGCCCCGGAGTCATGACCACCGCGTAGTCCCGGGAAGTCAGCTGCACCTGCTCTCCGATGCGGTCAAAGGAGCCGCGCACCACCTGCTCCGCCCCGGGAAAGCGCTCCGGCCGGGCCAGCTCCTCCCGGCTGTCAAAGACCACCACCCGAAAGCCCACCTGGGCCAGCATGGGAGCCAGGGCCTGGCCCACATGTCCCCCGCCGAAGAGGTAGAGGACCCCGTCCTGGCCCATGGGTTCGGTGTACATGTCCTCCTCCAGAAGGGGCGCAGTCTGGGGCCGGACGGAGAGGTCAGACGGGGTCTCCCCTTCCCCATAGACGGAAAATCCGGGAGCCTCGTTGACCTTGTCCAGCAACAGCAGGCAAGGAGTTCCACTTTTCAGAAAGTCCACGAGACGCTCCAGCTGGGACAGCTGCTGGGGCCCCAGAGACTGGATGCACACCGTCACCGCCCCGCCGCACACCATGCCCGTGGAACTCCCCTCGCCCCCCAGGGAGTGGTGCACCAGGCCGCTCTGAGCCGTTCCGGCCAGGACCTGGGCGGCGCGCTCCTGGACCAGGTGCTCCACCGCGCCGCCCCCTACGGTGCCCAGCCAGTTGCCGTCAGGCAGCAGGGCCATGCGGGCACCTGCCCCCCGGGGCGCGGAGCCCGCGCTGTCTACCACGGTACACAGGACCAGCGTGCCGCCCTGGCGGACACAGTCCAAAAGAGCGGAAAAAAAGGTGTAATCGGTCATGATTTCCTCCTAATGCAAGTAAATACGCTTGCCGCCTTCGTAGGGGGCCACCCGGCCCACCAGCTGGGGGGCAGGCACCCGCTTGTCCCGGCGCAGCTCTTCCAGCAGGGCCGGGGCGTCCTCCGGGTGGACGGCCATCATCAGGCCGCCCGAGGTCTGGGGGTCGTACAGGAGGTCCTGAAGGGCCAGCTCGGTCTCCCCCGCCTCCACCCAGTCCTGGGCGAAGTGGCGATTGCGGTATACTCCGGCAGGCAGCACGCCCAGCCGGGCCAGCTCCAGAGCCTGAGGGATGAAAGAGATGCCGGACAGGTCCAGATGGATCTGGGCCCCGCTCCCCTGGGCCATTTCAAGCAGATGGCCCAGCATGCCAAAGCCGGTGACGTCGGTGCAGGCGTGAACCCGGTAGTTTACCATAATATCTCGGGCGTACTTGTTGAGGGTCATCATCAGTCCCTCGGCAAATGTTCTTGTCTCCTCATCGGTGAGTTGGCCCTTGATCCCGGCGGTGAGCACCCCGATGCCTACGGGCTTGGTGTAGATGAGAAGGTCCCCGGGCTGGGCCCCGGAGTTGGTCAGGAGCTTGTCGGGATGGACAAACCCAGTGACCGCCATGCCGTACTTGGGTTCCTTGTCGTAGATGCTGTGGCCCCCAGTGATGATGGCCCCCGCCTCGTAGGCCTTCTCGTAGCCGCCCCGCAGAATGGCGTGGACCGCCTCCTTGGGCATGTCCTCGGGCACTGCCATGACGTTGAGGGCCAGCTTGGGTTCCCCGCCCATGGCATACACGTCGGACAGGGCGTTGGCCGCGGCGATGGCCCCGAAGGTATAGGGGTCATCGGCAATGGGGGGAAAGAAGTCCACCGTCTGCACCAGAGCCAGCTCGTCGGACAGCTTGTACACCGAGGCGTCATCGCTGCGGTCGTAGCCCACCAGCAGATTGGGGTCCTGGCGGACCTTCAGGCCCTCCAGCAGCTTGCTCAGCTCCCCCGCTCCAACCTTGGCCCCGCATCCGGCGCACTCGGCCAGCTTGGTCAGCTTGATCTCGTCCATGGTCATTCCTCCAATACCCGGGTGAGGTGGAGCAGGGCCTCCAGCACGCCGCCGCCTACTGCCAAAGCTTTATCCGAGGCGCACAGGCAGTGGTCGGGCTTGCAGCGGGGGTCGATGTCTCCGCTCTTCATACCTTCAAAGACTTCAATGCCTTCCTGGAGCAGCCCCCGCAGACACCCGTCAATGGTGCAGTACATGGGGGTCTCCCCTACCATGGCGGCGATGTCCCCGGCCTTTACCATGGCGCCGATTTCCAGAAAGGGCTTGAAAATTCCGCTGGCGGGGGCCCGCAGCACCCGCTCCACAGTGTAGCCCCCGATGTTCCCCGGCACCCCGGTGTTGGGGATGGGCGAGCCGGTATACAGCACCCGGCCCAGGGTGTGGCCCCGCATGGTCTCCACCGCCGCGTGGCAGTCCACCCCGGCGGTAAAGCCGGGTCCCACGGCCACCACGGCCGGAGCCATGCCCATGTGGGTGCCCAGATTCTTCTTGGCCAGGATGGCGTCCACCACGGCGTCGGGCTTTAATTCTTCGATGCACTTCCCTTCCGGGTCGGCCAGCACGGGGATGATTCCCTGCTTTGTCCACTCCAGGGCTTCCTGGGCGCTGTGGGCCAGGCGGCCGGTGATCCCCTCCACCTGGACCTCCCCCAGGCGGATGGCCTCGGAGAAGCAGACGGTGCGCCGCACCGCCGTGGGCACGGGCAAGTCGGTGAGCACCAGGCGCATCCCAGCGCGGTACAGGCGCAGGGCAATGCCCGAGGCAATGTCTCCCGCGCCGCGAATGATGACCAGCATAGATTTCTCTCCCTATATGAATCTGCGCCGCAGCGCATAAAATTCCTAATTTCTAACTCCTAATTCCCAATTCCCTACAGCTCCATCTCCAGCAAAGCGGAGTAAGGCAGCTCTTCCACCGAAGAAAGCCGTGCTCGCTCCACCTGGGGCATGGCCCAGGCCAGGCCGCAGTCGGCGGTAATGGTCACAGGCACGGGGATGAGCCGCCCGGGCACACTCCGCTCCAGGCAGGCCCGCTCCCAGCCCAGGGCGGCAGTGGTGGTGGGAAAGGTGATGACCAGGGTGGGCTTTTTTGCTCTCATGTAGTCATCTCCTTCAAAGCGGCCAGGGCCGCGTCGATATCCCCTTCCGTGGTGTACCAGCCGAAGGAGAAGCGCAGGCAGCCCCTGTCCTGAGTGCCAAGCGCCCGGTGCATCCGGGGGGCGCAGTGGATGCCGGGGCGCACGGCAATATCGTACGCCTGAGACAGCTCGTCGGCGGCAGCGGCCGGGTCCCAGCCATCCAGGTTCAGGGCCACCACCGGGGCCCGGTCCCCGGAGAAGTCGCCGTAGACCGCCACGCCGTCCAGCTCCTGCAATCCTTGGACAAAGCGCTCCGTCAGCGCCCGCTCGTGGGCGTGGATGGCGTCCACCCCGGTCTCCAGAATGAAGCCGGCCGCCGCTCCCAGTCCGGCCAGACCGTGGCCGTTGAGGGTGCCCGCCTCCAGATGCTCCGGGTATTCCTCCGGTTGCCCTTCCTCAAAGGAGCGCACCCCCGTGCCCCCGGAGAGGAGCGGCCGCAGCTCCACGCCCGGAGCCACGCACAGTCCGCCGGTGCCCTGAGGGCCCATGAGCCCCTTGTGCCCGGTGAAGGCCAGCAGGTGGACCCCCATGTCCTCCATGGCGATGGGGGTGCATCCCGCCGTCTGGGCGGCGTCCAGGAGGAACACCAGGCCGTGTTTTTTTGCGAAGGCGGACATGCGCTGGAGGTCCAGCAAATTACCCGTCAGGTTGGAGGCGTGGGAGCCCACCAGCATCCGGGTGTTGGGCCGCACCAGGGATTCCAGCAGGTCATACCGCAGCCGCCCCTGGCGGTCGGCGGGGAGAAAGTCCACTTCTACCCCGTGAGTCCGGGCCAGGGCGTGAAGGGGCCGCAGAACGGAGTTGTGGTCCCAGTCGGTAGCGATGACATGGTCCCCGGGGCGCAGAAAGCCCCACAGGGCGGCGTTGAGAGCCTGGGTGGCGTTGGCGGTAAAGATGACCCGCTCGGGATGGGAGAAGCCAAACAGCCGGGCCAGGGTCTCCCGGGTGTGAAAGACGGTGCGGGCGGCGGACATCTCGCTGGCGTGGCTCCCCCGGGCGCAGCTGCCCTGGTGCTCCATGGCCTGAACCACCGCCCGGACCACGCAGGGGGGCTTTTGCAGGGTGGTGGCGGCGTTGTTGAGGTAGATCACAGGTTTACCAAGCGGTCGGCCTGGGTGAGGATCTCGGCGATGCGGTACATGTTGGTGATGCTGCCCACGGCCAGCTTCTCCTTCAGGCCGTAGAAGTCCAGACAGGTGCCGCAGGTGAGAATCTCCGTTCCCCGGCTCTCCAGGTCCCGCAGGTCCTCCAGAGCGGGGCTGCCCTCCACCGTCCAGTGGGCGCCGCCGTTGAAGAACAGCAGGGTGCGGGGAGGCGTCTCCAGCTGGGCCAGGGCGTAAAGAAAGCTTTTCAGCAGGGCGCGGCCCAGCTCCTCGCTGCCCCGGCCCATGGTATCGCTGCCGATGGCCACCACGGCGTCCGCCCCCATGACGGTGCAGCCGCAGTCGGGCTGTGCGCTCTCGCTCTGAGCCCCCTCCCCGATCTGGACCCGCCAGAAATCGGACTCCTTCTGCACCGAAGCGGGGCGGCCCTTCTGGGCGGCCATGCGCTTGAGGTTCTCCACCGCCGCGTCGTTGTCCACCCAAACCTCCAGAAGTTCTCCTTCTTTCAGCTCCGTCAGGGCGTGCAGAGCCAGCACCACGGGCTGGGGACAGGCTTTTCCTCGGGCGTCGATCGTCATTGCTGCGTCACTCCTACCTTGTATGGTTTCAAAAAATCTTTTATAATTGGGATGGGAGAATTTTGCCCCCATCAGAACAATTTATTATAGAATAAATTCCATTTTCCGTCAACAAAAGGGTTTCGTGCAAAAGGAGGAGATGTGTTGGTTTGGCAGGAATTGGGCGTCCGGGAGGGCGTGTTGTCCGTCATTGGCAGCGGGGGAAAAACCACCCTGCTGGCCACCCTGGCCCGGGAGCTGCCCGGGTCAGTCATTTTGTGCACCACCACCCACATGCTCCCCTTCCCGGGGATTCCCCTGCTCCCCGGGGACGAAATACAGCCGGTGCGGGAGACCCTCTTGCGGGAACGGGTGGTGTGCCTGGGGCGGCCCGACGAGAAAGGAAAGCTTACCGCCCCTGCCATGCCCGTTTCTCAGCTTCAGACTCTGGCCCCCTGGGTGCTGGTGGAGGCGGACGGCTCCAAGCATCTGCCCCTGAAGGCCCACGCCTCCTATGAGCCGGTCATTCCTCCGGAGAGCCAACACACCATCCTGGTGGCAGGGGCCTCGGGCTTTGGACGGCCTATCCTCCAGGCGGTCCACCGCCCGGAGCGCTTTTGCGCCCTGACAGGAGCGTCACCGGAGGACCTGGTGACCCCGGAGCTGGCGGCAAGGGCCATTGCCCGGGAGGGGCTGGCTTGCCAGGTGCTGCTCAATCAGGTGGAGGAGCGGGAGGCCTGGGCGGCGGCCCAGGCCTTTGCCCGGGCCCTGGAGGGCTCCGGCATAGGGGTGTGGGCGGGCAGCCTGCGCCGGGGCCTTTGCCGGAGGGCCTGAGCCGAAGGCCCGGGGTAACCTACGACAACATTCCGCGCAGATGGAAAAGCCGCCGCCCTTTGCAGGGACGGCGGCTTGCGGGATATGAAATGTTTCAGGAAGTCTGTGTCCCTTCTCTCCGAACAAACTTCTCCACCCAGGCAGGCAGCTCCTCCACGTTCTGGATGAGTTGGTCCGCCCGGGCCAGCTCCGCCCGGCTGCCATAGCCGTACAGACAACCCACGGCGGGCACATGGTTTCGCCGTGCCATCTCCACGTCCTGCTCCCGGTCTCCAATGACAAGGAATGTTCCTTGCCACTTCATCCGCAGGATGGGCAGGATCTCATGCTTGGGCTGGTACTGAAATTCTTCCCCGCAATAGAGGCCATCAAACCAGCGCTCCAGCTCAAAGCAGGCCCTGTGGGCCTGGAGGTAGGCGGCGGGGCAGTTGCTCAGCAGGAGCAGGCGCAGCCCCATCCCCTTCAGCCGGTCCAGCACCTGGGGTACGCCGGGGTACAGCTGTGCCCGGCCCTGCCCGATCAGGGCCAGCATCTCTTCCCCCACCTGGGCGCTGCGTGCAAGCTGTTCCTCCCGGGGCAAGTTGGGCTGAAAGCGGTCCCACATCTCCTGGGGGGTCAGGCCGATCCACTGGCGAATGGTCTCCCGGGGCCAAGTCTTGGGCGCGGCATAGCCCTTTGCCACCAGGGTGTCGTAGGCCGCCTGGACGGCGGGGGCGTAAATGGCCAGGCTGTCGTGGAGGGTGCCGTCGTAGTCAAAGAGCAGGTTGACCATGCTCAGGCGTCCAGGGAACGAATCAGGTTGACCATCTCAATGGCCCCCTGAGCGCACTCGGCGCCCTTGTTGCCTGCCTTGGTGCCGGCGCGCTCAATGGCCTGCTCGATGGTGTCGGTGGTAAGGACCCCGAACATGACGGGCACGCCGCTCTCCAGGGCCACAGAGGCAATGCCCTTGGATACCTCGTTACACACGTAGTCGTAGTGGCTGGTGCTGCCCCGAATCACCGCCCCCAGGGCGATAACGGCGTCATACTTGCCGCTTTTGGCCATTTTAGCGGCGATGAGGGGAATCTCGAAGGCGCCGGGGACCCAGGCCACGCTGATGTCGTCGGCGTTGACCCCATGGCGCAGCAGGCCGTCCTCGCAGCCGCTGAGCAGCTTTGACACAATGAATTCGTTGAAGCGGGCACACACGATGCCCACTTTCAGATTTTGAGCGACCAGATTGCCTTCCAGAGTTTTCATGATTCATTCCTCCTGTTTTATGATAATGAGTTTCAGTAGTTGAGAATATGTCCCATGCGGTGCTGTTTGGTGCGCAGATAGAACAGGTCATCCTGGTTGGCCTCTACCTGGATGGGAACCCGCTGAGTGATCTCCAGACCGAAGTCGGAGAGCTGATAGATCTTATCCGGATTGTTCGTGAGCAGTCGCATGGTCCTGATGCCAAGATCCCGCAGAATCTGGGCCCCTGTCCAGTATTCCCGCAGGTCTGGGGCAAAGCCCAGCTTCACATTGGCGTCCACGGTGTCAAAGCCCTGCTCCTGGAGCTCGTAGGCCTTGAGCTTGTTGATCAGCCCGATGCCCCGGCCCTCTTGGCGCATGTACAGCAGTACGCCCCGGCCCTCCCGGTCGATTTGGGTCATGGCGGCAGCCAGCTGCTGGCCGCAGTCACACCGCCGGGAGCCAAACACGTCCCCCGTGAGACACTCGGAGTGGACCCGGCACAGGATGTCCCGGCCATCCCCGATCTCCCCCTTCACCAGGGCTACATGGTGCTCTCCGGTGAGGTCGTTGATATAGCCGTAGATCTGGAACTCCCCATAGCGGGTGGGAAGTTTGGCCGACGCCTCCCGGACCACGTGCTTGTCGTGGAGACGGCAGTAGTCCTGAAGCGCCTTGATGGTGATGACCTTCAGTCCCCACTCCCGGGCCTTCTCCAGCAGTTCAGTGGTGCGCATCATGGTGCCGTCATCCCGCATGATCTCACAGCACAGTCCGCAGGGGGTCAGCCCCGCCAGGCGGCACAGGTCCACCGTGGCCTCGGTGTGGCCGTTGCGGGTGAGCACGCCCCCCCGCCGGGCCACCAAGGGAAATACGTGGCCGGGGCGGCGCAGGTCCTCAGGCCGGGTGGAGGGGTCCACGCACTTGCGGCAGGTGTAACCCCGCTCCTGGGCGGAGATGCCGGTGGTGGTGTCTACGTGGTCGATGGAGACGGTAAAGGCAGTACAGTGGTTGTCGGTGTTTACCTTTACCATCTGTTCCAGCCCCAGCCGGGCGGCGACCTCCTCGCTCATGGGGGTACAGATGAGTCCCTTGGCGTGGACGGCCATAAAATTGACATTCTCCGTGGTGGCAAACTGAGCCGCGCAGATCAGGTCTCCCTCGTTCTCCCGGTCGGGGTCGTCGATGGTGATGATGAGATGGCCTGCCCGCAGCTCTTCCAGAGCTACCTCCACGGTACAATAGGGATGTTCCATAGTTGTGATCCTCCTTGTCAATGCTTAAAACCCGTGTTCCGCTAAAAATTCCAATGTGAGGGAGCGCTTGGGCGCCTCCTGAGTCTGAGGCCGCAGCAGCTTCTCCACATATTTTCCGATGACGTCGTTTTCCAGGTTGACCACGTCCCCCACGCCCTTTTCCCCCAGCAGGGTGACCGCCACAGTATGGGGAATCGCAGAGATGGAAAACCAGCTCTCCCCCACCGCCGCCACCGTCAGGCTGACGCCGTCGATGGCCACGGAGCCCTTCTCCACAATGTACCGCAAAAGGGCCGGCGGGGCGGAGACGGTATACCACAGGGCGTTGTCGTCCTGTTTCAGGGCGGTGATGGTGCCCGTGCCGTCGATGTGACCGGAGACGATGTGTCCTCCAAAGCGTCCGTTTGCCGCCATGGCCCGCTCCAGATTCACGTGGCTGCCCGCCGTGAGAGCGCCCAGAGAGGAGCGGTTCAGCGTTTCGTGCATCACGTCGGCGGTAAAGCCGCCGCTGTCCACTGTGGTGGCGGTGAGACACACCCCGTTCACCGCCACGCTGTCTCCCACCTTCAGGTCGGACAGCACTTCCTTTGCGGAAATGGACAGCACCGACGAGTGCGCCCCCCGGCGCACGGAGCGCACGGTGCCCAGCTCCTCAACGATCCCGGTAAACATGAGATTCCACCTCGCTCTCCAGCAAAAAATCCTCCCCCAGCGGGGTAATGGTGGTATGGACCAGACGCACCGCCTGGTCGGGGGTCTCCACGCCCAGCCCCTCCACCGGGGACTTGGCCGCCCCGCCCCCAAAGAGCTTGGGAGCGATGTAGACCTGTACCTTCTGGACCAAGCCCTGCTCCAGGGCGGACCAGTTCAGGGTGCCGCCCCCCTCCAGCAGCACGCTGTCGACTCCCTCCTGCCCCAGGTGCGCCATGAGGGCGGCAAGGTCCACATGGCCCTCCCGCTCTGGCAGCGTCCACACCCGGCACCCAGCTGCCTCATAGGGGGCCCGCTGTCCTTCCTCGGCGCAGGCGGTGGCCAGGATGGTGGGGACCTCCCGGGCGGTGCGGAGGATCTGGCTGTCCAGAGGGGTACGCAGATGGGTATCGCAGATGACCCGGATGGGGTTCTTGCCTCCCTCCATGCGGCAGGTGAGCAATGGGTCATCGGCTATCACGGTGCCAACCCCTGCCAGAATAGCGGCGCAGCGGTGGCGATCCTCATGGACCCGGCGCCGGGCCGCCTCCCCGGTGATCCACTTGGAGGCCCCGGTGCGGGTGGCGATCTTTCCGTCCATGGTCATGGCGTACTTCAGCACCACGTAGGGCTGTCGGGTCTGGATGTAATGGAAAAACACCTGGTTCAGGGCGTCGCAGGCCTCCTGGCACACCCCGGTCTCCACCTGGATGCCGTGCTCCCGCAGAATACGCAGCCCCTTGCCCGCCACTAAGGGATTGGGGTCATGGGAGCCTACCACCACCCGGGTGATCCCGGCATCCAGAATGGCCTGGGTGCAGGGCGGCTGGCGGCCGTGGTGGCAGCAGGGTTCCAGGGTCACATACAGGGTGGCTCCCTGGGGGGACTGGGTGCAGCTTTTCAAGGCCTCCCGCTCGGCGTGGAGGGCTCCGTACCTGGTGTGCCACCCCTGACCGATGATCTGACCATCCTTCACCAGCACGGCCCCCACCATGGGGTTGGGAGAGGTCCAGCCCATCCCCCGCCGGGCCAGCTCCAGGGCAAGGCTCATATAGTCGGCGTCGTTCATACTGTGCCTCCTGAAAAAGAAAATGCCTTGAACGGAAGGTTCAAGGCATCATGGTGCGGAAAAAGGCCCCCACAGCATGGCAAAAAGAAAGCTCTGGAATGAATATCATTCCAGAGCGGCACCATGCGTGTGGGTTTTGATACTTCCCCGCATAACACACGATCTTCTTTCATCCAGACTATACTGTCGGCTTCGGAATTGCACCGAATCATGCCTTGCGGCTCGTGGGCTGTACCACCGGTGGGGAATTTCACCCCGCCCTGAAGATCCTGATTCAATTGAGTACAATATACTACCAATCTCAGATTCTGTCAATCGCCGGGAGAGAAAATGTGTTCTTCGCCAATCCGCCTTTGGCAGGACCAAGCCCCACCGGCCAGAGCCAAGGGGGATAAGAAAACCGGGCGGGAGACCTTTGTCTCCCGCCCGGAATTTTGTTGAGAGGATCAAGCAAAGAGCTGCTGGAAGGGGCGCTGCTCCTCCACGGCGGCCATGAGGTCGGCCATCTGGGACAGGTCACCCACCAGGATCACGCCGCACAGGCGGTTGCCGGTGAAGTACAGCCGCTGCAGGTTCTCCCCGTCCCGGATCTCCAGGGTCTTGTACTCCACGCCGGGGGTCTTGCCCGGGTCGCCCATGGAGAACACCTCGGTGTTCATGCCGTGGAAGTTCAGGATGGGCCGGATGGGCTGGTACTGGGTCAGCTCGCCGGTGGCGCAGGCGCCGGCGGTCTTGCCCTGCTCCTGGGCCTCGGGCCACAGGGCGTAGTTCACGCCCTGGTACTGGGCGCAGTCGCCGCAGGCGTACACGCCGGGCAGATTGGTCTCCATGCGCTGGTTGACCACGATGGCCCGGTCTACCTCCACGCCGGCGGCCTGGGCCACGGCGGTGTTGGCCCGCACGCCGGTGGACAGGATGACAAGGTCCGCGGGGATGACCTCGCCGCTGCCCAGCTCCACGCCGGTGACGCTCTCGCCGCCCTGGATGGCCTGGATCTGCACGCCGGTCTCCACCCGCACCTCAGACTTGGCGCAGGCGTCCAGCAGTACAGCGGCGGCCTGGTCGTCCAGCTGACGGCCCATGAGTTTGGGGGCCAGCTCCAGCACGGTGACCTGGACGCCCGCCTTGCGCAGCTCCCAGGCGGCCTCCAGACCCAGCACGCCGCCGCCGATGACCACGGCCTTCTTCAGAGAGGTGCCCATGGCCTGGACCTTCTCCACGTCGCTCAGGCGGCGGATGGCCACCACTCCCTGCTTGTCGTGGCCGGGGATGGGCGGGATGAAGGACTCGCTGCCCAGGGCGAAGATCAATTTGGTGTAGGGCAGCTTGAAGCCGCCGTCCAGCTCCACCTGCTTGGCCTGGGCGTCCACCGCCACCACCTGGCGCTCCAGGATCTGGACGATGTTCTGGGCCTCATACCAGCCGGCGGGATGCAGGGCCATCTGGTCGGCGGTGAGGCCGGAGAGCATGGCCTTGGTGAGCATGGGCCGCTGATAGGCGGGTCCCTCGTTGGAGATGAGCAGGATGCGGCCCGTCTTGTCCCGTTCCCGGATGGCCTGGGCGGCGCTGACGCCGGCGCAGCCGTTGCCCAGGATGACGTAGGTGTTCTGGGTGTCGTTGCGGAAGGCGGTCTCCTCCACCTCCACCTCCACAAACTTGTCCCGGCCCACGCCGCAGACGGGGCAGGTGTCCAGAGAGGAGTCGAAGATCTCGCCGCACACCAGGCACTTCACCAGCTTGCGGGTGCCGGAAGCCTTCTTCTCCTCCTTCACAGGCAGGTAGTACTCGGGGCCCACGCCGCAGACAGGGCAGCGCTCCTGGCTGGCGTCGAACACCGCGCCGCACACCTTGCACCGCACCAGCTCCTCCTTGGGGGCCTTCTCCTCCCCGGTGAGGGGAACAAAGTGCTCGGGGCCAACCTTACAGACGGGGCACACCTCGGCGTCGGAATCAAACACCGCGCCGCACACGTCGCAGCGCACCTTGCCCTTGGGGGCGCGCTGGATGGGATGCAGGTTCTCCAGCAGCTGGCGGCCAAACTCCGCGCCGTACTCCCGAGCCTGGGAGAGCTGCTCCTCACTGGGCTTGAAGCGCACCCGGAAGCCCTCCACCGTCTTGAGCTTGAGCTGCTTGAGGCGCTCCATGATGTGGGGCACGCCCTCGCCGCTCCAGCCGTAGCTGCCGAAGGCGGAGGCCAGTTTTCCCCCGTGGGTGGCGGCGAACATGCCGGTGGTCAGGTCCCAGATGGGCTTGAGGGCCTCGCCCACGATGGTGGGAGTGCCCAGCAGGAAGCCGTCGGCAAAGAGCAGCTCCTGGGCCACCTGGGCGGCGTCGGCGGAGACCATATCATAGCTGCGCACGTCGATGTCCCCCGCCTGGGCGATGCCCTGGGCAATGGCCTGGGCCAGCTGGCCGGTGTAGCCGTAGGCGCTGACGTAGGGGATGATGACGGTGGGCTTGGGGTTGGGGTTGATGACGGTGGACCACTGGGTGTAGGTGTCCAGCATCTGGGGGATGTCCCGGTCCAGCACAGGGCCGTGGCCCGGGCAGATGAGGTCCAGCTCCAGGGGACGCACACGCTCCAGGGCGTCCAGCATGAAGGACTTGAAGGGGCCGATGATGCAGTCGTAGTAGTACTTGGTGGCCTTCCAGTAGCCCTCCTGGTCGGTGACAGCGCTGGAGAGGATGCCGTCGCAGGCGTAGTGGGAGCCGAAGGAGTCGCAGGTGACCAGGATCTTGTCCTCCCGCAGGTAGGTGTACATGGTGTCGGGCCAGTGGAGGTTGGGCACCACGATGAACTCCAGGGTCTTGTCGTCCAGGGTGAGGGTCTGGCCGTCCTTTACGGGGATGGAGTAGAAGTCCCGGTTGACGATCTCCTTCAAAAAGCCGATGGCGCAGGGCGTGGCCACGATCTTCAGCCGGGGGTTGAGCTCCAGCAGACGCTCCACGCTGCCGCTGTGGTCGGGCTCGGTGTGGCTGACCACCAGGTAGTCCACGGACTCCAGAGGGGCGATCTCCCCTACCTTCTCCAGCCAGCTGTCCAGACACTTGGCCTTGGCCGTCTCGAAGAGCACGGTGTGGTTTTCCGTTTTCAGCACGTAGGAGTTATAGGTGGTGCCGTATTCGGTGTACATGATGATATCGAATACTCTCAGGTCGTGGTCCAGGGCTCCGGTAAAGAAGAAACCGGGCTTCAACTCAAATTTGCTCATATCTGCGCTCCTTTTCCTTGTATTTGGGCGGTCAAGGGACCTGTGATACACGTCGCTGCTACGTTTTGTACCGGGGGCCGGGTTTATTCCCCGAAGCCCCCGCTTGGCTGGATTTTAGCATACTCTAACCCTCTTTGCAATGGCGGGGGAAAATTTAGCACAAACGCGCCCTGGCAGTTCATCTGCAGGGCGCGTTTTCCTTACATGCGGATCAGTTCATAGCTGCGGGAGCCCAGGCCGATCTTCTCGGCGTGGTCCAGGCAGCTGCGCCACTCCGACTCGGGAGTGGAGTTGGTGAAGTGGTCGTGGTGGTCGTGGAAGTTGGGGTCAGCCAGGTGGTGGGCCAGCTGGCTGTCGGGCATGGGAGTGGCGGCCAGGCAGGCGTCCACGCAGGCCTGGTCCAGAGCCAGGGGGTCAAAGGAGGCGAACATGCCGATGTTGGGCAGGATGGGCACGTCGTTCTCCCCGTGGCAGTCGCAGTTAGGGGACACATCCACCACCAGGGAGATGTGGAAGTTGGGACGGCCGTCCAGCACCGCCTTGGTGTACTCGGCCATGCGGCAGTTCAGAGCGGCGTTGGCGTTGTCGTTGACAAAGTAGATGGCGTCGAAGTTGCAGGCGCCAAGGCACCGGCCGCAGCCCACGCAGTTGTTCTGGTCCACGGTCATCTTCTTGCTCTCCTGGTCAAAGACCAGGCCGCCGTTGGCGCACTCCTTCTGGCAGCGGGTGCAGCCCCGGCACAGCTTGGGGTCGATCTGGGGCTTGCCGCTGGCGTGTTGCTCCTTCTTACCGGCGCGGGAGCCGCAGCCCATGCCGATGTTCTTGATGGTGCCGCCAAAGCCGGTCATCTCGTGGCCCTTGAAGTGGGTCAGGGAGATGAACACGTCGGCGTCCATCACCGCACGGCCGATCTTGGCCTTCTCTACGTACTCGCCGCCCACCACGGGGACCTCCACGTCGTCGGTGCCCTTCAGGCCGTCGCCGATGAGGATGGGGCAGCCCACGGTGAGGGGGGTAAAGCCGTTCTCCCAGGCGCACTCCAGGTGCTCCAGGGCGTTTTTGCGGCTGCCGGGGTACATGGTGTTGCAGTCGGTGAGGAAGGGCTTGCCGCCCAGCTCCTTCACCACGTCCACCACGGCACGGGCGTAGTTGGGCCGCAGGTAGCTGACGTTGCCCAGCTCGCCGAAGTGCATCTTGATAGCCACGAACTTGCCCTCCAGGTCCAGGTCGGCGATGCCCGCCTTCTTGATGAGCTTTTTCAGCTTGGTGGGCAGGCCGTCGCCAAAGGCCACGGTATGGAAATCAGTAAAATAGACCTTAGAAACTGACATAACGTTTTCCCTCACTCACATGTAAAACAGAATTTATTTGGGCACAGAGACCCGTTTTGCTTCCAGAATGCCCGGGATAATGGCGCACAGGGAGCCAGCCACGATGAGCACGATGCCAAGCAGCATGTTGGGGGCGATGATCTCCCCATGGACCAGCCAGGCCAGCACCGGGGCCAGGGCGGGCTTGAAGAAGTAGACCAGGGAGACCACGCTGGCGGGCTGGTACTCCATGGCCAGGAAATAGCAGCAAAAGCCGATGCCCGCCACGCCCACCGAGACAAAGAGCACATAGGGCAGATTCTGCAGGGTGTACCCGGCGAAAATGGGGATGTTGGCAAACTCCCCAAGGCCCGCCCCGGTGAGCATCTGAGCCAGGGCGGGAATGTGGGACAGCAGAATGATGATGAGCAGAATGAGACTGCCGAAGAAGAAGCTGAAGCAAGTGACCACTGCCCCGCCGAACTGGGCGCACTTGCGCTTGCCCAGCACCCCGTAGAAGGAGAACAGGGTGGTGGACAGCAGGGTCAGGGCGGTGCCCAGCAGGTTCACCGAGGTCTGGAAGGGGTTGATGATGGCGATGGTGCCCGCCACCTCCAGAACCAGCGCGGCGATGTGCCGGGGCAGAATGGGCTCCTTCAGCAGGAAGAAGGCCAAAAAGGTGACGAACACCGGGTTGCAGCTAAAGAGCACCGCCGCCACCGAGGAGCCGGCGTAGTTCACCGACACGTGGAGGATGGGCATGCTCAGGGCGATGCCCAGAAGGCCCAGCAGGGCGAAGTAGGCCACGCTCTTGCCGTCCAGCCGCTCTCCCCTCTTTTTCAGGGTGTGCAGGGCCAGGGGCAGCAAGATCACAAAGCCCACCGAGAACCGGCACAGGGTCAGCTGCATGGAATTGAGCTGGCCCGAGATGAATTTCAGTACCACCTCGTAGGAGGTGAACATGATAATGGTGACAACGATAAAGAAATAACCTTTTTTAGCCCCCATAGCAGCCCCTTCTCCCTTATTTGATATGGTTCAGTATAGCACAGTTTTCCAGGAGAAACAACATCACTCCATCAGGGCCAGAAATTCCTCCTGGGTCAAGACGGGGATGCCCAGCTCCTGGGCCTTGCGCAGCTTGGACCCGGCGGCCTCTCCCGCCACCACGTAGGTGGTCTTTTTGGACACGGACCCGGCGGCCTTGCCGCCCCGGTCCTCGATCATCTTGGTGGCCTCGGCGCGGGTGAAGCGGTCCAGGGTGCCGGTGAGCACAAAGGTCTTGCCCGCAAAGCGCTGGTCCTCCCCCTTCTGTTCGGCCTGCATGTTCACCCCGGCCTCCTTGAGACGCTGGATGAGGTGCTGGCTCTGGGGGCTCTGGAACCAGTCCAGAATGTTCTGGGCGGTGATGGCGCCGATGTCGTCCACGGCGGTGAGCTCCTCCAGAGTGGCCGCCTGGAGGTTATCCAGAGAGCCGAAGCGCTGGGCCAGGATCTTGCCCGCCTTCTGCCCCACCTGGCGGATGCCGAAGGCAAAGAGCAGCCGGGACAGGTCCTGGCTCTTGGAGCGCTCAATGGCGGAGAGCAGGTTCTCTGCCGACTTCTGGCCCATGCGGTCCAGAGCGGCTACCTCCTCGGCCTTCAGGAAATAGAGGTCGCCGGGGGTGCGCACCAGTCCGGCGTTCACCAGGTTCTCCACCACGGCGATGCCCAGGCCGTCAATGTCCATGGCGTCCCGGCTGGCAAAGTGGGCCAGGGTGCGCAGCAGCTGGGCGGGGCACTCGGCTCCGGTGCAGCGGATGTGGGCCCCGTCCTCGTCGCGCTCCACGGGGGCGCCGCACACCGGGCAGACCTGGGGCAGGAAATAGGGGCTTGTCCCCTCGGGGCGCTGGTCCATCACCACGGAGAGCACCTCGGGGATGATCTCCCCCGCCTTGCGTACCAGCACCGTGTCCCCGATGCGGATGTCCTTTTCCGAGATGAAATCCTGGTTGTGAAGGGTGGCGTTGGTCACCGTGGTCCCGGCCAGGCGCACGGGAGACAGGATGGCCTTGGGGGTGAGCACTCCGGTGCGCCCCACCTGGATAGCGATGTCCAGGAGTTTGGCGGGCTTTACCTCGGGGGGATACTTGTAGGCCGCCGCCCACCGGGGGAATTTGGCCGTGGAGCCCAGGGCCTCCCGCTGGGCCAGATCGTCCAGCTTCACCACCGCGCCGTCGATGTCGAAGGGGTAGTCCTCCCGGTGGTCGCCCACGGCCTGGATCTTCTCCACCGCCTGCTCAATGGTGTTGCAGCTGTCATGGGGAATTACTTTAAAGCCCTTCTCCTTCAAGTAATCCAGGCTTTCCAGGTGGGTGGTGAAGGTCACGTTCTCCGCCCACTGTACATTAAAGACCGCAATGTCCAACTTACGCTGGGCGGCCACCTTGGGGTCCAGCTGGCGCAGGGACCCGGCGGCGGCGTTGCGGGGGTTGGCAAAGAGAGCCTCTCCCCGCTTCTCCCGTTCCTCGTTGAGGGCGTGAAACACCTTTTTGGGCATGTAGACCTCGCCCCGGATAATGAGAGTTCCAGGTGCGTCAGGAATGCGCAAGGGAATCGACTTTACGGTGCGCAGGTTCTCGGTGACGTCCTCGCCCACCTGGCCGTCGCCCCGGGTGGCCCCCCGGACGAAGAGGCCGTCCTCATACTCCAGGGCCACGGACAGGCCGTCCACCTTGGGTTCCACGGAGTAGCGGGGCTGGGGCACGGTACCCCGCACCCGCTGGTCAAAGGCGCGCAGCTCGTCAAAGTCAAAGACGTCCTGGAGGGATTCCAGGGGCACCCGGTGGGTCACTTGCTGGAAGGACTCCAGGGCCTTGCCCCCCACCCGCTGGGTGGGCGAGTCGGGGGTGACCCACTCGGGGTGGGCCGCCTCCAGCTCCTCCAGCCGGCGCAGCTTGTGGTCGTAGTCGTAGTCCGACATGGTGGGGTTATCCTGCACGTAATACTCGTAATTGGCCTGCACCAGCTCCCGGCGCAGCTGTTCCATCTCCTGTTGGATGTCCATGGGTTCCTCCCTTAATTCATGTGTCAAAAAGGTCACTGGCCGCCCCATTGCAGGTAGCTCTCGGGTACCTGGCCCACGATCACCGTCTCGGCCACGCACAGCTGGGTCTCACACACCGTCTCCGCCGCCCCGCCGGGCAGCATCAGGGTCAAAGGCACTTTCAGGGTGAGAATGATGCGGTGCACCGTCTGATTCACCCCGGCGGAGGAGAACTCGCTCTCGAACTCCCCTTCTACCGTGCCAACTGTCATGGAATAAACCTTTACAGTTGGCCCCAAGCCCCACAGCAGGTCAAGGTCCACCAGGCTGCCCAGGGGCACCTGAATCTGGGACACGTCGGCGCTCTGCAAAGCCTGAAGCACGTCGGCGGTCAGGGTGGTGCGCAGCTGGTTGAGCACGGGCATGTCGGCGCTGAGGGCGGTGATGGCCCCAGTTTCATCCCGCTGGATGTCTACCAGCTGGCGGTAGGCGTCGGGCTGGGCGTTCATTTCCCTGGAAAAGGCCTGCTCCACCACGGAGGTGACCAGGTTTTGGGCCTGGGCCTGGGCCAGAGTGATGACCATGGGCCGCAGACGCAGCTCCAAAAGGCTGACGCAGCCCGCCGCCAGCAAAAGCCCCACCGCAATGGTCAAGGCCCAGCCGGGAATCCGGCGAACCCTGCGCCGCCGCCGTCGAAAACGCGGTCCCAAGGGCGCTCCCCCCTCTCTGGGTCAGGATATGCCCTTGGGACCATGTCCTATGCGGGAAAGGGCGGCCTTATTCGGGCTGGCCCAGCAGCTCCTGCACCGCCAGCAGCACCCCCAGCCGGCCGGACTCAAAGGTCAGGCCGCCCTGGAGATAGACGGTGTAGGGCTCCCGCATGGGGGCGTCGGCGGACAGCTCAATGGAAGCGCCCTGAACGAAGGCACCCGCCGCCATGATGACGGGGCAGTCGTAGCCGGGCATATCCCAGGGCTCGGGGGTGACGTAGGAGTCCACGGGGGCGCCGAACTGGATGCCCTTGCAGAACTTCTTTAAAGCGTCGGGCTGGCGCATGTGGATCATCTGAATGATGTCGTGGCGCACCTGGCTGGAACGGGGCTCGGTCTCGTAGCCCAGCAGCTCCATGACCCGGGCGGCAAACACGGCCGTCTTCACGGCCTGAGCCACGGTGTGGGGGGCCAGGAACAGGCCCTGGTACAGCAGGCGGTTGTTGCCCAGGGTGGAGCCGCACTCCCCGCCGATGCCGGGGACGGTGAGCCGCATGGCGGCTCCCTCCACCAGGTCCTTCCGCCCGGCGATATAGCCGCCGGTGGGAGCCAGGCCGCCGCCGGGGTTCTTGATGAGGGAACCAACCACCAGGTCGGCCCCCACGTGGGTGGGCTCCAGGGTCTCTACGAACTCGCCGTAGCAGTTGTCCACCAGAATGGCGGCGTTGGGGTTGGCCGCCTTGATGACCTTGCACATCTCCCCGATCTCCGCCACGGACAGAGAGGCCCGGGTGGAGTAGCCCTTGGAGCGCTGGATCAGCACCGCCTTCACCCGGGGGTCGGCGGCCGCCTTGGCCATGCCCTCCAGGTCGGGCTTGTTGCCAAGGAGTTCCACTTGACGGTACTCCACGCCGTAGTCTTTCAGGGAACCGTGGCCCTTCTCCGCCGCGCCGATGACGCCCAGCAGGGTGTCGTAGGGGGCGCCCACGGCGGACACCAGCACGTCCCCCGCCTTCAGGCAGCCGAACAGGGCGCAGGCGATGGCGTGGGTGCCGTTGACGAACTGGATGCGCACCAGAGCAGATTCGGTGCCGAAGATCTGGGCGTAGATTTCGTCCAGCTTGTCCCGGCCCAGGTCGTCGTAGCCGTAGCCGGTAGTGCCGGCAAAGTAGCCCTCGGCCACCTTGTGGTCCTGGAAGGCCTCCAGCACCCGCTGGGTGTTCTCCTGGGCGATGGCGTCGATGCGGTCAAACTGCTCCCGCAGCTCGGCCTGGGCCTGCTCCCCCAGGCTTCTCACTTGCTTGCTAATGTGTAAACTCATATTCCTTGTCAGTCCTTGTATCTGTTGATATTGGTTAGTCCAGAGCGCTGGTCACGAAGGCGGACAGCAACTGCACGCAGCGCTGGGCGTCCTCCAGGCTGGCCATCTCCACGGGGGTGTGGATGTACCGGCAGGGCACAGAGACGCCCCCGGTGAGAACCCCCAGCCGGGCGGCCTGGACGGCTCCGGCGTCGGTGCCGCCCGCCCGCATGATGTCCCGCTGCACGGGGATGTTCTGCTCCTTGGCCAGGCGCTCCAGGGTCTGGACCACCTGGGGGTGGCAGATCACCGAGGAGTCCATGACCTTTACCGCGGCCCCCTTGCCCAGCTGCACGGTGCCGCAGCGCTCCGTGCCCGGGGTGTCGTCCACGTCGGTGACGTCCACGGCCAGGGCCCAGTCCG